>AZIC01005161.1_pt1 | contig 15287 bp, 10 predicted proteins | sample 359061 | NCBI WGS metagenome assembly AZIC01 (sample SAMN02429709, study PRJNA222657) | marine sediment metagenome | biome: Sediment sample; isolation source: sample MGS-MES from oil contaminated site at the harbour of Messina (Sicily... | place: Italy: Messine | collected 2011-04-30 | depth 1 m m
TCCGGGTTATTATGGAGGTTACTACAATGATGGCTCTTCGCTGATTCGCGCTCAAGGCAAGGCGCAGGTAGATCGTTCCAAAGCCATGATCAACTATCAGGAAGCGACCAGTAAATATCTGGATAACCAGAAGAAACTGGCCGAAACTTATGTGGCACGTCAGAAGGCACAACGTGAGTCGATTCACCAACGAGCAGAAATCAATAAAGAACTGGCTCAGCAAAAGCAGGATGCGATTGAAGCACAAAAGGAAAAAAATCTCAAACTACAGGAATCAGGCTTGAGTCCTTATTACAATGCTGCTTCCTCTCAGGATAATGAAACCTTAAACGCCAGTCAGCTTAATCCGGCAACTGGTGAAATCTCCTGGCCTGAATCTTTGATGGGCTCGGAATACGCGGCATCACGTGAAAAAATTCAGGAACTCTATTCATTAAAGAATTCCACTGGCATCACATCCAGTCTGTCACAGGAAATCAATGATGAAGCACTGAAGATGAAAAACATTCTGCGGGGCCAGATTAAGACGATGCTGCCCAACGATTATCTTGCTGCACGCGGATTCATTGAAGGTCTCATCAATATGGGGAAAACCTCCAGAACAGGCTGAAAAAGAATTTCTACCGCATGGCCTTCACTTTTACTCTCAAGCATGCGCTCACGATCCCGATTGAAGTCGATTCGATCAATCATGCAGCGGTACAGCAATTGTCTGTAGATCAAGTACGGGCGCTGCCAGTGCTCCAGGGGAATCAACGTACTTCCCTGGATGATTTTTTTGATGTGAAATGCTCCTCTACAGAATCGGATCTGCTGGTCTGGGTGGGGGATTGTTCCCGAGTCAAAGCCATTGGTGCTGAACTGACTTCCGGTTCGATTCGCATTGAAGGAAATGCCGGAATGCATCTAGGCAGGGAAATGTCCGGTGGTAGGATTCAGGTGCAAGGAGATGTTTCTGATCATCTGGCGACTGCGATGCGAGGCGGGGAAATCCAGATCACGGGAAATGCCGGTGACCTGGTCGGAGCTGCCTGGCCTGGCAGCAAACGGGGAATGAATGGCGGAACAATCCTGATTCATGGTAACGCAGGCAGAGAAGCAGGTCATCGCATGCGGCGGGGAACGATTGTCGTGGGAGGCGATCTCGATGACGCAGCGGGTTTTGATATGATTGCTGGTTCGATCTTTTCGTTTGGGAAAATGGGGGTGTGTCCCGGTGCCGGAATGCGCAGAGGGACGATTGCTGCATTGGGTAACTCTGCTGAACCTGAGTTGCTTCCGACCTTCAAGTATTCCTGCCAATATCGTCCCACCTGGTTATCATTCTATCTCCGCGAATTGCGTTCAACCGGTTTTCCTGTTCCGGAAGATTGTCTGGACGCGGAATATCGTCGATACTGTGGTGATTTTCTGACACTTGGCAAGGGAGAAGTTCTGGTCCGCCAGTGAAAAGTTTCATCTCTTTTGACAGCCTGCGTTCCTTCTGATTATGTGTACTTCACAACGAAATATCGCCGATCGTTTAAGGCAATCCGCACAAGCCTGGCCTTTCCAAAAAGCAGTTGTCTTTGCCACCGGTCAGGATAAGCAGGGCCGCTATGCTTACAGCAGTCTCACCTTTCAGCAACTGGATCAGGAAAGTGATCGACTGGCCCGCGGGCTGATTCAACTCGGGGTGCAGCCCGGTACGCGAATGGCCTTGATGGTACGCCCCAGTCTGGAATTCATTGCCTTGACCTTTGCGTTATTCAAAGCCGGCGCGGTCATCATTCTGATTGATCCGGGTATGGGGAGAAAAAATATCATGCGCTGTCTGGCGGAAGTCGAGCCCGAAGGCTTCGTGGCGATTCCGCTGGCACAGTTGATTCGCAAACTCAAACATCGTGCTTTTCCCAAGGCACAACTGAATGTAACTGTTGGCAAGCCGGTCCTGACTTCTGGTATCGATTATGAATGGCTACTGGGTAAAGAGTGGGAACCTTTTGAAATGGTCTCGCGTTCTGCAACCGATCCTGCGGCCGTGATCTTTACGAGTGGGAGCACCGGTCCGCCCAAGGGGGTGTCCTATGAGCACGGTATGTTCTGGTCACAGGTCGATCTGCTCCGCGACTATTATCAGATCCAGCCTGGAGAAGTTGATCTGCCAGGCTTTCCGCTATTTGCTTTGTTCAATTCTGCGATGGGAGTCACGACCGTGGTTCCCGATATGGATCCGACAAAACCGGCCCAGGTTGATCCGGAGAAAATTATCCGGCAGATTAACGATCAGGGAGTGACACAGGCGTTTGGTTCACCGGCAATGTGGAATCGGATTGGCCGCTATTGTGAACAGCATCAGATTCAGCTCCCGTCACTCAAGCGTGTGTTATCTGCGGGAGCCCCGGTTCCCGTCCATGTGATCCAGCGAATGCGGCAAACATTTACGAATTCCGAAACAGACATCAATACGCCCTATGGTGCAACAGAATCTCTGCCCGTAGCTTCGATCTGTGGTCGTGATGTCCTGGAGAAAACATCGGAACAGACACAGTCCGGGGCAGGGACCTGTGTCGGGACGCCGTTTCCCGGAGTCCAGGTGAAAATCATTCAGATTCATAATGAACCGATTGGATCGATCGAACACGCCGTGGAGTTACCTGCCGGTGAGATTGGTGAAATCATTGTGCAGGGGCCGATGGCGACCCGTGAATATTTTCAGCGACCCGAAGCGACACAACTGGCGAAAATACCAGACGGCGATCGGTTCTGGCATCGAATGGGAGATGTCGGTTATCAGGATGCGGAAGGGAAACTCTGGTTCTGTGGGCGCAAGGCACACATGCTGGAAACCAGTCAGGGGGCCATGTTCACAATCTGTTGTGAAGCGATTTTCAATCAGCATCCGAGTGTTTATCGTAGTGCGTTGGTGGGAGTCAGTGCAAAACCGAATCAGAAACCGGTGATTATCATCGAGCCGGAGCAGGGGGACTTTCCTGAAAACCAGGCCGCCCGGGGTCGGTTCACACAAGAACTGCTGGCGCTGGGCAAAGCGAACTCGTTAACGGAATCGATTGAGACGGTCCTGTTTCATCGTTCGCTGCCTGTTGATATTCGCCATAATGTCAAAATCTTTCGTGAAAAATTAACTCCCTGGGCAGAGAAGCAGATCAAATGAATGTGCTGGTGACCGGGGGAGGTGGCTTCCTTGGATTGTATATTGTAGAACAACTGGTGGCTGCCGGTGAAAGGGTGCGCGTGCTCTGTCGCGGTGAGTATGCGCGGCTGAAAGAGCTGGGGGTGGAAACCGTTCAGGGGGATATTCGCGATGCGACAACAGTCGAACGGGCCTGCGAAGGAATCGATACCGTCTATCATACAGCAGCTGTTTCCGGCATCTGGGGATCCTGGGATTACTTTTACAGTATTAATACTCAAGGGACCCTGAATGTTATTAAAGCCTGTCAATCACAAGGTGTGACCCGTCTGATTTATACCAGCTCTCCCAGTGTTGTCTATGACGGATCTGCCCACGAGAATGCCACCGAAGCACTGCCCTACAGCGAGCATTTTCTCTGTCACTACCCCCATACCAAGATGCTGGCCGAGCGTGCTGTGCTCGCTGCTAATGGAGAAGCTGAACTGGCGACCGTCGCTCTCAGGCCTCACCTGATCTGGGGCCCCCGCGATAATCATCTGATCCCGAGACTGATTCAGCGTGCCAAATCAGGGCGTTTGCGACAGGTCGGGCCGGGAACCAATCTGATTTCGATGAGCTATGTGGAAAATGCAGCCGCGGCCCATCTCCAGGCTGCTGCCCGTCTGTTTCCCGATTCTCCGGTCGGTGGTCAGGCCTATTTTATCAATGAGCCCGAACCGGTACTGATGTGGGAGTGGATTAATCAACTGCTCAGTGAAGCTGGTTTACAGCCCGTCAAAAAACAGATCTCCACCAAAGCTGCGAAACGAATTGGGAGTGTTCTGGAGTTCATTTTCCGTGTGCTCCATTTGCCCGGTGAACCGCCGATGACCCGCTTTCTGGCGTCTCAGCTGAGCAGTTCCCATTATTATGATGTCAGTCGTGCGCGACATGACTTCGGGTATGAGCCTCCTGTCAGTTTTGAAGAATCGATGCGACGGATGAAGCCCGAATTACAGCGACTGGCTGCACAATAGTCCTGTCGGGTTCGCGGCTGAATCCTGCAGGTAATTGGACACAAAGGTGGGAATCTCTCTTGGTGAAACTCGGGAGAGTGAGTAAACTTGCGACGAACAGCGGTGCGAAAGGTTTGATCTCGATCTGCTATGAGCAGGAATCGGGGGAGGCCTCAGAATTAAATCAAGCGAATGGAGTGGAACATGGAGTCGTTCGATCTGTCCGAACATGGAATCAACGTGGACTGGGTAATGCGCAACCCTGATCCGTCAATGTTATACGAAGAAGCCATTCGCTTTGAGCCAGGGGCTTCGATTTCGGATACGGGCGCGTTGATTGCCTATTCCGGTGAGAAAACCGGGCGTTCTCCCAAAGATAAACGGGTCGTCAAACATAAGAATTCCTCCGATGATATCTGGTGGGGCGATGTGAATTACCCCCTTGATCAGCATGCGTTCTTCTGTAACCGGGAACGCGCGACCGATTATCTGAATATCTGCCCGCACCTGTATGTGATTGACGCCTTTGCCGGTTGGGATCCGGAGTACCAGATCAAAGTGCGCGTGATCTGTTCACGTCCTTACCATGCGCTGTTTATGCATAACATGCTGATTCGACCGACCGAAGAGCAACTGGAAAATTTTGGCAAACCGGACTACGTGATTTACAACGCGGGCACCTTTCCTGCGAATCGCTTTACGACAGGCATGACATCCAAAACCAGCGTAGACCTCAGCATTGAAGATGGTGAGATCGTCATTCTGGGAACAGAGTATGCGGGCGAAATGAAGAAAGGTATCTTCACCGTCATGAACTACCTGATGCCGAAACGGGGAATTCTGTCGATGCACTGTTCTGCGACTGCGGATCGACAGACGGGCCGTTCTTCAGTGTTGTTTGGTCTGTCCGGAACGGGAAAAACCACGCTCTCTGCAGATCCCAAACGCTTCCTGATTGGTGATGACGAACACTGCTGGACCGACAATGGGATTTTCAACATTGAAGGGGGCTGTTACGCCAAGGCGATTTACCTTGCGCGGGAGAACGAGCCCGAAATCTTCCAGGCACTGCGGTACGGAGCCGTTCTGGAAAACGTAGTCTACGATGAAGCCCGGCATCATGTTGATTTTGACGATACCAGCTTTACACAAAATACGCGTGGCGCGTATCCGATTGAATTCATGCCCAGTGCGAAAATTCCCTGCCTGGCAGATCATCCGAACGATGTGATCTTCCTGACCTGCGATGCCTTTGGGGTACTGCCTCCGGTCAGTCGTCTTACTCCTGAACAGGCCATGTATCACTTTATCAGTGGTTATACAGCGAAAGTCGCCGGTACTGAAATGGGAGTCGATGAGCCGGAAGCCACCTTTTCTCCCTGTTTCGGTGGACCCTTCCTGGTCTGGCATCCTGGCAAATATGCAGACCTGCTTGCTGAGAAAATCAGGAAGTACAACGCCAACGTCTGGCTGGTCAATACCGGCTGGAACGGGGGCGCCTATGGGGTTGGTAAACGTATCAGCTTGAAAGCCACGCGAGCGATCATTGATGCCGTGCATTCTGGAACACTGGTCCATGCACCGACCGAGATTGATCCGATTTTTGGAACCGCGACGATTACAAAATGTCCCGGGGTTGATGAACATATTCTGGTTCCGCATTCTTCCTGGGCCGATCAGGATGCCTACAAAGCAACGGCGGTCAAACTGGCCACCGCCTTCAATGATAACTTCATGAAGTATGCATCCGGTGTGTCGGAAGAAGTTCTGGCAGCGGCACCCCGGGTTTGATTTTCAACTCGGCAGAGTTGGTCAACTCGTTTCAGATGAGCGGGAATACGGAATTCGTCGTGCATGGAGGTTTATCGCGCTGGTTCTATAAGGAAAGAATCGTGTGAATGTTTCAGCTCTTATTTTGTGCTTTCTGCCACGAGTGAATTTAAAGACGATCTGACATCTTCCAGTGTGCCAATTGCGACGAACACGTGGAATGAATAATCGCCGGCGGCGACTCCCTCTGGATTGCGTACCCGAAAAGCACAGTTCCATTTCACTACTTTTGCCGCCGGGAAACGAAAACGACCATAACCCGCGTGTTCAAAGCCGGGGGAAGGCTGATCGGGAGAATAAACGCCCATTGCGTAGGCGCCGTCTCGGGTGCTCATGATGACAGGATCTTTCTGTTCGCCTGGTCCGTCATCCAGAGGTTTCAGTTTGCCGGTCTTCGGATTGAATTTCCAGAACTTCTCAAACTCGGCTGGCATGTAACCGGTGAGCGCTTCAAACTGGGCGTAGTTGTGGTGCTCGCCTTCCGGGAGCGTAAAGGTGACTTGGTAGTCGAGTACCTGATCGAGGTTCTGATAACCGATGCGGACCCGCTTGGAAACCCGATGATCAGAAAGAATCCCGGTATTCAGCGCCGGCCTGCCCGATGATTCCTGTCCGGGAGCCAGCCAGAATGCCATCTGTGCCGTTGTTTGTAATTCTTTGTCTTGCGTTTTGAAACGCAGTAATTTGCTGGAAGAAGTGGACCCGACGCCGTCCGTACGCGAACCCGCTTCGGTGGGATTAAAACGTTCCGCCCAGAATTCTCCAGGCTTCCCACAGTCAAAACTGGCCGCAGACTGCAGCTGTCTGCCATGATCAAAGCTGTCAATGAATTCCTTGCCGTTCCAGGTCAGGGAATGAATGGCGCCCGCCAGGCGGTTGGTTGTGGTGATCACAATTTCCGAATCACCGGCCTTGCCTCGGATCACCGTATCGCCATCAGGGGCAGCCTGACATGCACTGGAGAGATAGAAGAACAGGTTCAGGATCAGTAAACCGCGATAGTAAAAGCGTGAATTACACAAATAGTTCATCATGCAGGAGTTTCCTCTGAAATGTTTTATAATTTCTCTGTTTCAGGAACGTGGTTCTTCGGCAGCGTCCCTGGTAGCCAGGATGTCATTCTAAACTGTAAGTGAACGGTAGCTGTCAGACAAACCGATTCTGCAATGTTAATTTGATTATATTCAAAGTCATCAGAACGTATACGCTAACTCTGAGAGACCTGAATACCAGTTACCACCTCTGACCAGACTGAACTTGACTCTGGCGCGCCGCTGGAGATAAACGCTGTTTTGAGTCGCGCGCGTGTCCAGTTTTCCGGTCACCGGAACACGCACCACTGATTCATGCAGTTCACTGTATTTGAACTGCTTTTTTCCCGATTTTCACCTGCATAAATTTCATCAGTGATCCAGGTATGCCTGCGGGTCGACACAGTTCGCAAGACATCAGCACAAACTGGCCTCGGCATCGCACAAGATCGCCCCGGTATCGACTCATATCGCCAACTCCTTTTTTTCAGATCCCTCTTGACCATCGTAAGCCACTCCATAGAATCAATCTCCTGAATACAAAAAAAATCGTCCAGTCAGTAGAGAACTGCGACTGCCAACCTCAGTCAGTCTTGCAGGTATGCAATACCAGAAGCTGCGGGCAGTGATCCCGACAGGCATGGTAGAAATCTACTTCTACACCATCCATGAGAAATTATAAGGCGATGCCTCTCAGCTCTGCAGATGAATATCGCGAACCGGTACACTAATGACAGGTGTGCTCTTACACATTTCCGCGTTCCAGCCTGTAGTTCGCACCGGGAGTGAATTATTTTAAGTGAACCGACATGCGTCTGATTCGAATCGATCTTATTTTCAGAAAGTACCAATCATGAGTTTTGATGTCTTTTTTCAAACCGCCCACATCAGCGATCAAACGGAAGAGGCTGTGAACCCCTTGACCGGGGAAACAATTCAAAAACCGGTCGGTGAATGTGTTGCTGAGGATGAGCGAGAAAGACTCCAAAAACTGTTTGCAAAAAAAGGCGCACAGCAACCGGATGAGTTTGGCTGTTACCTGATCGAATTTGAAGACGGGACCGGGCTCGAATTATTTTTTGATGGTCTGGCAGAAGGCTCTGAATTCAGTGGGGGCATGGCGGCACTCCGATCTTTAACGACAGACATTGCTTCTTTTCTCTATACTGTGGCAGACCAGGGAAATCTAGTGATCCTGCCAGCGATGGAGGACATGAGACCGATTGTGACTTCCGCTGAAAACGCCGAGCGTGTGAGTTCCCGCTGGCCTGAGACCGTTTTGATCTCTTCCACCGAAGAACTCATGCAAATTCTAAGTGGCGGCTTTGGTGACTGGAGTGAGTTTCGAGATCGAGTCGTCAATGATGGATAGTTCGCGTGGGAGAGGATTTTGATTGCGTCCCTTGATCATGTTGTCCTGTCGAAAATACCGACAATAGAGTCGATCAGATCTACTCCCCCGTCTGCTGTGACTGCACTTGTTACATTGAATCAAGAACAGAAACGCTGACACTGCTGGATTTCGACACAATAAAAATTGTTCCCGAATGGACCGATTTATGCAGTGATTTCAAATTGATTTACCTGTCATTCGCTTTGTCCAAGGGATTGCGCCGGATGAAAAGTCTATTGTCATCGAAGAATCTGTTGTGTGTCTGCACCCTGTTTTATTGTCTGAGTTTCATACCGGCTCCCTGTTCTGATATGAGGCTGGTGATTTCAACAGTGCAGGCGGGCAATCCTGTCAGAAACGATCCCAAAACCCGGCAGGCGATCGAACGGGGGATGGACTGGCTGGTCTCTGCCATTCACAGGGATGGGACCGTAGGGCCAGACCGCTATCATATGCCGGATCTGAGTTGTACGGCGATCACCGGTCTCGTGCTTCTTTCCGAAGGCAGCACTCCGCGTGGCGGCAAATATCAGAAACAGAGTCGACTGGTATTATATGGAGTTCTGGATCTGGTCGAGTCGCATCGATTCAAACGTTCGAAAGAAAATATCACCCTGGTGCAAAGAAAAATCGGTCTGAATGCGGATCTGTTTCTTGCGACACTTTATCTGAGTCAGGTTTACTATGATGCTCCCGGTGAAGAAAAAGCGATTCGCGCAGCTTTGGACAAACTGGTTAATTATATCTGCCTGACACAGGGGAAAGATGGAACCTGGGGCAACGAGAGTTGGGCTCCCGTACTGGGAACGATTTTAGGTTGGGAATGTCTGCGTGCTGCCAGTTCGGCCGGGTTGCGAATCGAAGCGTCAGAACAACTGGTGGGGCAGGCACTGATGAAACAATTAAGGGAGCAGCCTGTCGACGGAAGGAACTGGATGCACCAGTTTTATAAAGAGGCCGCGGGGGTGCGCGTGCTGTATTCCCTGGGGTACAGAGAAACGCCTGAATTCCGGGACTGCGTGAAGACGATTCTGGAAACCGTGAAAACCGAGCCTCGGGTTTTTCGGTTCGCCGGGGGAGAAGAATACCTGGCCTTTTATTTTATTACGGAATGTATGCTGAAAGGACAGGAAGAGAACTGGAAATTCTGGTATCCCCAGGTGCGCGACGGCGTATTGAGAACTCAAAACCAGGATGGCAGCTGGAAAGGCCATCATTGTATTACGGATCGAACCTTTTGTACTGCCGGCGTTCTGCTGACATTGTTATCACCTAATTTCAGTCTTCCCACTTCAGATCTGTAATCCGGATGTATCGGCACTGCAATCACAACCGGGTTTATTTACTTGGAATATTACTGCTTATACCGGGTCAGCTGATCGCGGAAGATCTGACACCTGAAATCCGGTTGGAGCGCGGGGAATTCAAATCGCGACAGCAACAGGGGAGCAATGCGCTTCTGAAGGGCAGACGCTGGCTGGAACAGCAGCAGAGATACGATGGCAGCTGGCAATCGAAAACTTATGCCAGTCTCGAGAGCAGCATCGCGGCCAGTGCGCTGGTGATGTCCACGCTGGTGGAAATCACGCCGCCAGGAGTTGCTCAAGATGATTCGATCCGTCGGGGATTGAATCATCTCACATCAAAACTCAACCAGGGAGAGATCTGGAAGTCGGTCGAAGCAGAATCGAATTATCCCCTGTACTCAATCAGCCTGATGTTGATAGCGTTAAATCAGGTTAAACCAGACACTACTGCCAATCAACGACTGCGGGAATCATTGAGCCAGGCACTATTACGACGGCAGCAGATTTTAGAGCCGAGCCATAGGTCGGGAGAAGATGTGGCAGGGGGATGGAAGCCGGGAAGCGAACTCTTCCAGCAGGGATCTGCAGCGAATCCAGCGAACGTCTCTGTCACTTACTTTACCCTCGCAGCACTATCCGGCGCAGGAAAATTACCCCGACAGAACCGTATCGCGGCACTTGACTATCTGCAGCACAGTCAAATTCCAGCTGGTGCTTGGGGGGCAGGGGGTTTTATGTTTACGATGATGGCTGATCACCCCTTGAACAAAGCGGGTTGGAACCGCAGTCAGGATGGAACGCTCAATGGGATCTCCTATCTCTCTGCCACCTGTGATGGGATTTCCGCTCTGCTTGCCTGTGATATAACTTCTGATGATCAACGCATCCGCTCTGCGCTGACTGTTCTGCCTCAATTATCGCGTTCGCGACTCGCTGAGATCCCATTGAAGGCAGAGGGCTCGTACCAGAAACTGGATGCCCTTTTCTATTACGAAGCCGCAGCAACCGCCCGGGTCTGGAAGCAATTGAGGGGAGAGGGAGTCGAAAATCAGTTTCTCAATTCACGGTGCAATGAAATTCTGCAGACATTGATTGTCAAACAGCATGCGGATGGGCACTGGGAAAACCCGCTTCCCTGGATGAGGGAAGATGATCCACTGATTGCGACAGCATTCGCGCTCCAGGCGATTCATCGGCGTCTGGCGCGGGCTGAGTAAGAGTACAAATTCTCTTTGAGACGCACAGCATCCCGGATCACTCATAAAAGCCCGGCGGGATCTGGTCCGGTGATTCAAAGCGTTCACCGTCCGGGTTGTCTTTGTCTACGATCCAAGGGTCGCCATGGTGATGGTAGCCGCAACGTTCCCAGTAGCCGGGGGCATCTTCCGCGAGGAAATCAATCCGCTTGAGCCACTTGGCGCTTTTCCAGGCGTAGAGCAGGGGAATAATCAGACGAACCGGGCCGCCATGATCCGGAATCAGCGGTTGACCATCGTGGAGATCGCAAAGCAGAACATCTTCCGACTGAAAGTCTTTTAAAGGGACGTTGGTGGTCCAGTCACCATCATAGCCTGTCGCTACCACATACCGGGCATCCGGGTGAACGCCGGCACGGCGCATGATCTCCTGTCCTGAAACTCCTTCCCAAAGATTTCCCAGCCGGGACCAGCGTGTCACGCAATGGAAATCTGCGAAGACCCGGGTGCGCGGGAGTTGCTGGAATTGGTCCCAAGTGAACGTGAGCGGGTTAGTTACCAGGCCACCAATTTCCAGTTTCCAGGTGTCGAGATTAACTGCAGGAACTGTGGTGGCATGGAGAACAGGCCATTTTCGCGTCCGTGACTGTCCGGCGGGAATCCGCTGCTGCCGACGTGTATCAGCGCTGATGATGGTCTCGTCATCATTTTCCGGGGGAAGAGGCGGAGCACCGGTCTGATATTTCTCGGAATCAGGATTGTTATACATCTGTAGGCTCCACCGTGGTTTAAGAAGACTGATCCCGACTGGGTTTCCCTCAGAAATATAGGAATTTCTGCTAAATTATCCAGAGGTAGATATTACAAATGCCCCAGACTTGGCACATTGGTTGCATTTCTGTATGAGTGAGCCTTCCAATCTTCTGAAGTGCAGGTCGGGTCCGGTCAGAATACCGCCATTGACCATATTTTTCAAAATAAATAAACTTCGGAAAGAGAAGAACTTACAGAAATTAAATGTATTCTGGGCAAGGAAGTGCTGGTGAAGGCGAATACTTCAGTCACCAGGGAACAATCACTTGTTCCTGCCAGTATGACAGTCTGACTGTGATCGACCAGAACAAATATTGAAGACTATTTTTCGAGAATTCGAGTTCAGGTTAAAAAATGGAATTCCTAGACAAACTGGGTGAATGGTTAACGACAGTAACGGCATGGTTGGAACGATTTCTGACCGGGTTGTTCGGTTCATCGAATGAACGCCAGATTCGGAAACTGGGTTTCGTCAGAAATAAAGACGGGCAAGATCAAATCGTCCCTGGTTCCATGCTGGCAGAGATTGACAGTTTTGAACCGGAATTGATGAAACTGTCCGATGAGGAATTAAAACAGACGGCGGAGAAACTCCGTGCCCGCATCGCAGCGGGCGAAACGCTGGATGATATTCTGACGTATGCCTTCGCGGCCGTACGTGAGTCTGCGCGCCGTAATTTGAATATGCGGCATTATCCTGTGCAGATGATCGGGGGTTACTTTCTGCATAAAGGCATGATTGCCGAAATGGTCACCGGGGAAGGTAAAACACTAGTCTCGTCTCTGCCTGCCTTCCTGAATGCGCTCACTGGCAAAGTTCATATTGTGACGGTGAATGATTACCTGGCCTTACGCGACATGGAATGGATGGGGCCCATTCATATTGCGCTGGGACTGACTGTCGGGGCGATCCAGTCCAAAATGGGACCTGAAGAACGCCAGAAGCATTATGGCTGCGATATCACTTACGGAACCAATAATGAATTCGGATTCGATTATCTGCGCGATAATATGAAACCCATTAAAAAACTGCAGGTGCAGGGACCTTTAAATTATGCCGTCGTGGACGAAATCGATAATATTCTGATCGATGAAGCACGCACGCCGCTGATTATTTCCGGTCCTGCCCAGGATGATCTGACTAAATATTCCAAAGCCAATGCTGTTTCATTGAAGTTGATCCCGGGGACGGATTTTGAAGTCAAAGAAAAAGAACATACCTGTCACCTGACAGATGCGGGGGTCAAACACGCGGAAGAACTGGCCGGTGTGGAAAGTTTTTATACCGCCGGAAACATGGAATGGCCGCATCTGATCGATAACTCGCTGAAAGCACACCATCTTTATAAACGGGATGTGAATTATGTCGTCCAGCAGGGCGAAGTCATTATTGTTGACGATCATACCGGGCGACTGATGCCGGGACGTCAGTGGGGTGACGGTCTGCATCAGGCTGTCGAAGCCAAAGAGGGGGTAAGAATTAAAGAAGAGTCTCAGACTCTGGCGACAATTACCCTGCAGAACTTTTTCAAGTTATACGACAAGCTCTCCGGGATGACCGGTACCGCGATGACGGAAGCAGAAGAGTTCTGGAAGATTTACCAACTGGACGTAGTGAATATTCCCACCAACCGTCCCATGCAGCGTATTAATCATCCCGATGTGATCTATCAGACGGAAAAAGAAAAATGGACTGCGATTGCAGATGAAGTCCGGGAAGTACATAAAGAGGGCCGTCCGATTCTGGTTGGTACCGTTTCGATCGAACAGTCGGAAATTGTCAGTCACAAACTGAGTAAATATGGTATTCCTCACAACGTTCTGAACGCCAAGCATCATGAGCGTGAAGCCGAGATTATTGCGCAGGCTGGTCGTAAAGGCGCCGTTACCATTGCCACGAACATGGCCGGTCGTGGTACCGACATTATTCTGGGGGGAAGTGCCGAGCATATTGCCTGGGAAGAATTGAGCCAGAAATACGAGTCTCGTATTCAGGTCCCCAAAGCGGAGTGGGATCAACTGGTCAAAGAAATTGAAAAACGGGAAGGCATGGATGTCGAAGCCGAAGAAGTCATGCAGCTGGGTGGCTTGCATGTAATCGGTTCCGAACGTCACGATTCCCGACGCATCGACCTGCAGCTTCGCGGTCGATCGGGACGACAGGGAGACCCGGGTTCCAGTCGCTTCTTCCTTTCGCTCGAAGACAAACTGATGCGGGTTTTTGCCGGTGAGTGGGTGAAAAATATCCTGTCCCGTCTGGGCATGGAAGAGGGAGAAGCCATCGAAAGTCGAATGGTTTCCAAACGTGTCGAGGGGGCTCAGAAGAAACGTGAGGAAACTCATTTCGAGCAGCGAAAACATCTGCTGGAATATGATGAAGTCATGGATGAACAGCGAAAAACTGTCTATGGCTACCGTCAGCGGATCCTGGATGGCTGTAACTGCCGCGATCTGATTCTGGAGATGATCGAACGCCAGATCGACGAAGAAACAGAGCGCCTGCTCGATAAAAATTACAGCTGGGACACAATCGCCGCCTGGTGTGGCCAGGAAGCCCATATCGAGGTTGAATCCTCAAATATTCGGGACATGACCTATGAGCAATTGGTCAGCTATCTGAAAGATGAAGCTGGCCTGCAGGCAGATGATATCATCGCGGAACAGATCAATGAGAATCTGCCGGAAGAATATGAAGATGACTGGAACTGGCAGGCACTGACCAAATGGGCGAATGCTTATTTCAATTTGAATCTGAATGAGCGGGAACTGAAGAAAATCGGTCGTGATGGTCTGCATGAGACGCTCTTCGTCCATGCTCAAAAAGCCATCGAACGTATTGATTTCAGCCCCTTGGAAGCATTCCTGAATGAAGAATGGGGTTCCCGTTCTCTGGCAGGTTATCTGAATTACCAGTTCGGTATCGAAGCCGATCCGGAAGAATTCAAATCTCTGAGTATTCCGGAGGCCAAAGCCAAAGTTCTGGAAAAAGTAAAAGAGCTGTATCGGGAAAAAGAAGTCACCTTCCCGGTGACCGTAGGGATGTACAATTTCCTGGGCAATCAACAGCCTGGAAATGAAGCGAACAGCCGGGTAGGGCTGGTGAAGTGGGCCAACTCAAGATTTCATTCCAACCTCGATCTGGAAGCCTTAAAAGGCAAACAGGTCAATGAGATTCAGAATATTTTATCAGCGGAAAGTGAAAAGGTCTTTGTCAACGGTGAAGCCTCGAAACAGATCGAGCAGTACCTGAGCAAAGCTTATACTGCTGAGGAAGCAGTAACTGCCGGGAAAAACGTTCAACCCGTGCAGAACAAAGCCGCCCTGGATGAGCTTGCTGATTGGGCCAATACGGAACTCGAACTGAATCTGACAACGGAAGAACTGGAGCCGCTTACGGATGATGAAGTCAGAATTCGTCTGTATCAGGCTTATAATAAACGTTATCGTCCTGAGCTTAGTCAGGCAGAACGCTCTCTGATTCTGGAAGTGCTCGATACCTCGTGGAAAGACCACCTGTATTACATGGACCATTTACGGTCCGGGATCGGGCTGGTCGGTTATGCCCAGAAAGATCCCAAGGTCGAGT
>AZIC01004962.1_pt1 | contig 15261 bp, 15 predicted proteins | sample 359061 | NCBI WGS metagenome assembly AZIC01 (sample SAMN02429709, study PRJNA222657) | marine sediment metagenome | biome: Sediment sample; isolation source: sample MGS-MES from oil contaminated site at the harbour of Messina (Sicily... | place: Italy: Messine | collected 2011-04-30 | depth 1 m m
ATTGATCACGGTAAGTCGACTATTGCTGATCGTTTTATCCAAGTTTGTGGTGGTTTAACTGATCGTGAAATGTCAGCTCAAGTTCTTGATTCAATGGATATTGAAAAAGAACGTGGCATAACGATTAAGGCCCAGTCTGTGTCGTTAGACTACAAAGCACGTAATGGTGAAACTTATCATCTGAATTTCATCGACACACCTGGACATGTAGATTTCTCCTATGAAGTATCCCGTTCTTTAGCTGCCTGTGAGGGAGCGCTTTTAGTTGTTGATGCTGCGCAAGGTGTTGAGGCTCAAAGTGTTGCTAACTGTTATACGGCCATTGATTTAGGTTTAGAAGTATTACCCGTACTTAATAAAATTGATCTTCCTTCAGCTGAACCTGAGCAAGTATCACAAGAAATTGAAGATATTATTGGCGTTGATGCAGTTGATGCGGTGCGCTGTAGTGCTAAAACTGGGCTGGGTATTGAAGATTTATTGGAAAACTTAGTTGAACGAGTACCTGCTCCAACTGGCGATCCTGATGGAGAGCTGAAAGCACTGATTATTGACTCATGGTTTGATAGTTATGTCGGTGTTATATCTTTGGTTCGTATTAAGCAAGGTAGCATTAAAAAGCGCGATAAAATCAAAGTTATGTCAACGGGCCAAGAGTATCAAGTAGAACAAGTCGGCGTATTTACTCCGAAAAGAACAGAACATGCAGAACTCTTTTGTGGTGAAGTGGGCTATATCATCTCTGGGGTTAAAGATATTGATGGTGCACCAGTTGGCGACACCTTAACGCATGTTCACAGAGGTGCTGCAGAAGCTCTCCCTGGTTTTAAATCAGTCACGCCTCAAGTGTATGCAGGTATATTTCCTGTGAGTTCGGATGATTTTGAAACGTTTCGTGAAGCCTTGGCTAAATTACGATTGAATGATGCTTCATTATTTTTCGAGCCTGAAAGCTCTCAAGCATTAGGCTTTGGCTTTCGATGTGGCTTCCTTGGTTTACTCCATATGGAAATCATTCAAGAGCGCCTTGAACGTGAATATGATTTAGATTTAATCACAACAGCTCCTACAGTTGTATTTGAAGTATTAACGCGTAAAGGTGAAGTACTCAAGATCGAAAACCCTTCGTTGTTACCTGATATTGGTACGATAGAAGAAATTCGTGAACCTATTGTTATTGCTGATATTTTAGTTCCGCAAGAGCATTTAGGTGCGGTGATTACATTGTGTGTTGAAAAGCGCGGTGTTCAGAAATCAATACAATATATGGGTAAGCAAGTAGCTGTTAGTTATGAGCTACCAATGAATGAAGTTGTCATCGATTTCTTTGACAGAGTGAAGTCCGTGAGCCGTGGTTATGCTTCATTAGATTATCATTTCACTCGTTTCCAGCCGGCTAAACTAGTTAAATTAGATATTCTGATTAATGGTGAGCGAGTTGATGCATTGTCTATGATTGTTCATACTGATCAAAGTATTGGTCGCGGTCGCCAACTAGTTGAAAAAATGAAAGACTTAATTCCAAGACAAATGTTTGATATTGCGATTCAAGCTGCTATTGGCGGGCATATTATCTCACGTTCAACAGTGAAAGCGATGCGTAAGAATGTAATTGCAAAATGTTATGGTGGTGATGTATCACGGAAACGTAAGTTATTAGATAAGCAGAAGAAAGGTAAAAAGCGAATGAAATCAATTGGTAAGGTTGATGTTCCACAAGAAGCATTCTTAGCTGTTCTACAACTATCGAAGAAATAAGAGAAGGATCTTAGAATGAGTTTTCCAGCAATAATGGTTGCTCTTGTTGCCGTCACAGGCATCATTTGGCTAATTGACAGCTTGTTTTTTGCTGCTAAAAGGGCAAAGCAAGTATCTGAAGATGGCGTACTTTTGGCTAACAATAGTAATGGGGTAAAAGATCCTTTAATTGTTGAGTATGCTAAATCTTTCTTTCCTATTATTCTTGCCGTTCTCGTTATTCGTTCGTTTATAGGCGAACCATTTAGAATTCCATCAGGCTCTATGTTGCCCACTCTACATGTTGGTGACTTTATTTTGGTTAATAAATTCTCTTACGGAGTGCGTTTACCAGTACTCAATAGCAAAATTCTAGAAACAGGCCAACCAGAACGTGGTGATGTCGTGGTGTTTCGTTACCCTAAGGACCCATCTGTTGATTATATCAAGCGAGTTGTTGGTCTGCCGGGAGATACAATCGGGTATTTCAACAAAACAATCTATATTAACGGTGTAAAAATAAACCAAAGAGAAAAGCAAAAAACAGATGATATGTTAGGTATTATTCCAGTGAAGCATGAACTCCGTACTGAAGTTTTGGGAGAGCATGAGCACTCATTATTGATTGATCCTAGTCGTCATTTGGTTGAAGGTGAAATGGTTGTACCTGAGGGCGAATACTTTGTAATGGGTGACAACCGTGATAATAGTAACGATAGTCGCTTTTGGGGAACCGTGCCAGAAGGAAATTTAGTGGGTAAAGCATTCTTTATTTGGATGAGCTGGGATTGGAATTCAGGTGGTATAGTGTGGACTCGTTTAGGTAATAGCATTAACTAGAGGTGTATGACATGAAAAAACAGCAGGGAATGACTCTAATTAGTTGGGTGATTGTATTAGGTGTAATTGCATTTTTCGCCACAATAGTAATTCGTGTATTACCTATGTACCAAGAGTACTTTGGTGTTGTCCGTATTATGGATGGTATGAAAGAAGAGATGAGCACTAACAAGCTGACCAAAGCTCAAGCTAACCTTTTATTGATGAGACGATTTAATACAGGCTATATCACTAGTGTTAAAAAAGAACATATTGAAATTAGCCGCGGTAAAAATACCACTAATGTGACGAAAATTGTTATTGATTATGAAGTGAGAGTTCCATTTATAGCTCAGATTGATTTAATCGGCCACTTCCATAAAGAAGTCGATGTAGAGCCCCAGATTAGAAGATGATAACGATAAAACAGAAAAGTTTATGTAAGCAGTTACAAGTATCATTCAAAAATAAAGCATTATTACAGCAAGCGCTAACACACCGAAGTGCTGACTCGAGTAACAATGAACGATTAGAATATCTTGGTGATGCTATTTTAAGTTTTGTAATAGCTGAAGCTTTGTACGAACGTTTTCCTCAAGTGAAGGAAGGTAAATTAAGTAGACTGCGAGCTTCTCTTGTTAAAGGTGTTACGCTGGCTGAGATTGGTCGAGAATTAAACCTTGGCGATGTACTAATTCTTGGTCCAGGAGAATTAAAAAGTGGCGGTTATCGTCGTGAATCCATTTTAGCTGATGCAGTTGAAGCATTGTTTGGTGCTATTTATTTAGATAGTGGCTTAGAAGAAATTAAAGCGTTGATATTACGCCTGTTTGCAGAACGACTTGCATCAATTGATGTGAATGAAGCAGTGAAAGATGCGAAAACACGTTTACAAGAATTATTACAAAGTCGGCAGCAGCCTTTACCTATCTACAGTGTAAAAGAAGTTAAGTCTCCGACAAATCAACCACGCTTTGAGGCCTCTTGCCAAGTCGCTCTATTAGATAAAGTTATTATTGCACAAGGTGATAGTCATCGTAAGGCGGAGCAAAAGTCGGCAGAACGCGTGCTGAAATTATTAGAAGGTAAATTATGACGGATACTTCATTTAAGTCTGGCTACGTTGCAATTATTGGTCGTCCAAATGTGGGCAAGTCAACACTGATTAATCGCGTATTAGGCCAAAAACTGTGTATTACCTCTCGCAGGCCCCAAACAACACGCCATCGTATTTTAGGGATTAAAACTGACGATGATAGTCAGTTGATTTATGTTGATACGCCGGGCTTACATATTGATGATAAGCGAGCAATGAATCGTTATATGAACCGTGCTGCCGCATCATCTATTGATGACGTAGATGTCATTCTATTTGTGGTCGACGGCATGAACTGGACGAAAGAAGATGAGTCAGTACTTGAACGCTTAAAGAAAAGTGCTAAAGCACCCGTTATTTTAGTTGTTAACAAGGTTGATAAGCTGGCTGATAAAGAGGTGTTACTACCTCAAATTGAGAAGCTGTCAGCTGAGTTTGATTTTGCGAAGGTTGTGCCAATCTCTGCACGTAAAGGCGTAAATTTAGATGAGTTAGAAACGGAAATAAAAGCCTTAATGCCTGAAGGTGAGTTGATTTTCCCAGAAGATCAGTTTACTGACCGTAGTTCACGTTTCTTAGCGGCTGAATTAGTACGAGAGCAGTTGTTCCGTCACTTGGGTCAAGAGCTTCCTTATTCAATAACCGTTGAAATTGAACAGTTTGATGATGAAGACAAAATGTATCGTATCGGTGCTGTCATTTATGTTGAACGTGATGGTCAAAAATCAATCGTAATTGGTAAGGGGGGAGCACTTCTTAAATCTGTTGGTCGTGATGCTCGAATTGAAATGCAGGCCTTATTTGATAAAAAAGTCTTCCTGAGATTATGGGTGAAAGTCCGTGACGGTTGGGGTGATAATGAGAGAATGTTGAAAAACCTAGGTTATAACGACGAGATTTAAAGGCGCTAGGCGTGAATGTAGAATTAACTCCTGCTTATGTATTACATCAACGCCCATTTCGTGAAACGAGTGTTTTATTAGATATTTTCTCTAAACAGTTTGGTCGAGTTAGTTTAATTGCCAAAGGAGTTAGGAAGAATAAGCGAAACCAAAATGGCTTATTGCAGCTATACCAGCCCTTATTAGTAAGTTGGATGGGGAGAGGAGACTTGCAAACACTGACTTCTGTTGAAGTTGATAAGCCTCGCTATATTCTCCAATCACAGTCTGCATTATGCGGACTGTATATTAATGAACTCGTTGTTAAGCTCTTACCTATGCATATTGCGGAGCCGAGTGTATTTGATGCTTATGAACAGATCTTAGAGCGTTTGCAGCAAGCTGATGATATTGAAGTTGCCTTACGTTTATTCGAGAAATGTTTATTAATGCACCTTGGTTATGGCTTAGTGTTAGACCAAGAGGTTGAAACAGGTGCGACTATTGAACATGAGCAACGTTATCAATATCGGCCAGATTCAGGCTTATATCGTTGTGTGAACCAATTAGATAAACCATCTATATCGGGACGAAGTTTGCAGCATTTGTTGATGGAACGAGACTTTGATAAACAGAGCTTATCGGAAGTGAAGCAGATGATGAGAAGCGTGATACATTTTTATTTGGGTGGCAAGCCCCTACGAAGTCGACAGTTATTCGCGTCGATGAAACAATATAGTAATTAAGGTTAGAGAAAGATGGCAATCTATTTAGGCGTCAATATTGATCATATTGCAACACTAAGACAAGCGCGTGGTACACGTTATCCTGACCCCATCCAAGCAGCGATTGAAGCCGAACAAGCAGGGGCTGATGGTATTACCTTGCATCTTCGTGAAGATAGACGACATATACAAGAACGTGATGTCGCTATGTTATCTGATATATTGCAAACTAAGATGAACCTGGAAATGGCTGTTACTGAAGAAATGATGGTAATGGCTGAAAAATATAAGCCTTCTGACTGTTGTCTCGTGCCAGAGAAGCGAGAAGAGCTTACTACTGAAGGCGGTTTAGAAATTGCTGGGCAATTATCAAAAATGAAAGATGCTTGCCAGCGCATGGCGGAATCAAAGGTGATCGTTTCATTATTTATCGATCCCGATTTCAAACAAATCGATGCATCAGTTGAGTGTGGTGCACCAGTGATTGAACTACATACTGGTCGTTATGCTGATGCAGAAACAGTTGAAGAAGCTCAAAAAGAGCTACAAATTATTATTGATGCTGCTGACTATGCCCATAAATTAGGCTTACAGGTTAATGCTGGCCATGGGCTTAATTATCACAATGTCGACAAAGTCGCTGAAATTCCACAAATTGTTGAGCTTAATATTGGTCATGCTATTGTAGCTCGTTCTGTATTCACAGGTTTTCAAACAGCTGTACGTGATATGAAAGAACTGATGGTTGAAGCGCGAAGAAGATGATTTTTGGCATCGGAACCGACTTGGTTCATATCCCTAGGATGCGGGTATTACTAGAGAAGCATGGTGATAAATTTGCACAACGGATTTTAAGTGCAAGTGAATTTGAGTGCTTCCAGACAGCCTCTCAGCCGGCCGCATTCTTAGCTAAGCGTTTTGCTGCTAAAGAAGCGACATCCAAAGCTTTAGGTACAGGGTTTCGAGATGGCTTGAGTTTAAAGCATATTTCTGTCAACAATGATGAAAAGGGCAAGCCAGAGCTAAACTTTAACGATCGTGGTCTAAGCTTGCTTGATGAGCTTAATATTGGTCAAGCCATGTTAAGTCTAAGTGATGAAAATGAGTACGCTATTGCTTTTGTGACATTATTGGAACGATAAAATGAAACACTATCCTACGATTGATGCATTTGTTGGGAATACACCGTTAGTTCGATTGCAACGTTTACCAGGTGATACCAGTAATACTATTTTAGTGAAACTTGAAGGCAATAACCCTGCAGGTTCAGTGAAAGATCGTCCAGTAATGAGTATGATTCGTGAAGCACAAACACGAGGAGATATTCAGCCTGGTGATACTTTGATTGAAGCGACGAGTGGTAACACCGGGATTGCTTTAGCAATGGTTGCTGCGATATTGGGTTATAGAATGATTTTGCTCATGCCTAAAAAGATGAGTGAAGAACGTAGAGCTTCTATGCGCGCTTACGGTGCCGAAATTATCCTAACGGAAGGAATGGAAGCGGCTCGTGATTTAGCCTTAGAAATGGAACAGCAAGGGAAAGGAAAGGTGCTGAATCAGTTTGGTAATTTTGATAACCCACTTGCTCATTATGAAACAACAGGACCAGAAATCTGGCGAGATACCGACGGTGAAGTGACTCATTTTGTCAGTGCAATGGGGACGACAGGAACCATTATGGGAACATCTCGTTATTTAAAAGAGCAAAATGAGTCAGTTCAAATTGTTGGTGTGCAGCCAACCGATGGTTCTAGTATTCCTGGCATTCGTCGTTGGCCTAAAGAATATTTACCTACTATTTTCGAAGCGGAACGAATTGATCAGACGATAGATATGGAGCAAGAAGTCGCTGAAGACACCATGCGTCGTCTCGCTAGTGAAGAAGGTATTTTCTGTGGTGTCTCATCAGGCGGTGCTGTTGCTGCTGCACTACGACTCTCTGAGCAGGTAGAAAATGCAGTGATTGTCAGTATTATCTGTGATCGTGGTGATAGGTATTTATCAACAGGTGTGTTCCCAGCACAATAGTATGAAAAAACCACTATGGTTTATTGTGATGATTTACCTTCTCTTGTTGCCAGGATTGAGCGTAGCGAGTCAGAAGTTACAATTTTCTATTGCTTCATGGCAGTTAGATGATATTCAGGCAAAAAACCTAAACTCTGATATCCAACTGACTGAAAAAGGTCTGCTCTTATCTGCGTCTGCAGATTGGATAAAATTAGCAGAACCTATTGGCACAATTAAAGATATTACATTGCAATGCGCACAATTAGTATTCGTTTCAGAACAACTTTCATGTTCGAAAGGGAGGCTAGCATTCATTCATCAGCAATTAGGCGAGCAATCGCTTATATTTGAAGTAATCGCTCATCCTGATACGAATACTTATAAAGTAGAAATATCAGGTATAAAGTTAGCCTCTTCAGTCTTTTCCTTAACAGTCAAAATTAATCAGCATAGTTGGAAGATCTTTGCAGATAGTGCTCAGATAGAACTTAAGGCACTCATGCAGTTTATCGCACCTTATTTATCAGCAGAACAAAGCACATCGCTAGCTGCTTGGAATTACGAGGGTAAACTTCAGTTAGATATCGATGTTATGGGTATAAATAGTAAGGTTGAGAGCATTAACCTTGATTTGAAAATACAGGCACTCGAATTAAGTGATAACCAGGGAAAGTATATTAGCGAACAGCTTCTGAGCGATGTGCATTTATCCCTAGAAAATAAACGTGGTGACTGGCAGTGGCAGAGTAAGGTTAATATTAATGGCGGCCAAGCCTATGCTGACCCCGTGTTTATAGACTTTAATGACACGCCGTTTGAATTACTTTCAGAAGGGGTATGGCTTAACAAATCTAAACAATTTCAGCTTACTAAAACCCGATTTGAACAAAAATCGGTGATGGCGTTAAGCATGAAGGGGCGAGGATCTCTATCTCAAATTGAATCCCTAAATGTTGAAATAATACCATCAGAGCTTCAAACACTTTACTCCATATGGGGGCAACCTTTTACACTAGGAACGCCTATGGATAGTCTTGATTTTACGGGCAAGCTTGGCCTGACGTATCAACAGCAAGGCGACAATTATCATGTGTCTATGAATATGGATAAAATTTCAGTTTCAGATCAAGCAGGCCGTTTTAGTCTTGATAATTTGTCAGGTGTATTCGGCTGGTCAAATTATCAACAAATAGCATTGATCGATATCGAGTGGACGAATGGCATGGTGTACGCCTTAACGCTAGGTCCATCGCACCTCAAAGCAAATGTCGAGCATGAAACTGTCGTATTGCAACAGCCTTGGTTGTTACCTATTTTAGATGGGGAGCTCCACATGACTGAGTTTAGTTTAAAAAAGCATGACAATGATTTACCCGAGTGGACGTTTGTAGGTGAACTGACGCCCATTTCAATGACATCATTGAGTTCAGCATTAGGGTGGCCTGTCATGCATGGAAAATTGTCAGGCGTCATTCCGAAAGTGAGTTATGCCAATCAACAGGTCAAGGTCGATGGCATATTGAAAGTTAATTTGTTTGAAGGCGAGACGCTTATTAGAGATCTACAGTTGGACAATCCTTTTGGTGTACTTCCGCACTTAAGCGCTAACGTCACAATGGATAATATTAATTTAGAAACACTCACACAAACATTTGATTTTGGTAAAATTACTGGAAAATTGGATGGTAAGGTAAATGGACTGAGACTTTCTAACTGGAAACCAGTTGCTTTCGACGCAGAATTTTCTACGCCAGAAGGAGATAAAAGTCGACGCCGCATCAGTCAAAAAGCAGTAGATAGTTTATCTCGGGTTGGTGGTGGCGCTGCGGGAGTATTACAAAGAAGTTTTTTACGCTTCTTTGAGGACTTTTCATATCAACGCTTAGGCCTAAGTTGTAAGCTTCAGAATACGGTTTGCGATATGTCAGGTGTCGGTGAAGCGGAACAAGGCTATTATATTGTCAAAGGGGGTGGTTTACCTCCACGTATTAACGTTATCGGCTATACTCGCCGTGTGAATTGGCCCGATCTTATTGAACGTTTAGAAGCAGTGAGTAATAGTGATGGCCCTATTATTCAATAAATATAGAAACGTAAGGAGAAAAGATGAAATTATTTAGATGGTTAACAAGCAGTTTTGCTGGATTAATGCTGGTATCTTGCGTGACTATTAATATTTATTTTCCCGCTGCAGCAGCAGAGAAAGCGGCTGATAGAATTATTGAGGATGTGTGGGGGCCAGCAGAAGTTAGTCAGCCCAAAAACAAGGAGGATAATGGAGTAGAACAACAGAGTTTGAATACACCATCACAAACTCAACAAGTGGCGATTAGAGTATTGGACTGGTTTATTTCACCAGCAGCAGCAGAAGTAAATATAAATGTTAGCTCTCCTGCTATTAATGCTATTCAGACCAAAATGAAGCAACGTCACAATAGCTTAAAGCCTTATTATAATAGTGGTGCTATTGGCTTGACGGAAAATGGTCTAATAGTCATTCATAATGCCAAAGCAATCGCTTTAAAAGACCGTAATAAAGTGAATAGCCTCGTTGCTGATGAGAATAATGATCGTAAGGCTCTTTATGCTGAAATCGCTAGAGCGAATGGTCACCCAGAGTGGCAAGCAGATATTCAGTCGACCTTTGCGCGCCGATGGGTAGGTAACGCTAATAAAGGCTGGTGGTATCAATCCGCTGGAAAATGGCTACAAAAATAATTACAGGTTAAATTGAAATAAAATCCAGTAGAGCTTAAGGCTTTGCTGGATTTTTTATTTTTACATATAGATGAGAATAGATAGACATGGCACGACGTAATCGTAGAAGACAAAAATTACCGCAAGATCCAGTTGAAACACAGATTGAATCTTTATCGCATGATGGTCGTGGAGTGGCAAGAATAGACGGGAAAACGACCTTTATTGAGGGTGCTTTAGCGGGTGAAACTGTTCAGTTTCTCTACATTAAAAAACATAGCAAATTCGATGAAGGTAAGACGGTTGAAGTAGTTGTTTCTGAGAATCCCGATCGCGTTGAGCCGAAATGCCAACATTTTGGTGTCTGTGGTGGTTGTAGTTTGATGCATATGTCACCTGAAGCACAGCTGAGACTTAAGCAGAAAACGCTGGCAGAACATTTAGATCACTTTGGTAAGATTGAGCCTAATCAGTGGTTAGAACCTCTCAAAGGTCCTTTATGGGGCTATCGCCGCAAAGCACGTTTAGGTGTGAAAAACGTGGTTAAAAAAGGGCGTGTATTAGTTGGCTTTAGAGAAAAGGGGGCACCTTATTTAGCTGTTCTTGATCAATGTGAAGTGCTTGACCCTAGAGTGGGCTTACGATTGGCCGAACTGGGGGAAATGATTGCAGGCTTAGAAGCCAATAGTCGTATTGCACAAATTGAAGTTGCAATGGATGATGATCATGTTGCTTTGATCTTTAGAAATCTTGATGAATTGTCAGAAGCTGATCAGCAAGCATTAATTGCTTACGGTCAAGCTAATGAACTGTGGATCTATTTGCAGTCTGGCGGACCTGATACCGTTACACCTATCTGGCCTGAAAATCCGCAACTAAGCTATGCACCTGCAGAAGGTCTGCAATTAGACTTTGCTCCGAATGACTTTACTCAAGTTAATGCAGAAATTAATCTTAAAATGATTGAGCGTACGATGGAATTGCTTGAAGTGTCAGAGGGCGATCGTATTTTAGATCTATTTTGTGGTTTAGGTAACTTCACACTGCCTTTGGCAAAACGTGTAACAGAAGTAGTCGGCGTTGAAGGTGACGAAGCTTTAGTTCGTCATGCTAAAAATAATGCAGTAAAAAATAACTTAGATAATGCAACTTTTGAGAAAGCAGATCTAACTAAAACAGAATTGAAAGACTATCCATGGGCAGAAGCAGGCTTTAATAAGATTTTATTAGATCCTCCTCGCAGTGGTGCATTTGAAGTCTTGCATCAATTAGCCGCTTTAGGTGCCGAACGTTTAGTTTATGTATCGTGTAACCCTGCTACTTTGGCACGAGATGCGGGTGAGTTAGTCAATAAGCACGGTTATAGCTTGGTTTCAACAGGTGTGATGGATATGTTCCCACATACTACTCACGTTGAGTCAATAGCCTTGTTTGTGAAAACTTAAATTTTAGTACCAAAGTACGATTGACTCTACTCGTGTTTGTTTTATAGTTAACTCTGTGTGGTGAGCTTCTCATTTCACAGTGTTTAAATTAATTTAAATATTTATTACAAAGCCAAGCTTGGTGTGAATCAAGCACGGAAAGCTACAGGTCTTTATTTCGCGACTAAAGATGGCTGGGTTGCATTTTAATTAAGGAATTTAAAATGAAAAAAATATCAATGGCTTTATTTGGCTTATTATCAATGGCAAATGTAAACGCTGCTAGCCTGACTGTTGACGGTGGTTGGAATAAATTTACGTTCGATGGGGCTGGCTCGTCATGGAGCGAAACATTTAGTTTTACGCTGACTAATGCTGCAAAGTTTTCTGTTACAGATGCATTTCTTTCTGGAGATCAATTTTCGTTCACCGATGGGCATACAATATGGTCCACATCAACACCGGTAAATGATGGTACTGATTTTGGCAGCGACTACGATGCAGCTCTAGCGAGCACAAAATTTTCTTCGCTTTCAGTTATTCTTGGTGCTGGTTCATACACGATTTCTGGTCTTACAACCCTTTCTCCATATCAGGGTGGTGGCGCAGCAGCTCAATTATCTTCTGTGCCAGTTCCTGCCGCAGCATTTATGTTTGCACCTGCTTTATTAGGCTTTATGGGCTTACGTCGTAAAGCAAAAAATACAGTAGCTTAACTGCTATTAGCTAAAGTATAAGGGTCGAGAGGGCAGGTTGTCCTCTCGGCTTTTTTATTGCCTTAAAAAAATAGTAACGTTAACAGCATGGAGACACTGCAATTAATGAAACATCAGCTTGGATTGGGTGCAATCACGACACTAAGTCGTGCTCTATCGGCCACGATTGATGGTTTTAATGATAAGCAGTTTATATCTGATGCGAGTGATAGCATTGAAGGGCTTGAACTTAAACAGCGGGTAGAGCATTTGATTGTTGTTTTACATGAGCATCTACCAATAAATTTCATTGATGCTGCCGATGTTTTAATGAAAATAGCTCAACAATGGCATAAAGATAAACACGAGAGCTCATGGGGAGCCTTTACGGCGTGGCCATTAGTTGATTATGTCGCTATTTATGGTTTAAATAAACCTGAGCTTGCTTTTAAAGTATTAAGAGATTTGACACCACTGTTTTCAGCTGAATTTGCCATCCGTCCATTTATCGAACAACACTTTGAACTAACACATCAAGTATTATTAGTTTGGTGTCTGGACGATGATGAGCATGTGCGACGTTTGGCTACAGAAGGTATCCGACCTCGTCTGCCGTGGGCTAAGCAATTACCCCAATTCTTTGCTGATCCAAATCCTATTTTTGCTATTTTAGAGTTATTGAAAAACGATTCTAGTCTTTATGTCAGAAAGTCTGTAGCTAATAACCTCAATGACATTACTAAAGATAATCCGGACTTGGTCATTGAAGTTTGTCGGCAGTGGATGAATGATGCTTCAGTTGAAACACAATGGATTATTCGCCATGGCTTACGAAGTCTTATTAAGCAAGGTAGACCTGAAGTATTTCCATTATTAGGCTATAGTGAGCAGGTTCAAGTGAGCCTGAATGACTTAAAACTTGATCGCTCTAAAATTAATTTAGGTGAAGAAGTAACGGTTTCAATTGAGCTCGAATCTAATTCGAAAGTTAAACAAAAGTTGGTCGTTGATTATAAGATTCATCACCAAAAGGCTAATGGTCAAAAGACTGCCAAAGTATTTAAATGGAAAAATATCACCTTGGCGAAAAATGAGTCGATTTTCTTGACTAAAAAGCATCCATTCAAACAGATTACTACTCGTAGATATTATTCCGGTGAGCATGCCATAGAGTTACTTGTTAATGGCAAAAGTATGGGGTTGATTTCATTTGAATTAGTGATTTAGAGCTTAGTATTGAGTATCGCTTTATATAATCACCGAAAGATTAGATGAAAAAAAACCGACTAAAATAGAGTCGGTTTTTTTAAATAGAGTATGCTTTTTCTTACTGCATCAAAAGACCGTAAGCGATTAAACAAATCCATGATATAGCGAACAAAAAGATAAGTAGAGTAAAGTTTTCAATGACTAGTTCTTCTAATTTTTCCATGATACACCTCGTAATTATTATTTAATAACATGGTGATATAATGATATAGCTGAAGCAAAAAGACATTGATCTAGATCATGTATTGTATGTAAGGTTATTCTTCACATAAGTAGCAAAAAATACTTAACAATTGTTATGAAGTGAGCGGTGCTATGGTGTATCGAGCTTTTTAAGCTCTTCATCAATAAGCGATTGTAGGCTTGATGCTTCAGGTTCTACAGCCGGGGTTGGCCTAGATTTAGCTTTTGATTCTTTAACCAAAAAGCTACCAGCTTCAGGATCTCTTTTGTCTCGGTTAACATACTTATTCATATTGGCTATTGAATAGTGCCAAACAGACGTGCCAAAATCTTGTGACTTAACGATCATTGAATAACCAATATGGATATAACCATCACGCCCTTGGCCTGTCACTGTAATACCCGTTACTGAATCTAGCATTCTGGCCCAATGTTTATCAGAAAAGTCTGACTTAGATCCATCTGCTCTAACACGTTTAGCAACACGTTGTGTAGAGCCAATAATTTTCATGAAGAATTCAATATTGGCTGATTTAGGCAATACTTGTCTTATTTGAGTTTGAGTGATCTTTGAGCCTGTATAGTTACCAACAAAGGTGTTAAATTCTTCAGCAGTTGCATAGCGATAGCCTTGAAACTTACCTCCTGGCTCGAGTTGTTTTTCTACTTCGTTGTAGCTCATATTGATTGAAGCTGTAACATCTAGCCAGTCTAAACCTGTTTCTGTATCCGATGTATAGCGTTTGTGATCGATAATATCTGCATATGATGATGCACAAAACAATAATGCAAGCACTGCATATGATAAGTATAGAATGATGGTGCCCTGTTTTTTCATTCGATTATTTAGGTCAACATAATATTTAATGATTAATTGTAAAGTATTCGTTATAAACATAAAAGCCAGCTTGTTCGCTGGCTTTTATGTTTATAACGTGACTTCATTCAATGTTTTACTGGCTTAATAAACCGTAGGCAATAAGCGCAATCCAGAAAGCGGAAAAGGATAAGATGATGAAGGGGAAATGTTCAATAAGAACGTTGTCAATTTTTTCCATTGATTTTCTCTCTTTAAGATAGATTGATTTAGTGCGTGAACTATACCAATTAACGATCATTTAATCTAGTTGAATCCCTATTTTACTAGGTGTTTACGTCAGTTTTTTTTCAGAATCTATGGCTCATATTATTAAAAATAAGAACTTTCATGTCTCGCTCTGTTAGTTTTCAAAGATTGAGGCGAGCAAGATTGATATAATGTGTTCTTTACAAACTAAACTAGGTAGGTCGCTATGTTAGATCCGAGTAAAATTGAGAGCATCGTGCAGGGAATTACTAGCGCTATGCCATCAGGCTTTACAGCAATGCAGGAAGATGCTGAAAAGAATCTTCGTTCAGCTTTGAGTGCTACATTCGCCAAGCTAGATTTAGTCACACGTGAAGAGTTTGATGTTCAAACTCAAGTTTTACAACGTACACGTGAAAAACTAGAAGCCTTAGAGCTACGCGTCAATCAATTAGAATCTAAAAATTAAGAGAATATCATGTCAGAATTTAATAACGTCACTATAACCCGTGAAGCCAATGTCTATTTCGATGGTAATGTTACTAGCCGAACTGTTACTTTTGCTGATGGTACTACAAAAACCCTAGGTATCATGATGCCTGGAGACTATACCTTTGGTACAGCTAAAGCTGAGTTGATGGAAATCTTAGCGGGTG
>AZIC01004783.1_pt1 | contig 15212 bp, 5 predicted proteins | sample 359061 | NCBI WGS metagenome assembly AZIC01 (sample SAMN02429709, study PRJNA222657) | marine sediment metagenome | biome: Sediment sample; isolation source: sample MGS-MES from oil contaminated site at the harbour of Messina (Sicily... | place: Italy: Messine | collected 2011-04-30 | depth 1 m m
CAGCGCTTCAATCAACAGATAGTTGAGCGGAAACCAGATCGGCCCGCGCCAGTTGGAGTTACCCCCGAACAACCCACTGTCCGACTCCGCCGGCATATACTGCACACGCAGTCGTTCTCCATTCAAGTCGTATTCGAACGGATGCTCTTCATGGAATTTCGAAAGTGACCGGATCCCGTAGTTTGATAAAAACTCGTCTTCGTCCAGCAGATAACGCAACATGCGCAGCAGACGCTCGCGGGTAGGAATCGCCAGCAATCGGCGGCCGCAGTTTTCAGTCTCCTGATCACGTTCCATGTACGTCATGAATTTGGTCAGATTGGGACGGCTTTTAAGGAACCAGTCCATCCGCTTGCGAAAACCAGGCAGCTTATCAATGGTCTCATCGAACAGCACATCAACGGTAAACAGCGGAATCAACCCCACAATCGAACGAATTTTCAGCGGGATACTTCGACCATCCAGGTGCAGATGATCGTAATAAAACCCATCCTCTTCATCCCACAGACCGGTTCCGTCCAGCGAATTCATCGCTTCGGCGATCGAAACGTAATGCTCGAAAAATTTCGAGGCCATGTCTTCATAAGCGGGGTTTCCATCTGCCAGTTCAAAGGCAATTGACAGCATGCTGGAACAGTAGAACGCCATCCACGCGGTCCCGTCGGCCTGTTCCAGGTGTCCCCCTGTCGGCAGTGGCTTGGAGCGATCGAAGATACCAATGTTATCCAGACCGAGGAAGCCACCACTGAAAACATGCTTGCCGCGGATGTCTTTGCGGTTCACCCACCAGGTAAAATTCAACAGCAGTTTCTGAAACACGCGTTCCAGGAAGTTCCGATCGCGATCACCGTTAGACGCGGTCATCTGGTACACACGCCAGCAGGCCCAGGCATGTACGGGCGGATTCACATCGCTGAAGTTCCACTCGTAAGCGGGTAGCTGACCGTTGGGATGCATGTACCATTCGCGCAGAAACAGGATCGCCTGCTCTTTTGCGAAATAGGGATCGATTTTCGCAAACGGGATCAGGTGAAATGCCGAATCCCAGGCGGCATACCACGGGTATTCCCACTTGTCAGGCATCGAAATAATATTCCGGTTGTACAAGTGCCCCCAGTCCGCATTCCGCGGGCTCGGCAGCCCCGGTGACGGGGTCTCGTCTTCCCCTTTGCGTGGATTCTTCAACCAGCGGGGAATCACGTAGTGATAGAACTGTTTTGTCCATAACAGCCCGGCATCAGCCTGACGCATAATCTGCTGTTCGTCCGCGGAGAGTCCCGGCGAAACCAGCGAGCTAGAATAGCGGTCCGCTTCATCAATCCGCTGTTTGAATACATCATTGAACCCGGAGCCAAAGGCTTCGTCAGGCAATTCAGCAACCGCCGACATGCGAAAGCGAAACTCGACGGACTCGCCAGCAGGGACCGTACACTGATAATGGGCGGCTGATTTCGTTCCCTTCGGTCGTGGGTTCACCACGCCTTCGATACCTTCCACCACTGACAGATGGAACGCATCCTTGCAGGAAGGACGCTTGCTGTTGGGATCATCAAATCGCCAGGTGTTTGTTTCGTTCTCGGTAAACATCCACTGCGGAAGTTTACCGTCTGGTCCCACGTCCGCAACCAGCTGAAAGTCGCCCAGCGATTCATGCTTCGCCAGCAACCGGTCCGCTTCGAGTTTCGCCAGGCTTGGCTTTTGTTTGGGGCGTTCCAGAGTTTCCCCCCAGCTCCACGTATTGCGATACCACCAGGTCGGCAGTAAGTGCAGCGGTGCTTCTTCCGGCCCGCGGTTAAATACAGTGATGCGAATCAGGATGTCTTCGTCAGCCGCCTTGGCGTATTCGATCTGAACATCAAAGTAACGCGCTTCATCAAAGATCCCGGTATTGGTTAATTCGTATTCAGGCTCTTTCCGTGAACGCTTCGCATTTTCTTCGCGGAGCTTTGCATAGGGAAATTCATCCTGCGGGTATTTATAGAGTGCCTTTAGGTAAGAATGTGAAGGCGTTGAGTCCAGGTAGTAATAAGCCTCTTTGACGTCTTCCCCATGGTTGCCTTCCGGCCCGGTGAGACCGAACAGTCGTTCTTTCAGAATGGGGTCTTTGCCATTCCACAAAGCCAGACCAAAACAGAGTCGGCACTGCCGATCACAAATTCCCAGCAGTCCATCTTCTCCCCAGCGGTAGGTGCGCCAGGTCGCTCCTTCATGGGTGAAATTCAACCAAGGATCACTATCCGCCGTACTCTCGCGGACTGTTCCCCACTGACGCTCAGCCAGGTACGGTCCCCAGCGTTTCCAGTTGGCACCAGGTCCACGCTCCGATTCGGTGACAAGACGATCCCATTCTACTTCAGACATAAATGTATATACTTTGTTAACGGTCAGGCAGAGGCAGGCGTGCCCGAATATTTTGCAGGATGTGCGCAAGAATATTGCTTTCCTGCACGGGAATCAATATCTCTGCACCAGAATTACGCTTCTGATACTCTAATTGCGAATTTCGTTCCTATCCCTCAGGTCTTATCAGAATTGTAATGAAAAGCAACTGACTGAACAGCCCTGAATGATTTCAGCCACATTTGCCTCTCCCCTGCGAAGGGTTACAGTGTGATCGATGCCTGATAAGAAGCATGCTGAAAAAGCACTGATCAAAATTATCAATGCTCGTCAGAAATAAGATCAGAAAAAAAATCAGGGCGTCCCTTTTCGGCGGCAGCCCGAATTCCCAGATGTCACTTTTCTCAAACTACCTGGAATACATTTCTGTGTCAGCACACCAGCCAATCCAGTGAAAGGGATAAGACGTTCGCCAGACGAAAAAAGCCGATGAGCTGTTAATAAGAGCTCATCGGCTTTTTTCAAAAACGGAGAGGGGGGGATTCGAACCCCCGGTACCTCTCGGCACGCCGGTTTTCAAGACCGGTGCAATCGGCCACTCTGCCACCTCTCCTGCAGCCCGAAATTCCTTGAAGGACTGGGCTTCGGTCAAAAGTATATAGACTCTCACCAAGCTTGTAAAGTCTCATATTTGTTCTGTCGCTGCAGCATTCAAACTGAAAACCCACGGGTTTCCAGTTAAAACGAATTTACTGCATATGATTTCATAATCCAGCCATGAAAATGTCATTTCTCACTTCTCTGATGCGTTTCTTTGACTAAAACGGACTATGATACATTCTTAAACCTGTTATTTATCTCACTGTCTGATCAACCGGTAATACATCAGGCGAACGTTGTCTGATAGAGGAATACAATCGTGGCGGAACGTGGAACAGTGCATCTGAATATGATCGTCACCAAAACCGGGGATGAGGGGCAGACCTACCTCAATGATGGCTCGCGGATTGCGAAAGCCAGCACCCGGATCAAAGCTTTAGCGTCTGTCGAACAGGTGGCTGTCAAACTGGGTTATTTTATTCACGCCTGCGAAGACCAGATCCTGCAGGTGAAACTACCAGAAGAAACCAGTTGTCAGATCAACCTGGGACAACTGGCCACTTCATTTCAACAGGAAATGTATGATCTCGGCTCTGATATCAGCACACCGATCACTGACGACGAAGACCGCGTACGATTTCCTCAGGAATCGGTGGAAGAACTGACCGAACTGATTGCCAGTCTCACGCCGGCACTTGAACCTTTGGATTCATTCATTCTCCCGCAAGGCAGTCTGCGAGTGCTCATCTCTCATGATATCCGCACCCTGGTGCGACAGGCCGAAATTCACGTCTGGGAGATTGAAGAAGCAGTGAATCCAGCCGTACCCCAGTTTCTCAATCGCCTGTCTGACTTCTGGTTCGTACTTGGCAGAATTCTGTTCGCAGAAGACTGTCAAACCGGATCGACTGAGATTCAAAAATGGGAACCCCGACAGAAACATGATCGGGGCTTTCAGATCAATCCCGCCTGAGTTCTACCCTGCCCGCTGATTAGAGTATATCACATGTCACCATAGCATCTCTCAATTCATTCTACTCGGTCTAAATCACCGTGGAGCGGCTACAGTAAAACGGGACATTCTAGTCCGCGAGTACGGGACGCAACCAGCGTTCCATGTCTTCGAGGCTCATGTTTTTACGCTTTGCCAGCGATTCCAGCTGATCCCGATCAATTTTTCCCGTGTGGAAATAACGGGATTCGGGAGCAGAGAAATACCAGCCGGACACCGCTGCGGTCGGGTACATCGCAAAGTGCTCTGTCAGCTTCACACCAATCTCTTCTTCCGCATTCAACATCTTAAACAATGTTGCCTTCTCCGTATGATCGGGACAGGCAGGATAGCCGGGCGCAGGACGAATACCCTGGTACTCTTCCTTAATTAATGCGTCATTGCTCAGAGACTCCTCAGCCGCATATCCCCAGAATTCTCTGCGGACGCGTGCATGCAGATGTTCTGCGAAGGCTTCGGCCAGTCGATCGGCCAGCGCTTTGACCATAATACTGCTGTAGTCATCATGGTCTGCTTCATACGACTTCGCCAGTTCTTCAGCCCCGATTCCTGCAGTGACTACAAAACCGCCGATATAATCTGTTTGTCCGGTTTCTTTCGGCGCAATGAAATCCGCCAGTGACATCAGGGGCTTCTCTTCCTGTCCCCGCTTGCGTACCTGCTGACGAATATGATGCAGATTCGCAATGACATCGCCACGTTTTTCATCTGCATAGACCTCAATGTCATCTCCCTGCACACGATTCGCCGGCCAGAAACCAATGACAGCCCGAGCTTTGAGCAGTTTCCCGTCGATGATCTTCTTTAACATGGCCTGCCCGCTTTCGAACAGGTCACGAGCGGCTTCCCCAACCAGTTCGTCTTCCAGAATTCGTGGGTATTTTCCGACCAGATTCCAGCTGATGAAGAACGGCGTCCAGTCAATATAGTCGACCAGTTTTTCCAGAGGATAATCATCCAGTACCTGAGTGCCGGTAAATGCAGGCTTGGGGGGAGTATAATTCTCCCAGTCGATCTGTACTCCCTGAGTGACCGCTTCTGCATAAGGAACCGGGGTCCCCTGCGGTTTGCGATTGGCCACCCGTTCGCGAACAGTCACATATTCCGCCTTGATTTTCGCAACATAGTCAGCATACTGTTCCTCCGAGATCAAAGCCGCCGCAACTCCCACAGCTCGCGATGCATCGGAAACGTATACGACCTGATTTCGCGTGTATTGTGGTTCAATTTTCACCGCCGTATGCGCTTTAGAAGTCGTCGCACCGCCGATCATCAAAGGCAGGTCCATGCCCTGACGTTCCATCTCGGCCGCCACTGTGACCATCTCATCCAGCGAGGGTGTGATCAGGCCTGACAGCCCAATCACATCACACTGTTTCTCACGCGCCGTCTTAAGGATCGTCTCACAGGGAACCATCACTCCCAGATCGATGACTTCAAAATTATTACACTGCAGTACAACACCCACGATATTTTTGCCGATATCGTGTACGTCCCCTTTGACGGTCGCCATCAGAATGCGCCCATTGGGCTTGCTCTCTTCCTGTTTTTCCATCTCGATATAGGGCTGCAGATAAGCGACCGCCTGCTTCATGACCCGTGCCGACTTCACCACCTGAGGCAGAAACATTTTCCCTGCGCCGAACAGATCCCCGACCACGTTCATGCCGTCCATGAGGGGGCCTTCGATCACATCCAGAGGTCGAGGCAGTTCCTGGCGCGCGAGTTCTGCATCTTCGACGATATAAGTAGAGATCCCTTTCACTAAAGCATGCTCAATGCGTTTGGTTACCGGCAGTTCCCGCCAGGAAAGATCTTCCATTTTACTGGATCCGGCTTTCCCATCGCCACGGTACTCTTCAGCAATCGCCAGTAATGCTTCTGTCCCTTCCGGGGTCCGATTCAGGATTACATCTTCCACGCGATCCTTGAGTTTGGCGGGCAGATCATCGTAAACCGCCAACTGAGTGGCATTCACGATCCCCATATTCATCCCGGCCTGAATCGCGTAGTACAAAAAGACCGAGTGAATGGCTTCACGCACCGGGTTGTTTCCCCGGAATGAAAAAGAGACGTTCGAAACTCCCCCCGAGACACTCGCGTAAGGCAGGTTCTGACGAATCCAGCGCGTCGCTTCGATAAAATCAACGGCATAGTTGTTATGTTCGTCGATGCCTGTCGCAACCGCAAAGATATTCGGGTCGAAGATGATGTCCTGAGGGGGAAAGTTCACTTCATTTACCAGCAGATTATAAGAACGCTCACAGATTTCCGTTTTCCGCTTCTGGGTATCGGCCTGCCCTTCTTCGTCAAATGCCATGACGACCACGGCAGCTCCATACATCTGACAGAGCCGGGCCCGTTCCAGAAATTCTGCTTCCCCTTCTTTAAGGCTGATCGAATTCACAATCGGTTTGCCTTGAATGCACTTCAAGCCAGCTACAATGACTTCCCATTTGGATGAGTCCACCATCACCGGCACACGGGCGATTTCCGGTTCAGTTGCAACCAGATTCAGAAACAGGGTCATCGCTTTGACGGCATCCAGCATGCCTTCATCCATGTTGACATCCATGACATGGGCGCCGTTTTGAACCTGCTCTAACGCCACTTCCAGGGCCGTGTCGTAATCGTCTTCCTTAATGAGTCGTTTAAAACGGGCCGATCCGGTGACGTTACAGCGCTCTCCGACATTTACAAACAGGCTGTCTTTCGTGACATTAAAAGGTTCCAGTCCGGAAAGTCGTAGCGCAGGCTCAATCTCCGGAATCGGGCGCGGGTAATGTTTTTCCATCGCCTCCGCGATCGCTTTAATGTGCGCCGGCGTCGTACCGCAGCATCCCCCCAGAATATTCAGGAAACCGCTTTCGGCGAATTCATCGACGATCTCGGCCATCTCTGCTGCTGACTGATCGTATTCACCAAATTCATTAGGTAGCCCCGCGTTGGGGTGGGCAGAAATGTAAGTATCAGCAACACGTGAGAGCTCTTTGACGTACTGCCGCAGTTCCTGGGCACCAAGTGCACAGTTTAAACCGATTGAAAACGGCTTTGCATGCGCGAGTGAATTCCAGAAGGCTTCGGTGGTCTGACCAGACAGAGTTCGTCCAGAGGCATCTGTAATGGTCCCCGAAATCATGATCGGAAGTTCGATGTTTTCCCGTTGAAAATAGGATTTTACTGCGAAAACTGCTGCCTTGGCATTGAGCGTATCGAAAATGGTCTCGATCAGAATCAGGTCGATTCCTCCCTTGACCAGACCATCGATGGATTCCAGATAATTTTCGACCAGTTCATCGTAAGTTACGTTACGGGCACCGGGGTCGTTCACATCAGGAGAGATCGAGCAGGTACGACTCGTGGGCCCCAGAATACCAGCGACCCAGCGTGGCTTATCCGGATTGTCTGCCGTAATCTCATCAGCGACTTCCCGTGCCAGTCGTGCCGATTCCTGATTCAGCTCGTGAACCAGAGACTCCATCTGGTAATCACTCTGAGACAACCGCGTTCCATTAAAGGTGTTGGTCTCGATGATATCCGCGCCCGCTTCGAGGTACTCGCGGTGAATTCCCCGAATAATATCCGGTTGTGTCAGGGTCAACAGGTCATTGTTCCCCGCAATGTCCATGTGATAATCGGCGAACCGTGTCCCCCGATAGTCAGCTTCATTCAGCTTGTGATTCTGAATCATGGTTCCCATTGCCCCGTCCAGTATCAGAATTCGTTTCTGAATGGCGGCGTAGAGAGCTTCAATGCGAGCAGCGCGATCGGACATACCTGAGAAACCTGTACTAACTGTCTTAAAGGGGATTGACTGGGGATGAACTAGACTGTGTCCAGTTTTATTGTAGCGTCTCCAGGGCTATTTGAACCGAGTATAATAGTTTGAGAGATGCTATGGTTAAATGTGATGCGATCTAGTGCATTGTCAAGCTTGAAATTGAGGGTTGGGAGTGTTGTTTACGTGCTCCGCTGTCGCACTCTCGTGATAGATATCACCCCATAATTTAAATATGACACTCCACTAGATTTTACCGCGTCACTGGCTACCAGGATGCACGCGCATGGCACAACGGGACAGCCTCGGCGCGCAGTCAGACATTGACTAAGACACCAGTTCTGACCACCAGGATACGGTGACAGTAGGCATTTTAGCAGATCATCTGAAAAACGAAACCGCTCGTGCACTGCTTTATTCAGTACACAGATTCAAATCTGCTTGTGGTTGCGCACCGATCATACCTGATAGTTCCTCCAGGTATGCCGGGGAAGATACATGAGCCAGTTGTTGCTCAACCCACTCGCGCCGTTCTGGAATATAAAGTCGAGTCACTTCCCGGTCATATCCCGGATGCACTGCGAAAGCATCCAGATACTCCAGATGACGTTTCAACAATGCGACCTCGCGTTCCTGACGTGCCAGCAGGCGATTCTGATACCACTCACTCTTCAGTAATGACTCCCGGGTAAACAGGGACCGGACTTCGGGATCGTGAATCGTATGGCCTTGCCAGTTTCCATGTGCCATAATCGAAAGTATCGCCTGCAACGGAGGACAGGCCTCTTCATAGGAACCATCTTCAAAGTACTGCTTCGCCACACGCTGTTGTGCTTCCGCAATGTATTGGATTCCATCTACAAACGATTCCAGATCCTGTTTTTCCGGCTTGAGAATCGTCTCATCAAAGACCGAGGCAGGATTATCAAAGACACGCCCGAAGAACCGTAGCAGGAATTTATAGGTGATCCGATATCCCAGGCGACTCGCAGGGATCTGTTGTCCCCCATGATTGAAATCTTCGATCGGTTCCAGCAGACCCTCTTTAATCAGAAATTGCGGATCACGTTCTTCGGCTGACATGCGACACCAGATTTCCGGAATCAGCAGGCTGATATCATGGTCTACACGTACATTCGGTCCGATATGACCGGCGGCCGTTGAAAAACCGGCATACCCTGTCAGAATAAATCCGACCAGGGCACTATTCAAATCTGCAGCCGGACGTAATGCGTTGAACGGACCTTTGGTCAAGGCCCCTTCACTCCCCGCGCCGGTTGTGGAAGGGCTTTTCCCTGTCAGAGAACAGACAAAATCCATGAACAGCTCGGGCAGTTCCTGATAATGAATCGGTGAATAGACGGCAAGGCTGCGAATTCCCTTTTCCTTATCGGGTGGATTGTTGCGGCGTCCCAGCATAACCGCGTTGACCGGATTATGGACCGGCTCATCGGCTGGAATCGCCCGAAACAGGCGAGTGGCCATCTTCGCGACATAGGTATTTAGAGGTTTGACCAAGTCAGGACGAATCTGCAGATAACGTGGATTTTTTGTAGGTTTTCCATCGATCTGGCGGGGATTCGCCGAACAGACGACATAGCTGCTGTTTGATTCTTCTGCCGCTTTCAGCATTTCCTGCATCGGCGGGCTGAAGGCGTCAAAGTCGACCACGTACTTGCTCATCTCGCGAACCTGCTCATTCGTCAGCGGTTCAAAGTTCGAGATGAAGTTACCTGGTCGAGACAGATCAGCTTCAGTCTGCTTGTCCAGGCCGCGGACGATCGCATCATCGGGCCGTTGGAACAGGCGATACTCGCTGTTAATTACAAATTTACAGCTTTCAAATTTTTCCCCTTCTGCCAGATGATTTAAAGCACGCGCGGGAACCACGACAGAGGCACTGATGTCATCCTCTGTCTGAATTTTCATCGAAGCGATGAAATCCTGTCGGACTTTGAACGTACGCCAGCCAGATAATGAAAACAGACCGACTCGCAGATAGGTTCCCACCAGCTTGCGTTCCCGGTACTTCAGCTCATGCCCGAAAGTGCCATTCACGATATCCACGCCGAAATGGTCGTCCCAGTCCTGTCCCCAGTCAGACCAGTAAATCCGCTTGATAATGAATACCAGTGCCCGGATATGATCGGGAATGGCATTCAGCCATTCGTTAAACTCAGCAGTATAAGCCGGCGACGGAGTCAACAGTTTGATCACACTCCCCAGCGAACGATTCTGATCCAGAACTTTGCGGCTCGGGCGCAGATTGGGATGACCTGAGGGCAGTGGTTCCAGCCAGCGGTCGGAATAATCTTTCTCGATGATCTCACGGACGTATTCCATGTCCTGTTCGTAGTTGGAAACAAACACGGGACCATAGAGCATGTAGTCCATCAGTGATTTACTGATTTCGCTCTTACCACCACCGGACACAGTACACGGTTTATGACAGAAAATACCCTCACCTGTAGTACCCACAATACGCCAAGAGGGGGCTGCCGGGTGTTTTTCCATTCGCAGGTGATACCCGGAAGGAGCCATATACACATTCCCGGGCAACAAGGGAATTGAATGCTGCGTGCCATCGCGTGTCCAGCGGATACATTGTTCAGGCAGACTGGCGTAGGCATCTTCCGGAATATAGATCAGTTCCGGATAATTCTGATCGATTCCGTATCCCTCTTCCTTGCCGTCAATATGATCTCCATAATCATTGAGGACATCTTTTAAGGTACGGCCGTTATAGCGAACGCTGTTCATCTGAAAGCCTTCGCCCAGATTGTAACTGGGATAAGCCATCGTTCCACCAGCATGCTCTTCTTCCGCATTTCCAAACAGGTTCGCGGAGTAACTGATCTGGGTTTTGACTTCTTTTTTGCAGTAGCCGAAATAGTTATCGGCAATCAAGGTGACAATCACACCGGCATCGGTACGACAGGTCATCTTGAATGCCATCCCGTCGTTATAGAGTTCGTCTTCCTTTTTCCAGCACATGCTGTCCCGTTGCTGGCGTGCTGTCGCATCATCCCAGTGAGGTAAACCGACTTCTTTTTTCGTCAGCGTCGTCAAATGCGGTGCCAGGATCACGGCACCGGTATGTCCGGTCCAGTGCATCACGTCCAGGCCGGAATCATTGATTGGCACATACGGGTCGCCGGCGTTGCCAAAAATCGATTCCACAAAATCCAGGTTACTCACCAGAGTTCCGGGGGCGAAGAAACGAACTTCCATCCGTTTTTCAGGGGTCACCCCTTTCACTTCCGGGCAGACGATCGGGCGCAACAACAAGGAAGCCCAGCCTGAAGCCGGTTCTTCCTGACGTGAAGTAAATGGAAACAGTTTCAGATCTTCAGGGGGCGCCATCGCGCTTTGAAACATCTTCACAAAGGTCGCGCGTGGAACCGCTCGTTTATCACCAGCAATCGGCAGTCCGCCTTCGGTGACATGGAACGTTCCAACTGTCGTTCGGCGGTCATGCTTCGGATTATGCAGCACACCGTTCTTGACCCGGTAGGATTGGACCAGATCACTGAAAAACTCGTCATGTTCAATGGGCAGTGACAATTCGCGTGCCAGGCCGAACCGATCCAGCACCAGTGTCCGACCAGGTAAATTCAGATCGCCCCCGCCGGGCACATCACTGAAGTGAGACTGCAGAAATTTTTCAATCCGCTGGTCTGCCGGACAACGGTGGTTTACCAGCAGACGATTTTTCTGACGGTGATTTTCCAGTAAACCCTTCGCGACTTCCGCGAAGGTACGGTCTGCATCAGTTAAAGCGGCCGGGTAACCGTTGGCGATTAACTGCAGATTGAGATACCGCAGGATCTCATCACGATCTTCATTACAGGTCGAATTCCCATTTTCATCCAGTCCCAGCGCCTGGCGAAATGGTTCATTTGTTTTATCGGTACTGATTTTCAGAGACCGGGGGGGAGATATCCGTGGTCCGTCGCTGTTTAACATAATGGAATGACTTCTGGAAAAATGAAGAGCGGTTTAGATCTTGGGCGTTTCGAGCGCACTGAGGTCGGGCATCTGAATGAGATCCAGGCGCAAGATCGCAGCCTCAGCTTAGCCTGCAGTATATTCGAAAATATTGTAGCGTCAACGGTTCGCTTTCATAGTTCCTCTCTATGAACTTAGAATTAGCATAAACCTAAGCAACTATCTTAACGAGACTTAGAAACCAGTTGCCTTCTTCTGGCATTCGGAGGGAGAACTGATCTTCGCGCAGGCAGAGAATGCGAGAGTCGTCTCATTAGTACAGTTCACGAACTGGTTGTTTATCATCGTCAATCAGATAACGAGGACGGCCAGAGAGATCTGTGATTTGGGCCGTGGTGAAGTCAATTCCCAGATTCTGATAGAGCGACGCAAAGATTTCCTGAACATGTACGGGACGATCCAGAGGCACTCCTCCCACACGATCTGTTTGTCCCACCACGCGACCGCCCTGAATACCGCCACCGGCGAGCAGCACAGACTGTGTTCCCGGCCAATGATCACGGCCCCCTTTAGCATTGATGCGTGGGGTCCTGCCGAACTCTCCCCAGACGATAACAGTCGTCTGTTCCAGCAATCCCCGTTCCTCCAGATCTTGCAAAAAAACAGCGAGAGCATGATCAAACACGGGTAAATATTTACGCGACAGGTATTCAATTGTGCCTTCACGGTTGGCGTGCCAGTCCCAGGCCCCAAACGCAACACTCACACAACGGACTCCCGCCTCGATCAGACGTCGCGCCAGCAATAAATGCTGCGGGCTTTGCGGGGCGCCACCAAAGCTCGGATCCGTCTTTTGCAGTTTACCATAGCGGTCTCGCACGGCCTGGGATTCCTGTTCCAGATCCATGGCTGCAGCGAAACGGCCTGAAGAAAGCATCTGAAACGCTTGTTCCTGAAAATTATCAATGCCGTCTGCTGTAAAATTCAATTGATTCTGTTTGACTGTTTCCAGTAATGCACGGCGCTCATGAAAACGATTCAGATCAATGCCATTCAATATCAGATCCGATTTAACTTCGCCTTCCAGCGCAAAGGGAACATGCTTGTAGCCGGTAAAACCAGGCCAGGACGGATTCCCCTGCAGATGGCTTCCATTATTATTGTAAGGGTTGTAGCTCATTTTAGGAGCGGCATCGACGTAGGGAATCATGCCTCCTCTCCCAGGTCCCAGCAGCTGAGAAACGATCGATCCAAAAGAAGGCCAGCCACCAGCCGGCTCACCATCTTCGGTTCGCCCACCAGCGCGTCCCGTATAACACTGGAACGATTCATGTCGGTTTTCCATCCCGACCAGCGTCCTCACGATCGAGAATTTATCTGCAATCGCTGATAACTCGGGCAGGAGTTCACAGTATTGAACTCCCGGTACGCGCGACTGTGTCGACGCAAAGGAACCACGAATCTCACTCGGAGCACCCGCTTTGGGATCAAAGGTCTCAAACTGTGTCGGCCCCCCCGGCAGGTAGATCATCACCACAGATTGCTGTTTCGAAGCCTGCGGTAAGCTGGCGACAACTTCAGGCATCACTCCTGAAACGAGTCCACCTGCGACTCCCAGAGAGCCAAGTTGTAAAAAATGACGCCGCGAAAGATTCGCTATAGACAAATTTTCTCTCATAAATGATCTCCCATATGTAATTGTAAACTACCAGACCAATTACGGGATCTCAACCCCAGCTTTTTGTCGCTCAATCTAATCTGTTTACTGTACCTGCTTAAAGTAAACAGAATCAATTGAATCGGAAACAATTGACACATAAACAGTTGGGATTCTAAATCTTTCTTAAAAAGAAAAGCATACTATTGATTGCTGTTTTCATTTCAGAACCGGATTCATAAAATCAGCGGCACACCCAGAGTCACCTAAATCACTCAATTTAAATCTCAGAATCGATTTCTTAATGGTTCATGAAGAATATATAGAACGTCTAGTCAACCTGCTGGACGCCGATGCAAACCTGATCTTCAATATGTCGTTTGAAGAAGCCACTGAACTTGTAGGCACCGGTTCTGCAGAACAGGTACGTCAAATTGACGGTCAGTTCGCGCTGGTACATAAGAACGGCACTTGCGTCCGTATGGCTCGCTCGATTGGCAGACCGATGCGGTTCTTTCTGGCAAAACGGACTGAAGGCCCCTGCCTGATTATTGCTGAACGGATTGATGAAATTTATGAATTTCTCAAAAGCGAAGGTCTGGACGATCAGTTCCATCCATCCTATACCCGAATGGTTCCCGCGCATTATATTCTAGAACTGCAATTGATCGGCTGCCCCGATCCGAATCCGAAAACAACACGCTTCTTTACACCGGCGCGCAATCGACTTCCCAACCGACTGGATGAGATTGGAAAACAGTATATCAGTGCGGTCTCGCAGGAAATTCACAAGTGGCTTGATACGATTCCATCACAACAACCGATCGGTGTTTTATTCTCAGGCGGAGTCGACAGCGGCGCGATCTTCCTGCTCGTCTATCATGCCCTGCTGATGCGGAAGGAATCCCCGTCACGCTTGAAAGCGTTCTCGCTGTCGATTGATGGAGAAGGCAGTGACTACAGACAGGCAAGACAGTTTTTGGAACAGATGAATCTCAGCCTGTTTCTGGAAGTAGTCGATGTTCCCCAGGAAACTCTCAACTGCCAGGAAACAATCCGTGTCCTTGAGGACTATAAGCAGTTGGACGTTCAGGCTGCGACCATGACCTATGGCTTATGCAAAAAGATTCGGGAACTTTATCCCCGCTGGAAATATCTGATCGACGGCGATGGCGGTGATGAAAATCTCAAAGACTACCCGATTGAAGCAAACCAGGAACTGACCATTCGCAGTGTCCTCAATAACCTGATGCTTTACCAGGAAGGCTGGGGAGTAGAGGCCGTTAAGCATTCACTAACTTATTCAGGTGGCCAGAGTCGCGGACATGTCAGAACGTATGCCCCGGCGCGTAGTCTGGGTTTTAGTGGTTTCAGCCCTTATGCACTCCCGAATGTCATTGAAGTCGCAGAAGGGATTCCCTATATCGAACTGACTGAATGGGATCATAAGAAACTTTACGCACTCAAAGGCGATATTGTTTCACGCGGTGTAAAACAGGTAACAGGATATTCCATGCCCGTCTATCCCAAGCGGCGTTTTCAGGAAGGCACTGTGAATCATGATTCTTTTAATTCGCTGTTTTCCGATTCAGAAAAAGTCTACCGCCAATCTCTGCTCGCGATCTATGAACAATGATCACCAACTTGATTCATGAAAATGCCATACCCCACTTTCAGCGACGAACGGATTCTTTCAGCACGTCCTCCCAAAAATAGAGTCTCCCCGCACCGTCCGTATGCGTTTATGAATGAAACCGAGCCTGCCGCAGCAGGCCAGACTGCCGAAATCTCCACGATCTTTCTGACAAATCGGGAGTGCCCCTTTCGCTGCCTGATGTGTGATCTCTGGAAAAACACGTTGGACGAGTCCCTCAAAC
>AZIC01005169.1_pt1 | contig 15060 bp, 10 predicted proteins | sample 359061 | NCBI WGS metagenome assembly AZIC01 (sample SAMN02429709, study PRJNA222657) | marine sediment metagenome | biome: Sediment sample; isolation source: sample MGS-MES from oil contaminated site at the harbour of Messina (Sicily... | place: Italy: Messine | collected 2011-04-30 | depth 1 m m
AACCCTTCAGCAGGCTGAGCCGTTCGTCAAGGAGGGGGAGTTCCTTTTCTCTGCCTGGGAGGGGATAGAATCGGACGACGAGCTGTTCAGCATTCTCCGGCAGCCGACGTCGCGTGTAAAATCCACCTGATTTTTTCAGTTTTGCGAGAATGCTCTGAATCCCGGAGTATAGCGGAGGCGAAGCCTGAATTCGGCAGTTGGGGCACTGTTGATTCAGCATCGCGACGCCTGCTTCTGTGACGCCGGTGCCATGTAAATTGAGATCCGTTGGTTTGATCAACTTGTCATGGAAATAAGCCATTCCTGTATCCGTTACTTTGGCACCGTATAAGTCCAGGCTTTTCAGATTGAAAATCGAACTGAGAGTTTTCAGGCCTGCGTCATCAATGTCAGTCTCTCGTAAGCCCAGCATGTAAAGTTGCTTCAGTGACTGAAGTGATTTTAAACCGGCATTTGAAACCCTGGTTTCATCCAGGGACAGGACCTTTAACTGTTTCAGGTTCTCTAAATGAACCATACCTGTATCGGTGATCTCAGTTTTTCTGAGATTCAATGAGCGGAGCTTCATCAGCTTTGTAATCGAAGCCAGCGCTGTATCATTAATTTGAGTGTAATCGAGTTTCAATGTGGTCAGTTCTGTCAGTGGTATTAGATGTTTGACTGCTGCACTGCTGATCTTTGTCTTTGTGAGAGACAAGCTTTGCAAGTGGATTAATTTGTTTACCGTTTGTAAGCCGGTCTCGTTGAGGGGAGTGAGTGATAAATCCAGCGTTTTCAGTTTTGGTAGTGCTACCAGTTCGCTCAGACCTGTGCCTGAAACGGACGTGTTGTAAAGTTTCAGTGATTCCAGTTTTGGCAGCGTTTTTAAATGTGTCAGTCCGGCGTCAGTGACCCGGGTGCTTCCTAAATTCAAAGTTTTAAGTTGCGGGAATTTTTTCAGCGAGGCCAGTCCGGCGTCGGTAATTCCCGATCGGCTCAGGTCCAGATTTTCCAGGCTTTTCAGGTCATTCAGAGTCGCCAGTCCTTTGTCTGTGATTGCCGTACCTGGTAATTGCAGGGTTTCCAGTTCAGATAAACCGGATAGATGTCGTGCACAGCCATCGGTGATGCTGGTGCTGATGAAGGAGACCGATTTCAAGCGGGGGACATGTTTTAAGTGCTTAACCTGCGCATCGATGATTCGATTCCCAAAGAATCGAATTGAAGTAAAATACGTTGAAGTGAGTTTTCCATTCTTAAACACTCTTTGATTCTGGATGTGTACTCCCTGTGCTTTGAGGGCAGCTATCGCTGCCTGCGCCTGAGTAGGGTCGCCAAGAGCAGTTGCTTTGCCCGCCTCAATTTTACATTTGGGCAGTGCGGCGTGGACTCGGGCAGTTCCCGCTGAGGTGACGCCGGTAGAGATCAGGTTCAGCTTTTTCAGCTGCTTCAGTATGATGATGTGTTCCATGCCGGCGTCGGTGACGGCTGTCCTGGCGAGGTTCAACGAGGTTAAACGGGAAAACCCTGTCAGATGAGGCAGGGCTGCATCCGTGATGGGTGACTGCATTATCGTTAGTGAGGTCAGTCCCTTCAGCTCATTGAGCCTCTGCACTCCCTGGTCACTGACACTGGTATTATTCAGCGTCAAAGATTTCAACCCCGACAAGCCTTTCAGACAGGCTAGACTTTTATCGTCAACGTGTGGTCTGGAAAGACTGATAGACGACAGCACTCGATGCTGATCCAAATCTTGATACCGGACGAACCCTCCTAGTGATCTGACTTGTCGGGCAACTTTGAGATGAGCAGGCAAGACGGGTCTGTCAAACAGAATTTTGCATTCAGGGATCGCTTCCTGAAGTTTGGCGACCCCCGCGCTGGTTACTTTTGTTTCATTAACTTCGAGTTGCTTCAGTTTTTTTAATTCAGACAAATGGGTAAGGCCGGCATTGCTGATTTTTGTCTGATACAGGTTCAGAGAATTTAACTCTTTCAGGTTATTGAGATACTCCAGACCTGAATCTGAAATCTGAGTCGCAAACAACCACAGAACTTTCAGTTGGGTTAAATCTTTTAAGTGTACCAGGCATTGATCAGTTAAAGGTACATGTCGGACAAACAGGTGGGTTAACGCCGGAAATTGCTTCAAATGTTGAAAGGCGTCGTCTTCTAATGGGCAATTTTGGAATTCCAAGTTTTGCAAGTGCTTCAAATTGGTCAATGACTGCAACCCGCTTCCTGAGATCTTGACATTATAAAATCCGAGTTTGCGTATGTCTTTCAGATGATTGATGAACTTGATCTGAGTGTCAGTAATCTTGTTATTGGTAAAAGAAACTGAGTCTATTTTCTTTTTTGATCCTGAATTGGCATATCCGATTCTGCCACCCAGGGACCGGATAATTTGTATTGCCTGTGTTTCTGTTATTTCTGATGGTTCAGCCGCGGATCCTGTCTGAATCAGAATCGCGGAGTTAAGCAATAAACAGGTGGCAACGAAAAGAATTGAAAACCGCATCAGGAGAATCCCTGTTGTGAATATCCAGGCTTAAGCGAAATGTGTACGTATGAGTATGGGCATAACTATAACCCTGTGCGCAGTCAGAAGCAAATGGATGAGTCAGTCGCGGTATTATTTATTGAGATCAGAGCAACTGCCGTGCTTTGATATCCAGGTAGCGGCTGATGAGATTGACCGACAGGTTTTCCGGCAGCGTGTCGAGTACGAGTAACCCAGATTTCTGCAATGCGGCGATTTGAGTTGCTTGAGAAGAAACGATCTCAGCCGCTGCGGCAATTTGAAATGCTTCGCGGTCTGATTCTGGGATTGAATTCATGCGGTTCTCAAGGGGAACATTTCGCAAAAACGCTGACAATACCAGATGCGGCCAGCGCATCATACGTAGTGCGTTTCCCAGGTATTCCAGATGAACTTCATCCAGCGCGTGGGTCAGTACGACAACCAGCGAACGTTTACGATAACGCAATTGCAGTTGTTCGGACATCAGCTGATAATCGGAAGCCTCATAAATCGGTTCCAGGTCATAAACCTGACGGATCAGTTTCTGAATCGAACTGGCGCCACGTATGGGGGGAACCCAGCATTCCACCTTGTTGGAACAGGCCATCAGTGAAACAGTATCCCCCTGCCTGAGGGCGACATAGCTCAACAGAATGGCTGCGTTCAGTGCACGGTCAAAATGCGTGACACCTTCGTCGGCGTTACACATCGAACGACCACAGTCGAGAAGAAAAATTATGTTCTGATTTTTCTCAACCACATATTCACGACTGATTATTTCCTGGTGACGTGACGTGGCTTTCCAGTCAATGCTGCGAAATTCATCCCCGCGTCGATACTCACGCAGCCGGTCGAAATCGGTTCCCCGCCCCCGCAAACGAGACATTTTGATTCCGGCTTCGGCCAGACGATTGCGACGCGCCAGCAGTTCCACTCCCCGCACCGATTGAATGTCGGGGTAGATCCGGATTTCCTGGCGAATGTCACGTTCATCGTATACGGTCCAGAGCCCGAAACGACTTTTCATCTGTAAAAACACACGGCGAAATCGGTTTTTGCCGCGATGGTGCGGTTCAACATGATAGATACTGAATTGATGCTTATTGGGCAGGAGTTCGATATCAAACGGAAGATCTGTGTACTGACACGGCATGGGTGGTTCATCATGCACATGAATCTTGAGCGGCACCGCGCCTCGATTATTAAACCAGAGTTTTACACTGTTCGAAGCTCCGACGCTCAAGACCTCGTTCACTTCACGATGTACATCGATTGTGAGCAGCGAGGGTGTCAGCACCAGGTCGACCAGAGCGAACAGAAAGACCAGCAGACAGATCAAAACACCAGCCTGGCCCAGTTCTGGCCAGATCGTTCCCAGCGCAAAGGGAAGCATGGCGGCTGCGAACAGATACAACAGCAATAGACGGGGCATCATTGGCGGGGAGCCTCAACGCTTTCCAGGATATCCCGAATGACTTCGTCGACTTTCATGCCTTCAATTTCCGCTTCCGGGTGTAATCGAATCCGATGACGAAGAATTGGCAGTGAGAGTTCTTTCACATCATCGGGGACAACAAAATCACGCCCCTGACACGCAGCCATGACACGTGTTCCGATCAGTAGATTCACACTGGCGCGAGGACTTGCCCCGACTTCAATGGTATGCCAACTCCGGGTCCGCGAGACAATCGACGTGATGTACTGAATGATAGATGGCTCGACGATAATTTCTGTCGCACGCTGCTGGATCGCCAGAATGGTTTCCGTGTTCAACACAGGCTGAATTCCAAAACTGTCCAGATTCCGGTTGTCCTTCCCGGTAGCATACAGATCAAGAATTGCGTTCTCCTGATCCTGTGTGGGATAATCAACGAGTAACTTGAACATGAAGCGATCCAGCTGTGCTTCCGGAAGCGGATAGGTCCCTTCCTGTTCGAGAGGGTTTTGAGTCGCAATCGTGAGAAAAGGTCTCTGCAGCGGGTAGGTCTTCCCATCGACAGATACCTGTCGTTCCTGCATTGCTTCCAATAGCGCAGACTGCGTTTTAGCAGGCGCCCGGTTCACTTCATCTGCCAGTAACAGGTTCGTAAACAACGGCCCCTGGTTGAAAGTAAACTTCTGCTCGTGCATGTCATACACGGAGTGACCGGTAATATCAGAAGGCATCAGGTCAGGAGTAAACTGAATCCGTCGAAACTCACTGGAAAGTACATGACTGAGCGCGTTAACCAGCAACGTCTTACCCAGGCCCGGAACGCCTTCAATCAAGACATTCCCTTCACAAAATAATGCGATCAGTACCCCTTCCACCAGATCTTCCTGCCCCATGAGCACTTTACCCACTTCAGCCGTTGACCGTTGGTAGTAATCTTCAATTTGTGAAACATCCATGAATGAACCGAAACCCCGATTGTCTGACTGAAGTAAGTAAACTCAAATGTGATCTGGGATCACTCTTCGAGAACTGATGTTCCCTGTTATGTTTATTCTAAAGCGAATCCGGTTCATATATCGAGCATCCGGGTCGAGAACTGACATGTTTTTTCAAATTGTCTGTCTGGAATCAGCAGCAGATCATAAAAAAAGGCCCCCATCAATAATGGAGGCCTTTTTAATAGTATGATCACGAATTGCAGGATTAAGCGAATTCCGGGCGACGTCGTCCAAGCTGTTCTTTCAGGCGGTTGACGATGCTCGAGTGCATCTGACTGACACGAGATTCTGACAGACCCAGCGTACTGCCGATCTCTTTCATAGTCAGTTCTTCATAATAGTACAGGATAATAATCAGACGCTCATTCCGATTCAAACCCTTGGTTACCAGACGCATCAGATCCCGTTTCTGAATGCTTTTGGTTGGATCTTCACCTTTAGCGTCTTCGAGGATATCCACTTCCCGAACGTCTTTATAGCTGTCGGTTTCGTACCATTTTTTATTCAAGCTCACCAGGCCTACTGCATTGGCCTCATTTTTAAGCTTTTCAAATTCTTTACGAGACAATTGCATTTTCCGGGCAATTTCTTCGTCCGCCGGGGGGCGACCATGTTCTGCTTCGACTGATTTTCGGGCAGCCTCCAGTTTACTGGCTTTACTGCGAACCAGGCGAGGGACCCAGTCCATGGTGCGCAATTCATCCAGCATGGCTCCACGAATACGGGGCACACAGTATGTCTCGAATTTGACACCCCGTTCCAGATCGAATGCATTAATGGCATCCATCAGCCCAAAGACACCAGCCGAAATCAGGTCGTTCAAATCTACCCCTTCGGGTAGCTTGGCCCAGACTCGTTCTGCATTGTAACGGACCAGGGCAACGTATTGTTCTATGAGCGTATTACGCAAAGCCTGGTTGGATTGATCCTGCTTGAATACCTTCCAGATTTCTGCGATTTCTTCACTGGCTTTGATGGCCATTTACTCCTCCGTGATCAACTTACAGTCGTTTCATTTGGATAAAATGATGATGACGATGACTGCTAAAACGTTTTATATTTAAGCAAGATTATTTTTCCATTTTTCAAAATTTGCCCGCGCTGATTCTTCAACCACGCGAGCGGCAACTTCCCCAAACACCAGACCAAGGCCAAAAAATATGACTGCAGCGATGAGTGCGGATTGAGTCGCGCCAATGAAATCAGCATGAGAGAGGATCCCTCTCACTGATTCAGTCGCAAAAGCGATTAGCGATAATCGAAATGCATAATGCAGGGCCACAGATTATTCCCGGATCGAGTTGGAAAAACTTGCGAGAGCAATTTCACTTCACTCCGAAGAGACCTTCGCTCGTCTATCCTTTAAATATCGGCGTCCTGCTTCAGAATATTTAACCTTTCTCCTACAATTTAATTAACCGTTAAAAACTGACATTTGTATTTTCCCTGATGCGTAACGCGAACCTCGAGGTAAAACCATAAGTCAGGGAAATACCAGTGGTTGAAGAACGCGACCACAGATCTGCATCTGCAGAAACATCGTTAATATTAATTGTTAAGGGATTTAGTAGTGATGTGACTCAGGTGAGGGAGTGAACAGGAAACGAGAGAGATGAGAGAATATTTCCCGTGATTTCAATCCTTTTACCTGAGGGTTTATGCGGCTTCGCCCAGCAAACGCTGCCAAAGTCGCGGAAAGTAAGACTCTTGTTTGTTTTGTTGTTCGGTCGACTGGTGTCGTTCCAGCAGGTCATGGGCCAGGCGAAAAACGGATTCCGCAGCAGGACAATGCGGGTGGCTTAATACAAAAGGCTCCCGATCATAAACTGATTGGACGACATGCATGTCATGGGGGATCTGCCCGGCTTGGTTTAAACCGGTGTGTAAAAATAATTCCGTTGTTTTCTTAAGTTGCTGGAAGACCTTGTCAGCCTGATTATCTGACGTACATTGATTAATCAGGGCCTGAATTTCCAGTGATTGAATCGTCGAAAGAGACTTGATTGTCGCATAGGCATCAGCGATAGCAGTGGGTTCGGGAGTAGTTACGACCAGGACATCGTCGGCCGTTGTGACGAACTGCCGAATACTGCGATGGATCCCAGTGCCATTATCCAGAATCAAAAAATCGTGAGTGGCTTCGAGTTCCTGCATCTGTCCGAGCACATCTTTCCGAACCGCTTCCGAGCAGTCCGCCAGATCCGTCAGTCCGCTGGCTCCCGTGACAACGCTGACCCCCAGGGGACCTTCCAGTTGAATTTCTTTTAACGAACGGGCACCACTGACGACATGTGATAAATTCCAGTACCCATTCAGACGACATAACAGATCGATATTTCCTAACGCCAGATTCACATCAATCAGGCAGACTGAAGCCCCGGACTGTGCCAGCGCCAAAGCCAGATTCAGTGACAACACTGACTTGCCGACCCCTCCTTTTCCACTGCAGACTGCCAGCGTCCTGCAATGAGAGGTTTTGTTCTTCTCAATGATTCCGGGTCGTCTCTGTTCCATCATCCCGCGCAGAACCTTGGCCTGATCCCCCCGTGCAGTCGCCAGCGACTGTGATTCGGGTGGATTGACAGGAGGAACTGCTTCCACCTGTTTCAGCTTCCATTCATTGACGGCTGGAGCCATCGCGACTTCCTTATATCTGACTCGCGTTTGTGATGAAAATAACGAACGCAATTATGTTAAGTTAGAATAAATGATGTAATACGACTTTTAACGCAGCTGATCCTCACCCAGAACCAATCTTGCCATACGTGCGGCATTGGCGGGTTCAATATCATCGGGAACATCCTGACCGGTTGTCAGATATCGTACAGGCAGTTTTACATTTTGACTCAAGGTCAACAGACTACCCATCACAGGAGCTTCATCCAGTTTGGTCAGAATCATTGAAGTCGGACGTGCTACCTGGAAACGCTGAGCAATCGCTTCAAGAGTTTTTACACTGGATGTCATACTCATGACCAGTGAGACTTCATCGATGGGTACTTCGTGGAACAGACTTTCGAGTTCCTGAATTTTGAGGTCATCACTGGGACTGCGACCTGCAGTATCAATCAACACCAGGTCTAACCCGACCATCTCATCGAGTGCCTGTTGCATTTCTTTCGGCGTACTGACGACCTTCATGGGGAGATCGATAATTTCTGCATAGGTTCTCAGCTGTTCGACGGCAGCAATGCGATAGGTGTCGACGGTTACCAGTCCCATTTTAATATTGTCACGCAGGCGGAAATTGGCTGCCAGTTTTGCGATGGTTGTTGTTTTACCAACGCCTGTCGGCCCCACCAGTGCCACCACTTTCCGTTGTCCGGGAACAGGACGAATCGGCACGGAACAGGTCATCTGGGATTCAATCAACGCCGCAAGAAGAGATTTGCTGGCAGCAGAGTCTTTCAGTTGCTCAGGACTTGCATGCTCTTTCAGTTGGGCAATCAGATCGTGGGCAATGTTTTCGTCCACTTCCGAATCAATCAGATCGGTATAGATATGAAATAATTCTGAAGGCACATCGGTCGATCGATGAGAGCGGGTACGGCGATCCAATGACTCAAGCATCTCCTGAATCGCATTCAATTTCTCGGTAAATTCTTCTGTGGGATCAAAATGTTTCTGTGTCGGAGGTACTTCGCGAGGGGCTGCTTCTTCAAAACGCTGGCGGAATCGCTGTTGTTCCGGCGGCTGGGAGTACACCGATTCACGACGAGGTGTCGTTTCGCGTCGGGCAGGGGCTGTTTCCTGATGTGCTGCCAGGGGTTGAGATACTGTTTCCCGCTGACGGTTTTCCGGTTGCAGGTTGGAGGCCCTGTGCCTTAATGCTGAACCAGCACTGGTGGAACGATTATTTTTCTGTAATGCTGCCGGCGTCCGTGTTTCGATTCCCAATCCCGCTGTGATCTCAAATTCTTCCTGAGTTCTGGACCAGGGTAATAAGCTTTTGCGCCCTGGAATCTGACGCGTCTGCAGGATGACGGCTTCACTGCCCATCTCCTCTCGCACCAGCGTCAGTGCTTCCTGCATTGAAGCCGCTTTAAATGTTCGAACATCTGACATGATTGATGTTTCCTCTATTTGATTCCGTTGAGATCGTTTTATTTATATTATTTTTTGAGATGACCAGGCAAACGTTTTATGCTGCTCCTGCCGCAACCTCTTTTTTCAACCGACCGGCTGAGATCTGTCCGATCGCTTCCACATCAGTATCACGGGTGATTTCATTTAAACTTAGTACAATTAACCGGGGGATCATGGGAGCCGTGATCTGTTTCAATCCTGCCCTGATCTGGGGATTACATAATACAATGGGATGTCCGCCTGCTTCGACCAAAGGTTCAATCTGATCTGCGATCGCCTGAGTTATAACTTCTCCAGTCTGGGGTGCCAGCTTGATGACCAGACCATGTTCGTTGTAATCAATCCCTGACATCAGTACGTCTTCCAGCTCCGGATCGAGCGTGACGACTCTTAACAGTCGTTTACTGTCCCGATACTGCTGACAGATGGCCCGCGCCAGTCCGTTGCGAACATACTCCGTCAGAATCATGGGTTCCTTGGTCCGATCTGCGTAATCACCTAAAGATTGAAGAATGGTTTCCAGATCGCGGATCGGCACCCGTTCGCGAAGCAGATTGGAAAGGACATGCTGTACCTGGGAGATTTTCAATACATCGGGAATCAGCTCTTCAACCACTTTCGGTGAAGACTCTTTCAGATTTTCAATTAATGCATGTACCTGTTCCCGTGTCAGTAGTTCGCTACTGTGTTCACGAACCACTTCAGTCAGGTGGGTGATCACAACAGCCGAAGGTTCTACCACGTTATAACCCATCAGTTCCGCACGTTCTTTCTGTCCCATTTCAATCCACTTGGCGGGACGACCGAATGCGGGTTCCACTGTATCAATGCCCGGGATATCACCATTGGTCGCACCCGTATCGATGGCCAGTAAGCCATCGGGATAGATCGCGCCCCAGGCGACGGCCACATCGCGGATCTTGATCTGATAATCGCGCTGTCCCAGTCGGATATTATCGCGAATACGAACCTTGGGAAGAATGATTCCCAGTTCCTGAGCAATCTTGTGCCTGATGCGAGTCACGCGGTCGAGGAGATCACCACCGGTCGCGGGATCAGCCAATCTCAACAGTCCGACTCCCAGTTCCAGTTCCAGAGGATCGACAAACAGATGGTCTTCCGGTTTTGGTTCAGGCTGGCTCTGCGTCTGCTGTTGTGTTTCTACCTTTTGTTTGTGTACCTCCGCGACCTGGAGTCCTTTTCGCCGCATCATACCAGTCACGACACAGCCGATGGCTAATGCCAGCATCGGTCCAGCGGGGAGGCCGGTAAATGCCAGGGCAAACAGAAAAGTAGCAGCCAGAAACAGTGCTTCAGGATGGCTCGAGAACTGCTTGACGACATCGCCTGGCAGATTACTGTCAACTGAGGTACGAGTAACAATCAAACCAGCAGCCAGTGAAATCAGGAAGCCTGGAACCTGTGTGACCAGTCCATCGCCGATCGTTAGCGTTGTAAATACGGTGGCAGCTTTTGAGAGCTCCATGCCATGGTCGACCATCCCGACATACAATCCCCCTACAACATTGATCAGGGTGATAATGATACTGGCAATCGAATCACCGCGGACAAACTTGCTGGCACCATCCATGGAACCGTAAAAGTCGGCCTGCTCTGTAATTTCATTGCGGCGGAACTTGGCTTCTTCTGAACTGATTAATCCTGCATTCAGATCGGCGTCAATGGCCATCTGCTTACCGGGCATACTGTCTAAAGCAAAACGGGCAGCGACTTCACTGATACGGGTCGCACCTTTCGTAATCACCATAAACTGAATCGTGACCAGAATCACAAAGATGATCAGTCCCACTACCAGCTGACCGCCGGCCACGAACTGACCAAACGCTTCAATAACACCCCCGGCAGCAGCCGTCCCATCGGCGGCACCACGGGTTAAAATCAAGCGGGTAGAGGCAACGTTAAGCACCAGTCGTGCTAATGTGGTCCCCAGCAGAATCGCAGGAAACACACTGAATTCCAGCGGACGCTTGACATAAATCGTTGTCATCAAAATCACTACGGAAACAGTGATATTGCAGGACAACAGAAAGTCCATTACGAACGGAGGCAATGGCGCAATGATAACCAGGACTGAACTCACTATGACTAGTGGGAAAATCAGCCCGGTGTTGCGCATGATCGATCCGGATAGACCGGTATTGGACTCCGGTGGCATCCATGCCTCCGTTATACTAGGTAATGGGGATAGAGAAGTAGAATTGGTAGAAATGAAGGGAAGTGATTTGTTAAGATTTAGAGATGTGTGAGAGAGAGGCGAGTGATAATTGAATCTGCAAATTCTGTCCAGAGGATTTCTTCATAATTCACTCAAGTTTTTATCAGCTAGAGCCGAAGCCCTCGTTTCAAGCCAGCATTTTCTTCACCAGATGCGCTTCTTCGACCCCCGTTAAGCGGAAATCGAGACCTTGGTAAAAATAGGAAAGCTCATGATGATCGATTCCCAAAAGATGTAAGACCGTCGCATGAAAATCGCGGACATGAATCGTGTCGTTCACTGAGTAGTATCCCAGTTCATCAGTTTCTCCTATTGTGACACCCTGTTTGGAACCACCTCCGGCGACCCACATTGTGAAGGCATCAATGTGGTGATCGCGTCCGATGAGATCACGCGGCTCTCCCTGAGGAGTCCTGCCAAACTCACCTCCCCAAATCACCAGAGTATCCTCTAACAGACCACGCTGTTTCAGATCTTTGACCAGCGCTGCTGACGCACGGTCCGTTTCCAGGCAACGGGCATCCAATGACTCTTCCAGATCGGTTCCTTTATTCCCGTGATGATCCCAGTCAGTATGATACAATTGAACAAAGCGGCACCCTTTTTCAATCAATCTGCGCGCCAGTAAACAGTTACGGGCATAAGAGGGAGTCGCCGGATCAGCGCCATATAAATCCAGCGTTTCCTTTGTCTCGCCCGAAAGATCCATTAACTCTGGTGCACTGGACTGCATCCGATATGCCATTTCATATGCAGAAATACGAGTCGAAATCTCGGGATCTCTGGTTTTCTCCAGGCGCAGTGTATTCAATCGATTGACTGTCGCAATAAAATCCGACTGCCGTTTTGAGTCAATTCCTGAAGGATTCGATAAATTGAGAATCGGGTCGGCACCATTTAAAAATGGAACCCCCTGGTAAGTTGTTGGCAGAAAACCACTGCCCCATAACGGAGCACCGCCACGCGGACCGCGAGGACCGGACTGTAATACGACAAAGCCTGGCAGGTTCTGTGATTCACTGCCGATCCCATAGGTGACCCAGGCCCCCATACTGGGACGACCAAACTGTTGAGTACCAGTATTCATAAATAGTTTGGCGGGACCATGATTGAACACATCCGTTTTCATACTCTTCAGAACGGTGATGTCATCCGCAATGCTTGCCAGGTGCGGTACCACATCGGACAGTTCCGTACCTGCTTCGCCATATTTTTTGAATTTTCGTCGTGTCCCCAACAACTTCGCATCTTTTTTCAGAAATGCAAATTGTTTTCCTTCGACATAAGATTCCGGAATTACCTGGCCTTCCAGCTCCTGTAGCTTCGGCTTATAGTCGAACATTTCCAACTGACTGGGTCCCCCTGCCATGAACATGTAAATTACATTTTTGGCTTTGGGAGGATGATGTGTTTTACCCAGAGCAGAAGTCGCAGCCTGCGACTGTTGCTCCGACTGCATCAAGGCAGCCAGGCCGATCGCCCCTGCTCCCACGGCACAGTTTTCAAAAAAATGGCGTCGTGTCAGCTCTTGTAAACCCAAATCATTTAAACTCATTTGTCTCTCCTTAAATGTCGCTTTCGTTTGAAGTATATGACATTCATTGGGAAGAAGATGTCATTCCCGTGTGATGAATTCATCCAGGTTCATCAACACACGTGCGACAGCAGTCCAGCTGGCAGCTTCTGATACTTCGATCTCTTGGGGCAAATCGCTGGCAGCAACCTGCTTTGCCTGTTTTGGTGATTTTTTAAACCACTTCCTCTGTTCATTCAGATACTGTGTCAATACTTCCAATTCGTGATCTGCCGGTGTCCGGGACAGACAGATTTGAAAAGCCTGACTCAATCGACCCTCATCATAATCAGGGCCTTCCTGCAGAATCCGGAGTGCGAAACCCTGAATCAGTTCAAACAGGGATTGGTCATTCGCCAGCGTTAAAGCCTGCAACGGTGTATTTGAACGAACGCGGCGGGTACACGTAGTATTACTGTTAGGTGCATCGAAGGTCGGCAGCATCGGATAAGGACTCGAACGCCAGAAATAAGTATACATGCCTCGGCGAAAACGATTCGCCCCCTGCTCTTCAGGCCAGCTTTTCTTATTCTGAGTCAAAACATAGATCCCCTCTGGTTGAGGAGGATAAACACTCGGACCACCGATGGTTCGCGTCAGTAATCCACTACTGGCCAGAAACAGATCGCGAATAGACTCGGCTTCAATACGATAGCGATTCTGCCGTGAGAGAAGCAGATTGCGGGGATCCTGCTCCTGGTATTCCAGCCTGAAGTTGGAGGCCTGTCGATACGTAGCGGAAGTGACGATCAGCTTATGCAGTTGCTTTACATCCCAGTTCAGACGCATGAATTCTGACGCCAGCCAGTCTAACAGTTGCGGATGAGTTGGCGGTGTACCCTGGGTACCAAAATCATTCTCGGTCTCCACAATGCCCCTGCCGAAAAATCGTTGCCAGTAGCGGTTCACTGTGACACGTGCAGTCAGAGGCTGTTCCGGACTGGTGAGCCAGCGGGCAAAATCCAGGCGTGTCGGATTTTCTACCTCTTCAGGTAAAGACGGCAATACCGCAGGAACATTCGGGCTGACCGGTGCCCGGGTGCCAGAAAATTTCCACGTAGCAGGATAAATGTTTCGCGTGGATTCGGCAGTTCCTTCATGACCATTGTTGTGACGATGGCTTTATTGAGTCTGGCCTGCTCTGTTTTTTGTTTCGTCAGCCGCTGATTCAATTCAGTCCACTGAGAGTCTGACTTATGAAAGGCCTGTTTGATTGTAGTCTTCTGTTTTGCATCCCATTTTTCTTCAGGTAATTTCAAAATGGCAAGCACGGCAGGATCGACATTAAATACGCTGGGATCATTTATTGTCGTTGAGAGTCGAAAACGCCCTACATTGTATTTCGCATTGCGCGTCTGTGATAAGCTCACCCGCAACTTCATCGGGTCAGCGTGCCGTAAAGGTGTTTTCAATGTAAACAGGACCCGGCGATTCACATTCATATTGCCCTTAGTCACATTGATGGCCCATCCGGTTTTCAGATCACTGTCTATGAGATTTTGCGCCGGAAATTTATTCTGTGAATGATCTGCAATCGCCTCAACCAGTTTCACTGGTTTAAAATCTGTCCAGCGATCCCCGATTTTGTTCGCCACTTCAACGATGACTTCATCCAGCACAAAGTTTCCATTGCCGGCCCAGCCGGGTCCCCTTTTGGGAAGGCTCTCATGTGTGAGGACTTCCAGCCTCAGCCCTTTCGTCCCTGGCGGAATACTTTCGGCTTCGACATGGTAGACATCATTGTTGGGAATTTTCCCACCGACCAATAAAGACTGGTCGTCCAGAATTGAAATGGTCGCTCCATTTTCTGAAATCACGTTTTGAGCTTTAAGTACAGTCCATTGTTTTTCTGAATCTTTTAAAATCTGTTGAATCGACGCTTTCCATGATTCGAATTCAGGAGCAAGCTTCTTTTCCTGCTCCGTCAATTGCTTGGCAACCGCAGCAATTTGCTGTTGGAGTTCAGTCTGCCTTGTTTTTTGCTCAGTGGTCGGCAGTGATAAGGTGGGAGGTGCACTGTTAATATCAGCCGTACTATTGAAAATGGCATACAGTTGATAAAAATCACGCTGCGTCAAGGGATCGTACTTATGTTTATGACATTGAGCACAACCAACGGTCAGCCCCAGAAAGGCGGCTCCTGTTGTATTCACCCTGTCCACAACGGCTTCCACACGGAACTGCTCGGGGTTCGTGCCTCCTTCCTGGTTGATCAGGGTATTTCGATGA
>AZIC01020098.1_pt1 | contig 14998 bp, 23 predicted proteins | sample 359061 | NCBI WGS metagenome assembly AZIC01 (sample SAMN02429709, study PRJNA222657) | marine sediment metagenome | biome: Sediment sample; isolation source: sample MGS-MES from oil contaminated site at the harbour of Messina (Sicily... | place: Italy: Messine | collected 2011-04-30 | depth 1 m m
GTCTATATTCGACGCGTCGCCAGGAATACGGACCACCCGTCGAAATTTCTGAGAGGGTGCACCTGTGCGTAGGAATGGCGCACCTGTGCGTGGTGGGAGGGGTGAGGCGGTGGCCTAGGCGTTGTGCCCTAGCCCTCCGTCCTCCTCGTAGGTCTTCTTGCTGTGGCACGACTTGCACAGCGATTGCCAGTTGTCCTTGTCCCAGAACAGCGCCATGTCGCCGCCATGGGCACGCACATGATCAACTTCCGTCGCGGCCGTGAGGATACCCACCCCCTTGCAGTGCACACACAGAGGGTGCAGCTTGAGCCAGTTCTCACGTGCGGTGCGCCACTTGTGCCCATACCCCCGCTTGCATGCGCTTGGGCGCTGGTCGTGCTTCTTCGCACGTGAGGGTCGAGAGGGTCGGTGGGATGGTGCGCGATGTGGCATAGTGTGTTCAATATATCAACACATGTGTGTGGTATCAACCGCCGACAGGACCGACAGGACCGCCGACAGTACGTCCTGTCGGCGTAACCACAGTGATGGCATGGGCTTATGACGCGTTTTTGTAAATTTACACACATTTCACCTCTTTATAGGGGTATCACTCCGGTAGTTTCCTTTCATAAAGAACTATCGGACGAAAATCCTGTGGTACTTTCCGTTTGTTCCGGAGGTGGTGGTATAAGGGTGTGAAATGATGTCTCTCACAGGACTTACCGCCGACAGGACGTCCTGTCGGCGTCCTGGAGTCTGGACGGATTGAGAGGCTAGTGTATATATATTGTCCTTGATTATGGGTTACCTATATATATGGTCGCCAATGAAAGGATGGTCATGGACATACTCTCACAGGAATTGCTCGCCGCTTTCCTCACGTACAACAGAGCGCGTGACATACTCACGTACAAGGAGGCAGACGTTGATCTGTTCGTTTCTCCCCGTTCGGCAACTCGTTGGAACCTGGCTCACGCCGGATGTGATGTAAATGTCGACAAAATCAGGTTCCAATCGAAGACGGTGAAGTACTTCATGGCACACGCTGTGATGTCTGGAAAGATCGAAACGTTCTCGATATTGGACAAGATCAGCACCGAGCTGACGTGCAACATCAAGCTACCTAATGCAGACCTGGCGTCGTCAATCGTTGCTCTGGGCACTGGTGTTGAGGCAGGCTATCTGCGCGTACGTCAGGTGGCATCACTGCTCACTATGGCCGGCGTTGAGTCTCGAGAAGCTGAAGGCTGGGCTCAGATGCTCGATAACATGATGCGGAACAATATCTGGGTGCGATACGACCACGCCAGTTTAGAAGACAACCGAAACAACCATTATCCCTTCCACCTACTCAACACCACTGATGGCTTCTTCTTTGTGGCCGATGAGGACCTTCCCGCGTCAGGAAGGGCTTCGATCATCAGTTCGGCTCGTAGTGCCGGTGTGCGTGTCTCAACACGTCACACTGAGCATGAGGGCATCATGGGCATCATGGTCACACAGAAGAAGGAGAGCACGGCATGAAGACACTATCAGTGAAGCAGGCGTTCGAATGTATGGACGAACGGTGGCGATGGATCGCACGCGACAACAGAGGCCTCGTGTATGCCTACACAACCAAGCCGATACGGAAGGAAGTCGGAGTGTTTGTGGCTACAGGTGATGGGGAGACATGTATAATCGGCCCAATCAGGGTCGACATCAAACCTGGTGATATCATCGAGCGAGATCCCGTGCCGGTCGCGTTCAGCACACTCGAACCGGGCGACAGGTTCACGATTGCCGGAGAAATGTTCGGTGTGCATCGGAAAGTGCATACACACGCGTTCATGAACGCAATCATAGAGTGCGGTCATGCTGTGAACGTGCCCTCGGCGACCATGTGCGTCGTGGTGAAGGGAAACGCGTCATGAGCACACAGACGACAGTCAGACTCGGAGACGGGAAGACCATCATCCGAACCCACGATGCCGAGCGCACGCTGTGCCTGCATCAATCAAACGTGGCCCGCGAGCCCGGGTCGACTCATCGTCGATGCGTTACGGATGACACGACAGACAAGGTGCCGTACCTCGTGCTGACGTTCGACGACGAAGGTGCACTCGACGCAATGATTCATATGCTGACGAAGATGAGAGGCTGATATGTTGATGACCACAAGCGAGGCTGTCACCCTTGAGAACCGCAACGCGGCGCGATCTGTGCGTCGTACCTTCGGGCACGGTCTCGACTGCCGCATCGTCGACGCTCTCAACCAGCCCATGACGACGAAACAGATCATGACCGTCTTATGTATTGGCGACATGTTTCTGCCCGTCGTTCGTAGCCAATTGCGCCGTCTAGCGGGTGCAGGCGTCATCTATCACACCGACGGGTGTTGGGTTCGCATGGTCGAGCGCCACGAACAACCCGCTGACACCTTACATCGAGCCTGCCTTCGTGCGCGTCGTGACCTTCGCGCTCGAACAGGTTTCCGCAGACACTAACTCACAGGAGCACAATATGGGATGTGATATACACGTACACACTGAAGTGAAGATATATGGCGTTTGGCATCATTACGCCGCGCCGCGTGTTGATCGGTGGTATGACTTCTTCGGTCATCTTGGAGACGTGCGGAACAATCATTGCGTCCAACCCATCGCGGCAGATCGCGGCATGCCTAAGAACGCGTCAGCACTAACAGAAATGGATTATGAAGGCTGGGGCGTTTACGCCCATAGTGTTTCATGGTGCACCAGGGACGAGTGGTCGATCGCTTACGAGCGGGCGAAGTCAAACAAGGCCGGTCTGCAATGTCGCTTTGATTTTGTCGAAGATATATTTCCACCGGAATGCACTCTGGAATGCCGCGTGGTGTTCTGGTTCGATAACTAACTCACAGGAGCACACACACATGAGCACGAAGTCAACAATTGTGTATGCCAGTGGTCTACACTGGCACTACGAACTGAGCGCGAAGTATAACTACGGGATCGAGGTAGAGAAAGATCGATGTATGGTGATTGAGATGTCGAGCGACACTGTGATCGACCATACAGCCGGCGACACTGTGATCGAGTTCGTACTGAAACCTGACAGCGAACTGTATAAAGAAATTGAAAATGCGTTCTGCTCGATCTATAGCGAGCGGCATCAAAAAGCGCGTCAGTTGTTAGATGAGGCGAACAAAAAGATCGCCTCACATGAAGAGCATATAAAGCTGCTGAGACATGAGCGCTACATTGTTGCCAAGTTGTCATCAGACAAGACGCGGCATAAGTTCCTAAACCCAATGAATGCCGCAGTGGCACTCAAAATCCGTGACCGAGTTTTAGAAGAGGGGATGTGACATGAAGATCGAAGTGGGCAAGTTCTATAAAACACGCGCTGGGCAGAAGGTTCGCATTTGTACAGTTGATGGGAAAGGGCGTTGGTCCTGTCATGGTGCTATCCTGTTTTCGGATGGCTGGGACAATAATGTATGGGATAGCAATGGGATGTATTCAAATGATGACGACCACGAGGGCGACATCATCGCAGAGTGGAAAGACGAGCCCGTTCTCCCTGATGGTTTCTGGGAAGCGCTGCCGGCGTGGCACAACCAAGCGGTGTATAACCCCTTCGCGAAGTTTTGGGTATCCGGCAACAGGTTTCGGATACTTCATGATACAGGAACATGGGCCAGCGATGAGGGCACCCTGCACCTCCCCGACGAATACGCACCGACCTTCTCTGGTGATTGGCGCGACAGTTTGATCGAGAGGCCGGCCTGGGGGGATGAGTCATGAAACTAGTGCTGAAAGTCAACTGTGAGACGTGCGGGCATACCTTCTTGGGATATTTACCATTCAGTTGCAACGACGAAGAGTGCCCAGACTGCGGCAGTCATGATATTTTCATAATCAACGCGGGGTCAATCAAGCCTGTTGCAACGGATAGGGGAGACAAGCCCTCGCAGTCTTGAAAAGGTGCTTGCAGTCTATCAAGCGTGGTGTAGGATACATGCATAACCAACCACGGGAGCACATCATGACCAACTTCATCGCCACCGACAACGACCGCACTGCAATCTACGGCGTAGGATCAACCGAACAGGCAGCCATCGCAGACGCTATCGTCCAGACCGGCGAATTTGCAGGCTGGGTTCCCATGCCATGCACAGAGCAACTTGCCGCAGAGGTGGAAGAACGCGGCGGGAATATCGCATGGGATGAGGTTGATGGCGTAGCGTGTGTGGTGGTCGACGAAGCATGACCGCATTCTACAACGAAATTGACCCTTTCGCAGCGCAGTGGTTGCGGGAACTCATCAAAGCTGGCCACATAGCCGATGGAGTAGTCGATGAACGATCAATCGAAGATATATTTCCAGACGAACTTGCTGACTTTACACAATGCCACTTCTTCGCAGGGATCGGAGTCTGGAGCCATGCCCTCAGACAAGCCGGCTGGCCAGACGATAGACCAGTCTGGACAGGGTCATGCCCTTGCCAGCCTTTCAGCTCGGCAGGCAAAGGCGCTGGGTTTGCTGATGAGCGGCACCTCTGGCCAGCCTTTCATCATCTCATCCAGCAGCGAAGCCCTGAGCACGTCTTTGGCGAACAGGTTGCAAGCAAAGACGGAATTGCATGGCTCGACCTTGTACAATCTGACATGGAAGGTGAAGGCTACACCTTTGGGGCGGCAATTACCGGCGCTTGTGGTTTCGGTGCACCGCACATGCGTAAGAGAACTTACTGGCTGGCCAACGCCACAGGCCGGCAGTCCAGCAATGAATGGCAACAACGCTGCAGGGTCGACGGATGCGAGCCGAGCAACACAGGCGGTGGTCGACTGGTCGGGCAACTGCCCGCCGAGTTACGAAAAAGGAATGTGTCTGGCAGCATGGCCGACACCAGCGGCAAGGGATTACCGACACGCCAACGCGAAGCCATTCAGCGAGAGGGGCGGAGGGAAGAAGGGCGAACAGTTGAACAATGCAGCGGTGCACTTGATGCCAAAAGAAGGCCCGGCCCGGCTAACAGCTTCTGGTTGGATTCTGACTGGCTCAGATGCCGCGATGGAAAGTGGCGGCCAGTTGAACCCGGCACATTCCCGCTGGCTGATGGGGCTACCGCCAGAGTGGGACGACTGCGCGGCTACGGCAATGCAATCGTTGCCCAGCAAGCGCAAGCGTTCATCGAAGCAGCACTAGAAACACAGGAGCACGCACCATGAGCACCCACGGCGGATCACGCAAAGGCGCAGGCCGCAAGCCGCTGCCAGACGACGAGAGGCGTGTCGCTATCACCATTCGCACAGACCAGGAGCGGCGGCAGTCGTTCTCCGATGAATGCCAGCGGCGAGAACTGACACAAGGCGAGCTGTTCGCAGAGATGCAGGATATCTACAACGAGACGGATAGGGGAGAATGATTTGACCGAGCCAGCACCATTCGCGCTCATCACCTTAGAAACGCTGACCATCAAGCGCTTTCAGCACGAAGAGGATTGGAGGACAGCGATGATCGCCATACAGGATAGAGGCCACGAGTTTGTGGCTGTGAAATACCACAACGGGGCCAAGCGTTATGTCGTGCCTGAAAGGGTGGAATAATATGGCAACAGAGAACGAGCTGAAACGCGGCGCAAGAGTCCGTACGCGAGCCGGAGCCGGAACTGTGGTGCGCGGACCTGCATGTGATGTTCATGGGTTCAAAGGTCGCACTATCATCGTCGAGCTTGATAAAGGAAAGTGGCGCGAGCCATTCCTAGAAGACGAGTGGGGCGTCATCGTCGCAACTTCATAACGAAACGGAGCACACCATGAAAAAACAAGTCGAAGCACTGCGCAACGCAGAAAGCAAGGCGCGACAAGCACGACAAGAACTGTTCGAAACACTCAGAGAACGACTGTCGACCATCGTGCCGAAGAAGGGTCACAAGGCGTTGTCGCTCGGTTTGCAAAGCCTGCCAGACGACATATTGAAGGAAGTCGCGCTCGGCAGATCGGTGATTATTCTCGGTCAACACGACCAGTGCGACCACAAGTTCGTGCAATCGTACCCGCACCAAGACTCATGGGGCAGCATGCGCTCACGCGACTATTCGTTCATAGCCGATCGGATCATCATAAAGAGCGGCGCACAACGGACGCGCGTGTACGTCTGCCATATCGACTGGGTGCGTTGTTATAGCGCCAAGACCAAAGCGGCACGGGCACACTTGAGCAACCTTACCAACGAAACGGAATACAAGAATGCGTGACCACCTGCCCGAGATGACAGTCATCGAGCCACCTCTCAACGCCGAAGTGTTGCCCGAACCCCTGCGTGTGGTTGAGCAGTTCTCGTGGATTCTGCAGAACGGATATTGCGTCGCGTGGCCGATGGACACCGCCTTGTACACACACCCGCAAGCGGCAGCACTGATCGGCATCGAGGGCGCTTATGCGAAGGGGTTCATCGTCATATACGAAAACAGCGCGAAGGTCGCTGTACAAACGCCAGCACCGCTTGACGCTGTCGACTTCGCACAACTGAGCAAACTTGCAGGCGGGAAGCGTATCCTGTTGCAACACGTAATCACCGAAGACCAAAAAGGAACATCTCATGCGTAATATCACACTGGTGCTCTTCGCGCTTCTCATCTGTTCATGCTCGTCGGGAGGCTCGTCACAGGGCACAACCATTCCGATCGGACCCGATGTACCAACAATCCCCGATGTCAACGTGACGACGCTCGTGGACGCTTGGGCGGTCATCAACGACGCGGGTGATCAGTTCAAGGTCACTGTTCGTTTCTACAACCCGGGCGCTGCGTCGACGGTTACTGTTGAGTGGAACGACGCGCTATTCATCGGCGGCGAGAACACAGACGAGTGGATCACCACTGCCGAAACTGGCTGGAATGAAATTGTGATACCCATGTCGACGACGAACGGTCCTGTCGATCGCGTGTGGCCTGTCTCGATGCTATATGTCGACGTGTTCATCGGTCGAGACCTGGTCACAGTGTGGCCGATGGGCGGCGCGACGTAACACTCACAACGTCACCCGACAACATAATGAACCCCGCGCAAGGCCACAGTATGCGCGGGGTTCTTCAGTTAGTATTTACGGCGTCGACTCTGATCTCAGTAAAATCCCATCACTGCGCGTTGCCAACGACAACGCCGGTCAATGCAACGTCTGCGAACCGTGGCTCGCGACAGCGTGTGCCGTATCGTGTCTACCACCACGACCGTGCACCATAAGAGTATGGCCAAGATCAATATCAAACTATGTACCATTGAAGGTTTCGCTCTGTGACGAGTCGTTCGTGTTGCATATTACGCAGCACACCCCAGACGACAAGAGTCGAAATGTCCAGCTCCTCACTGATCAGGCACATCGTTGCGCCCGGGTTCCTTGCGAGGTATTTCTTGATCATGTTCCGAGCTGTGCGCTTCTCCGCTAGTGTCGGCGTGTGTGGCTGAACACCACGTCGAGGTGCGCGTCGTCCGATCCCTAAGAACCCCATATCATTTCCCTTCCGTGGCGTTCGCTGCGTCGTGCATTGCGAACGGGTTTCTGTTCTGTGCGTCTCTGTAGAGTCTGAATATCTCCGCCGGTCCTGTGATCCGTTCGAGCGGCGAGCCCTTCTTGACAAATAGCTTCGGGCGGTTCATGCCATCGATGTCGCTTGGCATGCTGACCCGTCCATCGGGCAACCCTGGGTGCCAATCGTAGCCGATGGTCTGCAGGAGGTCGCGTCGTTTGTTCGCCGGTATCTGCCGGGTTGCGCGGATGTTCTCAAGCAGTTCACCAAGTGCGATCGACGAGATCCACCCGCCAGCGAAGCCTTGGCGCTCTTCCTCGACCGCTTCAATGATCGCTTGTTCTACCGACCCCATTGACGCGTTGAGCGCTTCCTCGGTGCTTGATGTCACCGGTGCACGTTGACACCCGCGCGCCGGGTTGAGTTCGTCGGGGATCTCGTATGTCTGCAGATAGTGCGTTGTCATTGCATACCCACCGTTGTTCAACCAGTCGTAAAGGTTCGAGAAATACTCGCCGCCCATGCCGTCGCGGGTGATGTCGTCGGCGGATTGTTGGGCGCTGTAGAATATCGCGAACCGCCGGTCGTTGCGTGTCTTGCGAAGTGCGTCCTTGTGGTTGCTGTTCAAAATGAAATTGCAACAAATATCCTTGCAATCACCGTCGGCGTACATCTGCCGAACCTCTTGAAACTCACCAGTGATCAACGGCTTGAGGATTTCCATCACGTGAGATTTCTTCTCGCTCACGTAGATGTCTTCGACACCGATAAAGATATTGTTGAAGATCCACCCGTTGAACTCTGAATCGATCTGTGACGCCTTCGGGAAGTGACTATGTTTCTTCCCAATCGCAGCGGCGACCACACGCGAGAAGAGCGTCTTGCCGTTGCCTTCTGCACCTTGCAGCAACGGGCACCACTGGAACTTCACACCCTTGTGTTGAATACACGCCGCCATATAGGCGAGTAGTGTCTGCGAGTCCTGCTCGTTCGGCAACACCTTCGTGAGGTGCGAGAGAAACGGTGTCACGTCGCCCGGTTCGCTTTTCACTTCGGTCGGCCAGTAGGTGTTGACGTGAGATGTTCCTTCGCTGTTGAACAGTGCGCCTGGTTCCAGCTCAGGACGGAACGCAGCAGAGTCGACCTTCGGGAACCGTGACACGCGACTCTCCGTGTATGCCTTGAACGCAACGTCGGTCGTCTTCTCGCCGATGGTATCGAGCGCGAACACATACCCACCGTACAGAGCGTTGAACCGCGCAGCGTCAACCATGCGACCGCCTGGGACGAGCATCTTGTGAGAGTTGATGACGTATGTGCAGCCCTTGAAATACTCGATCAGTTGTGACGACTGGAGAAATTGATAACCCTCGCACAGCGTCGGTGGTGGTATGTCCTTGTCGGGGTCAGTGTTCGCCGGTGACTGATTGACGGGTGTTTCGACGACTGCTTTCTTGTACACGTCCTCTTGCATTGCGCAGGCGTTGAGAATCGTTCGGGGCAAATAGTAGTCCCCGCGATCATCCCACTTGCTGCGGTGCAATTTCGACTGACGCATCAAGCGGTCAATACGATTGCAATCGCAACCCGTCCAAAACGCGAGGTGCTGTGCGAGTGCCGCGTCTGCTTCGCTCGCACCATACGGGCGGGATGCGTCAGGATAGAACACCCCGAGCCTGTCCTCGCGTGCTTCCCAGAGGTCACCGAACGATGCTTTCACACCGAAGGTTGCAGCGGCACCCTTTGCAGAGAAAGCGGCACTGATCAGCTCGTCGTCGCTCGTGATGCCGTCCCAGTCGGCGCGCGGACCTTCCGACCACTCATCGGTGTCGAAATCTGCGCGAGCTGGAAAATGCGTCTCGATCAACCACAGAAGCGAGGCGGTGTGATCGGTCTCACCATCGCCTCGGGGGTGTATGTGGGTGACGTGTACGAACTTGCTGTGCGTATATAGTTCGAAGTTCAGGTCAGCGTTCTTGCAGCAGTGCGGAGGGATCGAAGAGGACCGCCCGTATATGTGCAGGCCAGTGCCGCTGTGACTACACTCGATCCAAGCGCCGTCGAACCGTTGACAGATTTCTATCGCAAAAGGGGTCCATTGTCCGTTGACGAAACAATCGTCGATGTCTATGAAAAAATACGGGTCATTGTTGGTCAGCGAGAACCCGACACCGTCTGCGCTTCCTTCACCGTTGGCGACGGCGAGCGCTTCGTCGTAACTGCGCCACACGCCGGGGTTGAGCCAGCTTGTCGCAATGCGTGTTGTAGGATCGAGCGAGATGTGACCACGTCTCGGCATCCATTGGTCGTGTGCTTTCAAAGCTCAACCCCCGCTCAATGCTGACAGTTTGGCTTCGTGTGACAGGTCTTCGAGGGCGGGGTGATGCTCCGATAAGGCGACAAGGATCACGGCGGGAACTTCCTGCGCGCACCCTTCGACGATGATCGCATCCTTGAGCGCTTCCATCACACCGAAATAATAAGTCACAAGTGACGGTGCAATGTCCAGGTGTTGCGCGATGTCGTCTCGGGTGAACGTGTAGAACTCGCCACGCTTCGCCAACTCAATGCCGGCGTTGACGATGGCGTCGTATCTGTCCTCTGGTTTCATTCGTGATGCGTTCATGACACGAACCTCGCGTCACCACCAAGTGATTCGATCAACGTCAGGAACGCAAGTTGCGCGACCTCCCGTTCGGTGGCTGTGTATTTCCAGCCGGGTCGCTTGACCTCACGCGCCACGAACAACCCGAAGGTGTGGCCGACATCGTGCGGTTGCACAACGACAGGCTGAATCCCGATCAGGTCGCTTGACTTGAACTGTTTGTTGATTCGTTTCGAGTCGTTGGCGAGACCGTATCGAACAAATGCGCCGTCCTCGTTCTTGAGACACCCGACGTTGTTTCTCCACAGTCGACCACCGGCAACGCTCGCGCGTAGTCGTTCGCGATTCTGCACACCCGCTTCAGTCGTCACGTTGCCCATGCCGGAAGCGAAACCCGATGTCGGGTCACAACTGAACGCCAGTGTCTCCTGCAGATCCTTCATCGCTTCCGGTGGTATTCCCCACTTGGTAGCCCATAGCGTAAGTGACATGTGAAGCTCCTATATCTAAATTGATTCTTGTTGCGAGTTCTAGTGTATCTGGTCGACCGAGCGCTTGTGCTGAAAGCATGTCGATGCCGAAGCGAAAATAAAACAGACGGTATGACTCGGAGACTGTCAGCTTCTCAGCGTTCCGATAGCCGAGCCAATATCCGATCGACGTTCTGAGTGATGTCTGCGCGACCTTGCGTTCCTCATGGCGGTTGCGACACCCTGCCTGTGCGATCTGCGACAGGTGCTGAGGGACAAGGGGTTCGCCCATGATCCGTTCAGAGTCACCACGCATACGGGCGAGCGTTTCGGCATCAAGTTCGACAAGGTCTCCGTCGACGCTCTCAGGTTTGGACCGATCTGTGGGTGTCAAGACATCGCCACAGTAAGGGCACGCGCGGTGTAACTTGAGGTAAACACCAAGGCACTTCGCACAGGCTGTCAGCGGAACCTCGTCTGCGCCGGTCTGCCTGGCCCGCTTCGCTCTGCGATCGAGAGACCAGTCACGGTCGGCATCCGGGAGCCCGTGTCGCACCACGTTCCCGACGTGGTCAATTATTATTGCCTTGCTTTTTCCTTCGAGTGGTCGCAACGCCCGTCCGAACTGTTGGACATAGAGCGCGTATGACTGCGTCGGCCTGGCGAAGGAAACAACCTCGATTGCGGGGAGGTCGAAACCCTCACCGAACAGATCGACGTTGACGAGCTGCAATATTTCACCGCGTGCGAATCGTTGGATGCAGGACTTGCGAACCTGCGCCGGTGTCTTGGCGCTGATCACTTCGGCGGGAACACCGGAGGCGTTATATTTCGCTGACACCTGCGAGGCGGTCTCCACGTCTGTCGTGAACGTCACGCCACGCTTGCCTGACGCGAGTCTCACATAGTGATCGACCACATCGCCGACGATGGTTGATTGTCTCACCGCTTTTCGTAGGTCGAAGTCATTGAAGTCGCCAGTCGCAGTTGACACCTTGACCGTTGCGAGATCGATGTCGGATGGCGGCGCGTATATCTTGTACTCGCACAGGTTGCCAGCGGTGATCAGTTCCCGCATCGACGGACCGATCACCATGGTGTCGATAAGTCCGTCAGCGTGCGAGCCTAGCCCTTTGCCATCTGCGCGACACGGTGTCGCTGTGACGCCGAGTCCTTTTGCGTTGGCGAACATCGCCGCAGCCTTGCCCCACTTGTTGCCCTTCAACATGTGATGGCATTCGTCTTGCACCCATAGCGTCACCTGTGAGCACCACGCCTCGATGTTTTTCGTCTTGATGAGGGTGTCGACACCGGCAACAGCTATCGGGGAGCTTGGGTCGTAGAACCCCTGCCCTAGTTCGCTCATGTGGTCTTGGCATATCATCTTGATTGTTTTCGTCTGTGCGATGATGCGATGACGAACGCCCTCGCGGGCAAGCGCAAGCGATATCTGCCCGACTAGTTCCTGTCTGTGTGCGATGGCACAGCACGCCCCCTTGTGTTCCTTGACTATGTGGGCGAACAGTACGGTCTTGCCTGACCCTGTGGGCGAAATCCCCGCAACGACACGGTGTCCCTGTGCCCATGCGTGGTTGATCTCGGCGTCGAGTTTTGATTGATAGGGTCGAAGTTTCATATTGACGGGCTCGACAATAGGCCTATTGTCCACGTCGTCAACAACCAAAACAGGAGCACGACATGTTGAGCATTGCCATACAGAGCGAAACGCTCGCAGGTCTCGCCACAGAGGCGAGGAAGCTGTCAGACGATCTGCGCAAGGGCGTGGTCGGAGACATCTTAGAGAACACACCCAAGGGCGTGGACGAGACGCCCAAGTACGTCGAAGCGCTGGGTGAGAAACCAGTCGACACGCCACCCGCACCCCCCGTCGCTGACACGCCACCCGCACCACCCACCGACACAGGTGTCGACCTCGACGCAGAAGGGCTCCCTTGGGATCAACGCATCCACAGTAGCGGCAAGACGAAGGTGAAGAACGGCAACTGGCGCGTGAAGGCTGGCATCGATAAAGACCTTCACGCAACCGTTCTCGCTGAGCTGAAGCAGACCATGGGGGCACCACCCCCGCCGCCTGCAGCACCTGACGACGGTGAGGACATGTTCAAGGATAATGTTCCAACACCGCCACCTGCTGCACCTGCGGAACCCGCAACACCACCTCCGCCACCCGCCGCTGACGCACCACCTCCGCCACCTGCCGCTGACGCACCACCTCCGCCGCCTGCAACACCTGCGGAACCCGTCAAACAGATGACGGAACTTGCGAACGGTTGCACGTACGAAGCAATGATCAACAACGGCTGGAGCGACGAACAACTCATCGACACCGGTCGCATGGTTATTGTCAACCCAGAACCCGCAACACCACCTCCGCCACCTGCCGCGACCGATGCGGTGACAACGTTCCCGCAGCTCATGTCCATGATCACGAACCTGATCAACGAGAAAAAGATCACTACTGAACAGCTTGACGCGATAGCCGTTGAGCTTGGTCTTCCCAACTGGCAAGGGTTCGCGAACCGTTCCGACCTCGCGCCCACCGTCGCCGCGAAAGTTCAGGCCCTAGTCTGATGGTTGGCGATGCACACGTCGCCCCCCTGGAAACGGGGGGGCATTCCAGACTTGCTCCAAGCAATGCACACCGATGGGTTCCGTGCCCGGGTGCAATCATCATGTGCGAGTCCATACCCCCTGAGCAAGAGATCGGGGGTGATCAAGAAGCGGCGCGCGAAGGGACCGGCGCTCACGAGTTCGCAGAATCGTGGTTGGAAAACGGAGCACCACCACCGTTCGGAAGTGTCGCATCGAACGGTGTTGTGTTCACGAACGAAATGTGCGAGGCGGTTTTTGTGTATGCAAGTTTCGTTCTCGATCTTATCAAGAACGCCACGGGTAATCGCTCGATGTATGGAATCGAAGACCTGATCAAGTGCCCCTCGATTCACAATGAGTGCTTCGGCACTGTCGACGCGTGGGTGTATGATGAAAACACACACACCCTGTGGGTCATCGACTACAAACACGGCCATATGGCTGTCGAAGCCTATGAGAACTGGCAATGCATCATCTATGCTTCCGGTATTATCGACCTCTTGTTCGGCGAATACAATATCGATGTTCAACAGCTCACCCTCAAGCTTGCAATTGTGCAGCCTCGCTCGTTCCATCGAGACGGTCCGTTGCGTGTGTGGGAGACAAACGTCGACGGTTTGCACAACGCTTGGTGGCGCGCTCACGAGTCAGCATGTAACGCAATGGGTGGTGATCCGAAGTGCACACCCGGCCCTCAATGTGCGAAGTGTCGCGGTCGTCATGGGTGCGAAGCAAATCAACGAGCCGTCAGTCTGTTCGCCGATTATGCGTTCTCACCAGTACCGACGAACATGTCACCCTCCGACGCGGGTGTCGAGTGGTGCTTCCTCAAGCGTGCAATTCGCATGCTGAACCAACGACTTGAGGCGGTCGACGCGCAGGTCAAGCACCATGCACAATGTGGTGTAAGAATCCCCGCAGTATCTGCAGCACCTGGCAACGGGCGGCAGAACTGGACGAAACCTGTCGATGAAGTCGTTACCCTCGGGCAGATGTACGAGATCGACGTGACGAAACCCGTTGCCGTCATAACCCCCAAGCAGGCGATTGCCGCCGGCATTCCCGAAACACTAATCAATTCCCCTGAGTTCTCAGAACGAACCGCAACGGGAATCAAACTCACCGAGACGGCCACAAACAACGACGCCGCTCTCATTTTTGGAGCAAAAGCATGACAGAGTTCATTTCGCCCGTGGGGCGCATCGTTCAAGGCAGAGCGTTCGAGGGTTTCGGACAGACTCTCGACGACAACACAACGCCCAAGATTGACCCCGCAACCGGTCAACAGAAGATGCAATATTTCATCGCGGTTGCTTTCGACAAGGTGGGTTGTGCAGAGTGGCCAGCATTCGAAGCGTTGATCAAAGGTGTCGCCCGAGCTGGACACCCGCAGTTTTTCGACCCCGCGACGGGCGTGTGCACGAATCCCACATACTCGTTCAAGATCATCGACGGTGACGGCCTCGACTTGCAGGGTCAACCGTACAGCGCGAAAGAAGGTTTCGCCGGCCATTGGGTTGTGAAGTTCGCATCTAACTATGCGCCGCGTCTGTTCCAACATCCGAACTATGCGGCACACCAACAACTGACCGACCCCAACTGCGGCATGTTGAAGAAGGGGCACTTCTGCCGCGTCTCTGGTTCTGTGGCCTGCAACGACGGCGGCCCGCAGAACAACAAGTTTGGCGTATACGTCAACTTGAACATGGTTGCACACATGGGCTTCGGTCCTGAGATCACGAGCGGACCTGACGCCGAGGCAGTGTTCGGCAGTGCGCCCGCGTCATCGATGCCCGCAGGCATGAGCGCCGTCCCTGTGGGTGAACCCGC
>AZIC01005171.1_pt1 | contig 14970 bp, 10 predicted proteins | sample 359061 | NCBI WGS metagenome assembly AZIC01 (sample SAMN02429709, study PRJNA222657) | marine sediment metagenome | biome: Sediment sample; isolation source: sample MGS-MES from oil contaminated site at the harbour of Messina (Sicily... | place: Italy: Messine | collected 2011-04-30 | depth 1 m m
CAGGCATATTTTTGACAGCGACCGGACTTTTACCTTTGACTTTGTGATAGTTCATACCGATCCAACCGGAGAGATCTTTCCCGTTGAACAGAGCAATAAAACCTTCCGGAGGCTGATTCAGTTTTTCCGCTTTCTGTTTTTCCCCGGCAAAACCAGTGGAACTCCCCAGCAGGGATAATACCAGCAGGGAATACAGACTCTGTTTGATAAACGACGATGGATTCATTATTTGTTCCTCTTGATGCCCGCTGTTGCTTAACAGCGCATAAACTCAGACCAGCCGAAGATTCAGCAACCTTCCTAAGTAATTACTCTAATTCGGCCCGAGAGGAATTACAATGTGTCTGTCAAAAACAGCGCTATTTTTCAAAATCTCCCCTCTGAAACGGTCCCCCTTTCAGCTTCTCAGTGAACACTGTTCAGAATCGATCCCACTTAAATATAGTGTCTCTCATCAAAGAGTCTCGCTCCTGATCGTCCTGGAGATGCCAGGGTATACCTGGATACTGGCTAATCTGTCATTTCGGGTTCGACCAGCCTGGCCAGATGCACCAGCGAATCCTGCCAGCCCAGATAACACGCCTCCGCAGGGATCACCTCTGGAATGCCTGACTGCTCAATTTTGATCTCTGTCCCACAGGAGACCTGTTTTAAATCGACGATTGTCTTCATTTCACCAGGTAGATTCGGATCATCAAATTTGGACGTATAGCAAATCCGGGTATGCGGCACGAGTTCAAGATAAGTTCCTCCAAAAGAATGACGATGACCTGTGCTAAAATTCGCAAACGACATTTGATATGTCCCTCCGATCCGGGCATCCATTTCATCAACCCTGGCGGTAAATCCATCTGGTGGCAGCCAGCGAGCCATGGCGTCTTCTTCCAGAAAGGCACGATAGATTTTTTTCGGCGTTGTTCGCAAAACACGGTGTAGTTGGACCGTATTGTTTGACATGATTGGATATCCCCTCTTTAATTGATGTAATAAACGGTATACTGCCTGGTGGCGACATCATATCGTCGCACAAGGGTCGTCTATTTCGACAATGATCTATAAATATTTCATCACAACACATAACCTTTCCTGAAGGAAAGCAATTCGCAAGAGAAAGCCTGCTAACTATGAAATCCAGATTCACTGAAATACGATCTTTGTGGTTATCAGGTTTTGCGTTTTTTTTCACGATTGGTCTCAGCACTCTCAATACAACTGCCCAGGCCGAAGAGCCCAAAACAACACCCACCTTTCAAAGAATTTTATTCCTGGGTAACAGCATCACTCTGCATGGACCTTCAAAAAAGATTGGCTGGGACGGTAACTGGGGAATGGCAGCCAGCAGACAGGATAATGACTATGTCCATCTCGTCACGCGTTCCCTTGCGAAATCGACTGGAGTCACACCGAAAATGCTGGCAAAAAACATCGCGACGTTTGAAAGGCAGTACGCCACATTCGACCTCAAAAACAAACTGAAAGACGCCTTCGCGTTTCAACCTGACCTGGTGATTCTCGCAATCGGAGAAAACGTCCCCTCACTCAAAACGGCAGAGGAGCAGGCACAGTTTCAGGCCAGTGTCGGGAAATTGCTCAAACAGCTGCAGACTGACAACCAACCGACCATCATCGTGCGAAGCAGCTTTTGGGCCAATCAGATGAAAGACGAAGCGTTGCGGAAGGCCTGTCAGAAAGCAGGCGGGACGTATGTTGACATCAGCAGCCTCAGTAAAGACGAAAAACACTACGCTCGCTCGGAACGCGACTTCCAACACGCTGGTGTTGCCGCCCATCCAGGCGACCAGGGTATGCAGGCAATCGCTGACGCGATTCTGAAAGCAGTTCAACCCTGATGACCGGAAAGTTAAAAAGCGGTTCTCTCACAACTTAAACTTCTGCTTATCAATTCCGTACTGTTTCATCTTCCGCAACAGGGTGCGTCGGCTGATACCTGCATCCTCGGCGGTCTCAGCCACTCGACCTGAATTCTGTTTGAGCTTTGCCTGCAGGTACTCCCGCTCCAGTTCTTCGATCACTGGATCCAGATTTTCCTGCAGGGAACGGGCAGGGTCCACACTGTTCCGCCACACTGCCTGCTGCTTATGCTCTCGTGTTGCAGGTGTCTCCACCAGGTTCGTATTCCGTAACTTGTCGAAATCGCGGGCCGTCAAAGCAGACTGCGAGCGTTCCAGCACCAGTCGTTCGCTGAAGTTTTCCAACTGGCGTACATTGCCCGGCCATTCGTATTCCAGCAACGCGTCTAAAAAACTGTCCGTAAAGATTGGGGGTTCGAGCCCATAATGTTTCGCCAGTCGTTTTGTGAAATGACCGAACAGCAGAAACACATCTTCCGGACGTTGACGCAATGGAGGTACATTGACGCGGATCACATCCAACCGGTAAAACAGATCCTCGCGAAAATGACCGTCTCGCACGGCTTCATCCAGCAGCACATTCGTTGCCGCCACAATCCGGACATCAATCTCCGTCTCTACCTGGCTGCCCACCGGTCGAATCCGTTTTTCCTGCAGCATACGCAACAGACACTGCTGCGCTTCGGGAGGCATGTCGCCAATCTCATCCAGGAACAGCGTCCCCTTATTCGCATGCATCACCAATCCTTTCTTGGCCCGGTCCGCTCCGGTAAATGCACCTTTTTCATGACCAAAGAGTTCGGAATTGATCAGGTCAGGGGGGATGCTCGCACAATTTGCCGCTACAAATCGCCCCTCGCGCCCGGAACGACAATGCACGGCCCGTGCCAGTAGTTCCTTCCCAGTTCCGGTCTCTCCCACAATTAATACCGTTGCATCGGTCGGTGCCACTCGCGTGCAGAGTTCAAACAGGTCCCACATCTCGGAACTGCGGCTCAACATCGATTCAAATCGCGCCCCTTTACTGCGTTGACGCCCCAGATCATGCATGCGTGGCAGGAACTTCTGATTCTGCAGTGTTACTTCGATTGCTTCCGCCAGCTTCGTCTCCTGCCGATGCAATACCACATCATGAGCGCCCGCCTGAAAATAAGTCCGCACGGTGTCTCCCTCAGCCTGAGGTGCCCACACCAGCACGTCTGTCAGAGGCCATTGACTGCGCAGAGATAGAATCACTGCCCGCGTCGCGTCATGATCGTGGGGAACCGACTGAATCACAAACAGTCGTGGCGGTCGGGAATATTCTGTTGTCAGTAATTGATCAACCGCAGGCAACCGGAGCAGTTCACAATCAAGCGACTGCACCGCCCCTTTGGAATAGCGGCTCTGTAGACTACAGACAATCAACGGTTTTTGCATCCCACCTCCCGAAACGGCATCAATAGAAATTCTCTGAACGCATAGGATGTGAACCATTAAAAAACAGCTCAAACCAGGAATCTCCGAATGCGACACCAGCTTCCCATTCTATCAACATGATCCGATATGAGACAAGCCTGTCACATATTTTGAGCCATATATGTCTCATTCCCTGATTCCCGCTGACCCCAGTTTCGGCATGACCTTTGCTACCTTTAACAGGTATCACAGCAGCGCGAGCATGAACCAGTCAGGAGATATACAATTAACAAGACTTGTTGTAACTCCCGTACAAAAATCACAAATTTACGTTCCTGGTCGTTGAGTAACCAATGCGATCGTTCAGCGTACAATGTGAGATTGCTGTCGGTATCACCGCGAATCAGATTTGAAACCATCCAGAAAAATATTCAAGTACAAACTAATTACTACGGGATAACGTCTCGCCCCGTCCTCATGGATACACGTCAACTGAAATCAGGTGTATTCATCCACCCAAATATTCATTCTCTGATATTGAACAAACAGGACTCATCAAATGGCCCGAAATGTGTTAAAGAACTCGTCACAAAAAGAGACCAGCGCCACCAGGCTGACCAGAACTAAACACGGCGATCTCAAAATCACTTTAATCAGTCTTCACGGATTAATTCGTGGACATGATTGCGAACTGGGGCGCGATGCCGATACCGGCGGTCAGGTCAAATACGTACTCGAACTGGCCCGAGAATTGGCGGCACACGAACACGTCCGAGAAGTCGAACTGCTCACCAGGCAAATCATAGACCCCAAAGTAGATGACGATTATGCCCGGGTTGAGGAACAGATTTCTGAAAATGCCAAGATCGTCCGCATACCTTTTGGCCCCAAACGCTACCTGCGCAAAGAGTCGCTCTGGCCTTACCTCGAACTCTTTATCGACCAGACCCTGCAGCATTTCCGACGCACGGGTCTGCCTGACATCATCCACGGCCACTATGCCGATGCAGGAGCCGCCGGTGCGCAACTGGCGCGACTGCTGCATATTCCCTATGTCTTTACCGGACACTCACTGGGACGCGTCAAACGCCAGCGTCTCTCTCTGGGAAAAGAAGAGAACCAGGCCATCGAACGACTGGAAAGTAAATATAAATTCACAACCCGTATTGAGGCTGAAGAGCTGGCACTGGAAACCGCATCGATGGTAGTTACCAGCACCAACCAGGAAGTCCAGCAGCAGTACGAACTCTACGATCATTACCAGCCCGCCCGCATGGAAGTCATCCCGCCGGGTGTTGACCTTACGAATTTTTCGCCTGCGAAGAAAGACTGGACCACTCCCAAAATCGCTGCGGATCTGAACTGTTTTTTAAAGGAACCGGACAAACCCATGATCCTTACCATGGCCCGCCCGGATGAGCGTAAAAACCTCGAAATGCTGGTCCGCGTGTATGGTGAAAGCGAACAACTGCAGGAGATGGCAAATCTTGTTCTGATCATGGGAACACGCGACGACATGCGCGACCTCCCCAAGGCACAGCGCAGAATCATCAATCACGTACTTTACCTGATTGACCGTTATAACCTGTACGGTAAAGTCGCCTATCCGAAAACACACAAACCCGACGATGTCCCTGAGCTCTATCGGCTGGCAACCTCGCTGAAAGGGGTTTTCATTAATCCGGCATTAACCGAACCATTCGGGCTGACGCTGCTCGAAGCGGGTGCCACCGGATTACCGATCGTCGCCACGAACGATGGCGGTCCCCGCGATATCATTGCCAACTGCAAAAACGGACTGCTTGTTGACCCACTGGATAAATCAGAAATCGAACACGCTTTGCTCCGCACACTCACAGAGCCCGAGCAGTGGACCGAATGGTCGGACAACGGCATCAAAGGAACTCGCGAGCATTATTCATGGAATCATCATGCAGAGCGTTATCTACGCGACCTGGATGATATTCTGGAACATTCACCCGCCCCCGTTCTGGTCGATCTGGCTGAGAAATCCAGCACACGGCGCCTTCCGGAATTTGACCGGTTGATAATCACCGATCTGGACAATACACTGACCGGTGATGATGAAGCTCTCAAAGAATTTATCGAGCTGATTCGCGAGAATGATCACATCGGTTTCGGGATCGCCACTGGTCGTCGACTCGATTCGGCTATGGAACTGATCAAGGAACTGGGACTCCCCCAACCAGACCTGATCGACACAGATGCGGGAACACAGTTACACTACGGCGAAAACCTCACTCCGGACCTCAGTTGGCGAAAATCGATCGATTACGCCTGGAAGCCACAGCAGATTCGAGATGTACTCGATCTGCAGCCTGGTCTTTATCCGCAAATTGAAGAACATCAGTCTGAATTTAAAATCAGTTATGAAATTGACACCAATGTCTGCCCCAGTATTACCACCATCAAAAAAATTCTTCGGGAGGCCGGATTACGTGCTAAGGTTATTATGTCACTCGGCATGTATCTCGATGTCATCCCGGTGCGTGGTGGCAGCGACCTTTCCATGAGACACGTGCTCTGGAAATGGGGATTCGCCCCGGAACACGTCCTTGTTTCCGGTGATTCCGGCAACGACGCCGGCATGCTGCTGGGTCGTACACTGGGTGTGGTCGTCGGAAATCACAGTGAAGAGCTCGAACGTCTCCGCAACCGGCCACGCGTCTATTTCGCAGAGGCCTCTCACGCGGCGGGTATTCTCGAAGGCATCAGGTATTACAACTTCCTAGACAAGATTACTATTCCCAACGATCGGATCGAATGAGCACCGCGCAGGATGAGATTGACTTCAAAGCGGATCTGACACTGCAGCGCCTGCAGACTCAGTTGCAGGAAGTCTGGCAAATCAGCCAGATTGATGATGTCAAAAAACATGAATTTGAATTGAGGCTGAGTGAGCACTGGCGTCCCTTGTTTGCGTTGCTTTATCAGCTCTACAGCTCCCGCTACGATTTCTTTTATCATATTGAACAGGTTTTGTTGACCGCCGCCCGAGGCTGGGCCGAGCGACCGGAAGAGCTCTGCGCACTCGACCGTCACCGCATTAATGAACCCAACTGGTTTCAGTCAGAACGCATCAGCGGTGGTGCTTTGTATGTGGATCTCTTCGGCGAAAACCTGAGTAAACTCCGCGAACAGGTTGGCTACTTCAAAAACCTGGGCCTCACCTACCTGCACTTAATGCCTCTGTTTGCGGTCCGCCCCGGGAACAACGACGGTGGCTATGCCATCAGCACCTATCGCTCTGTCGACCCGCGACTGGGAACCATTGATGACCTCCGACTGTTGGCAGCAGACCTCCGCGAAGCTGGAATCTCACTGGTCCTCGACTTTGTGTTTAACCATACTTCCGACGACCACGAGTGGGCTCAACTGGCTCAATCGGGAAATCGCGAATTCCAGGAATACTATTATATTTTCCCCGACAGGGAAAAACCCGAACAATACGAGCGCACATTGCGGGAAATTTTTCCTACCGTCCGCCGGGGAAATTTCACCTGGCACGATGGGATGCAGCAGTGGGTCTGGACTTCATTCAACAGTTTCCAGTGGGACCTGAACTACACCAACCCTGCCGTCTTTCGCGCCATGCTTGAAGAAATGTTTTTTATCGCGAATACAGGCATCGATATCCTGAGGCTTGATGCAGTCGCCTTCATCTGGAAAAAAATGGGCACCAACTGCGAAAACCTGCCGGAAGCTCATACATTGATTCAGGCCTTCAACCGCCTGGCCCGCATCGCGACCCCTGGTCTGCTGTTCAAGTCCGAAGCCATCGTGCACCCCGACGATGTAGTGAAATACATCAGCGAACACGAGTGCCAGATTTCTTACAATCCCACACTCATGGCGTTGCTCTGGGAATCGCTGGCGACAAGAAACGTCTCACTGCTGGTCCAGACTTTAAGACATCGCTATAAGCTCCCCAAAAATACCGCCTGGGTGAATTACCTGCGTTGTCATGATGATATCGGCTGGACGTTCGATGACGCCGATGCCCAGGCCATCGGCATCAACGCCTATGACCACCGCAAATTTCTCAACGAATTCTATACGGGTCAATTTCCCGGATCCTTCGCGCGCGGTGTCCCTTTTCAGGAAAACCATGAAACCGGGGACATGCGAATTTCCGGGACGATGGCGTCACTCGCCGGACTCGAACAGGCAATCGAAGAAGAGAACGAAGAGAAAAAAGAACTGGCCTTGCGCCGCATGCTGCTCCTGCACGGTGTTTCTCTCAGTATCGGGGGAATCCCGCTCCTGTACCTGGGAGAAGAGTGGGGCATGCTTAACGATTACGACTTTGTAAAAGATCCCGCGAAAGCCGGCGACTCACGCTGGATCCATCGTCCCAAAATGCAATGGGAGTTCCTCGAAGAACTGGACGACCATATCAAAGTCGGGAACGGTTCCATTCGCACTACGATATTTCGATCCACACAGAAACTCATCGCCCTGCGAAAATCACTGCCTGCGCTCGCCGGCCAGGATATGGAACTCATCGCCACCGCCAATGATCATATTCTCGGTTATGTCCGACTCTATGAAGGTAATCGCCTGATCGTCCTCGCGAACTTCTCTGATGAAACGCAGGTCATCGAAGGCAACAAACTCCGTACCGCAGGACTCGGTCGGTTTTTCCAGAACGTTATCGACGATAACACTTACGCCACGTCAGAGCAACTGGTTCTGGAACCGTACCAGATTCTCTGGCTGAACCGCGTTTAATTGAAGGAGCGTTTAGAATGTCCACGCAGAAACCTGCGGGAAATACTGCTGCGCAACTCACACAACAGGTCCTTGCCACGGATTTGGATGGGACTCTGATCCCTTTAAATCAGGATCCGAAAAATCAGTCAGACCTGCGTCTACTGGCTGATCAGTTCCAGGCCCGTGGCAATTCCCTGATCTTTGTTACCGGCAGACATTTCCAGTCCGTCTCACAGGCAAGAGAAGATTTTCAACTACCACTGCCGGAATGGATCATCTGCGATGTCGGCACTTCTATTTTTCAGCGACAGGAATCCGGAGAATTCACCCTGGTCACAGCCTACCAGGACTACCAGGATCAAATCATTGAATCCATGCCTGTTGAGACATTGCGCGATCAGTTAGAGACGATCGATGGGCTCCGACTCCAGGAACCCGTCAAACAAGGTCGTTTCAAACTCAGCTTTTATGCAGACGCGGAACAACTGGAAACGCTGGTTGACCAAATTCAGGAAATCCTGACTCAGACCAATGCTCCGTATTCGATCATCCACAGCGTTGACCCTTTTAACGGTGATGGTCTGATTGATCTTCTACCGGCCACCGTCTCCAAAGCACTCGCACTGGAATGGTGGACCGAATATAATGGATACGATCCCGCAAACATTGTCTTCTCCGGCGATTCCGGGAATGATCTGGCGGCACTGACCGCCGGTTACCGCACTATCCTGGTAGGCAATGCAGACCGCCGCCTGGCACAACGCGTTTACAACCTTCACCAGACATCGGCCTGGAAAAACCGGCTTTACCTCGCTCAAGGGACGGCTACATCAGGTGTGCTGGAAGGCTGCCGCTGGTTTGGGCTCGCAGAACAGATTCAAACAAGCAGCACTCGACTGGGAGCGACTCCATTCACCGTCGATTCCACGTTCTTTCGAGTCTGGGCTCCGCAACGAAAACAGGTTGCTGTCCAATTACTGACAGGAGAGGATACTGATCATACTCGTCACACTCTGACTCGCAGTCAGCATGGTTACTTTGAAGGTATACTCCCCCACGTCCGCCCCGGAGATCAGTATCTGTATCACCTCGATGATCTGGTCTCGCGCCCCGATCCAGCTTCACAATATCAACCCGGGGGAGTACACGCTGCTACTCAAATCTGTGATCCACTCGGTTTTCCCTGGTCCGACCAGGACTGGCAGGGAATTGCAAAACAGGACCTGGTCATCTACGAATTACACGTCGGCACCTTCACGAGAGCAGGTACGTTTCAAGCTGCCATCGAACGTATTCCCGAACTGATTGAACTTGGCATCACTGCGGTGGAACTCATGCCGGTCTCTCAGACACCGGGGCGCTGGAACTGGGGCTATGATGGAGTTGACCTGTTCGCCGTTCGTAACAGTTATGGCTCACCTGACGATTTCAAGTCATTCGTGGATGAATGCCATCGCTCTGGTCTCGCCGTCTTTCTGGATGTGGTTTACAACCATCTGGGGCCCGAAGGAAATTATCTTTCTGAATTCGGCCCTTATTTTTCAGACAGGCACCACACTCCCTGGGGAGAAGCGTTAAATTACGATGGCCCCGACTCCGAGCACGTCCGTCGTTTCATTACAGAAAATGCGGTCTTCTGGCTGGAAGAATACCACCTGGATGGACTGCGCCTTGATGCCGTACACTGCATGTATGACGACAGCCATTTCCATATCCTCGAAGAAATCGAGCAGGCCGTCTCAGAGCATGCCGAAACAGCGAACTGGCCGATACACCTCTTCGCCGAAACCAACGTCTATAACCACGACCTCATCACGGCTGAGAAGAGCAGGGCAGCCTACACAGGCATCTGGTGTGATTGCCTCATGTATTCCCTCTATTCTCATGCACTCCCTGACGTGCATATCACCCTTCGCGACTACCAGGGTGCCCCGGATCTTGCAGAAACGCTGCAACATGGCTACATCTATGCCGGTCACGAAAACATGCGCGTCACCGAATCGCAGCGAATCACCGATAAAACCAACCAGCATCTGGCATCACTGGTGATCGCTCTCCAGACTCACGACAGTGTTGGCAATCATCCGCATGGCAAGCGGCTTCACCAGTTGACGTCCAAATCCTTTCAGAAAGCAGCTGCTGCACTCGTCCTGCTCTATCCGGGCATTCCACTGATCTTCATGGGCGAAGAATTCGCAACCTCTGCTCCATTTCCATTCTTTGTCGATTTCGAAGACCGTCATCTCCGCGACGCCGTCGATGTCGGCCGCCGAGGCGATTATCCACCTCACATCTGGCAGGACGCGCTGCTTCCCTCACAGGCCGAAGCCTTCTTCAACGCCAAATGGAATGAGGCACCACTCCGGGACCCGAACATGTTTCACTGGTATCAACGGCTGCTCCAATTGCGGAAACAGGGCCTCGACGATGGCTGGCTTTTACCTGCCCACCTGCAGACAGCTTATGACAGTCAGTCCAGCATCTTTACGCTGCAATACCAGCACACCACAATCCAGGCCCGCTTGACACCTCATGCAGAAACTGAAACACAGCCGCTGCCTGTCCCCTTCACAGGCACTCTGGTCCTGACATCAGAACCAGAGCCTGTCATTGAGAACAACCAGATTCACCTCGCTGCTAATCACGCTGTCATCACCCGTACATAACCCGAAGTCAGTTTCAATCGTCCTGCAAGGCCGGCATTAACGGTTTTCCTTGAGCAGTTGGCAATTCAACTCCCAGCAAACGGGCCATGGTAGGAGCCACATCGATGCTTTGCACCTTGCCCAACTTCGTTCCCGGTTTAATACCAAATCCGTTGATCACCAGCGTTGCCAGCATATCCGGTTGATCAGGCAGATAGCCATGCGTGCCACCCGGTGTCTTCCGCGGCACAACGAGATCGTCCCCCGTTTCACTGTTCGTGAACGAATACCCCGACTTTGCCGACAGCCAGAAATCGGGCGCATGCGAATCCTCCGCTGGGGTCGGCAGTCCCAGCCTGGTATATTCATCCTTACCCAGCACAGCCTGAATCCCTTCGACCGCTGAAAACTTTTTCTTCAACTCTTCCTTCATTTCGTCCCGCTTTGCGCCATCCAGCAGATAGACCATACACCCGCCCCCTTGGGACAGACAGTAGGCCTGCTTCTTTTCTTTAGAAAGCAGGCCTGCCTGTTTCAGCAGCACATTTGGACGGATGTCTTTTGAAATCGGGAAGAACCCATGATCGCTGGCCACGACCAGAGTGGTCTTGTCACGATGGGGCGAACGCTCAATCGCATCTACAATATCCCGCAAACGGTCATCGGCATAGCTGACGGCCCAGTACGCTTCCGGGCTCCGCGGACCATATTTATGTTCCACATGATCAACCTCGACGAGGTGGATCAACAACAGATTAGGCGGATGTTTCTCGAACAGATGCCGGGCCATGCGCGTATATAACCAGTCCCGCTTTACACCGCCACCACTCTCTCCCGTCCAGTCACCATGGAGATCCACTGGCAGCCCCGCAGCCCGCAGTTCTTCCAACCAGATCGGCGTAGCATACTTCGGCCATGCTTCTTTTCCGAACATGTCGGGTACGGTCCAGTCCAGCGTTCGCGCATTTCGTGTTGCCGGCCATACAATCCCTGCAGTTACCAGCCCCGCGTTATGGGCGGCATCATAGATCGTCGGCACTTTGACGATCTGGTCTTTATCGAACAGGGGATCAGGTATGAAGGCGACCGATGTAGCACTTTTACGATCCAGGTAGTTATTCCCGATCACTCCATGCTTAGCAGGCGTCGCACCAGTCACCAGCGTGGTGTGGTTCGGCCAGGTCACTGTCGGAAATGAACAGACCATCCCGTCAGCCCGGGCCCCGGTCTTTGCCAGCTTTCTCAACGTCGGCATATCCGCCAGGGGATCATCCAGATAAAAATTGGCCAGCCCGTCCACACTGACCAGAATCACACACCGGTCCTCATGTGGTTCTTCAGCCCGGGCAATGTCACCCGGGTGAAACAGCCACATCACAGCCAATACAGTAACAGCAATCATCCCGCGCATGGAAGAGGTCTCCAGATGGTATTGAAAGAAAAGTAATCACCGGGCTACAACGCAACCCGGTATTCCATCCATTCTGAATGACCCTCTGCAACAATGCAACCTCGCAAAGCCATCCATCCACGCAGGGGCGCCTCGTGTCGAGTCGCCATATCTCTAATTCATGGTCGCCTGGCTAAACCGACGACTGCAGTCAGGTCGGCTCGGTTTTGGCAGCGACTTCCGGCTGTTTGAGTTCACGCTTGCCTTTACGGGACTTGCCCCGTAGTTCATCGGCACGGAAGGAGCGATACAGCCCGACCGGGAAACGCAGCATGCGAAACGGTGTGACACCAACCAGCTTCATCACCACTTGAGCCGTCCAGTGTGAGTCAGGCTCGCGAATCGTCCGGGCATAAACGGCAGCTACCAGCCGCATCAGCAGACTGATCGCAAAGATCATGTGAAAGTTATTGTACTCAGAACCAAAGATCGTCACACTCCAGCCGGAAGCGAGTACTAGAAACCCGCCTGCCAGAATCGAAGTCACGCCTCCTACCAGTCCCGCAAAAGCGGTCCCCGCAGCAATATACATCGTCCGGTTTTCGGAAGGGGAATTCTTCAGCATGAACCCGTTGTTGGCAATGGCAATGCCCGCGTTGAGCAGGGAATCGACAATAAAGACTGGCACCATAATCCAGAATGCCAACGTCGGATCCCGCGGCAGAAAGAGCAGGCCAATCATGTTCGTCGACTTGAAGGCCGTACACAAAATCAATACAGGTCGGTTCCCGTAATGATCAGCCAGTGAGCCCAGATGCTTTGAAAAGACAGCCCCCCCCAGCCAGGCACATGTCCACAACAGCAGCAGACGGAACACATCCATCCCGATGTAATCCAGCAGGTAATAGCTGATGAAGGGAGCCCCCAGCATCGCTGCAAAATGCCAGAAACAGGTAAATGAAATAAACGACCGGAAATTCGGGTCCTGAAATGGCGTCAGCAGCACTTTTTTCAGCTTCGGTTCTTTCACCTTGGTGACCGGCGGTTCTTCAATCTTCAGATAGAACAGGATATCAAACACGCCGAAGATCCCGCCGATGCCAACCAGCCAGGCAAATCCATCCCCGATCTCCAGACCACTCTTCGCCAGAAAGATCGCACCGCCCAGTAGCGAAATCGCCCCGGTCCAGTACATCCACACCTGGCGATAACCCCAGTAATGATTGAGCCCCTTGTGAGGCAGATAATCCCCCAGCCACGACAGCCAGAGTGGCGTCGTAAAGTGGATCAAGGCATGGTTCACTGCCGTCAACGCGATCAGCCACCATAGTTCTGCTGAATTTGACATGTCCGGCATCAGCCAGGCCATCAATGCAATGGGAATCAGAATCAATCGTTGCAGTATGGAAATCGGAAACCAGAGCCACCGGCGGTATTCCAGATGATTCGCCACTACCGCTGCCAGAAACTGGAAAAACAGCATCATCGTCGGCAATGCACCCAGAATTCCGATATGCCAGCCTGTCGCTCCCAGGGAACGGGCGAACTCAATCGTCGCGGGTGACATCGTGAACTGAGTATAAATCATCGCCATACAACCGGCGGCGATTAATGCCCGTTGTGCTGTTTTCAGAGACCACACGTAAAATCTATCCTTGAGTTAAGGTTTGCAGTTTGAGACGACCCTGTCGTGATCCACACTCCAGTCGAACTCTCGCGGGAATTCTGCGCGTTCATTCACGGCGGGCCTGGTGCTGAATGAAGGGCTAAAATATGGGGAGCAATAGGTGTGGCCAAGATCTAATTATCGTTGGGCGCGATTCATCCACGTTTGTCAGCAGATGGCCATTACCGCGCATCATATCATTCATCCCATTCTATTGCGACCGTGATTTTTACAGGAAATTTCACGCAAACAACATGCCACAATATTGAGTTTTCACCAGTGTTCCGAAAGCCTGTATGACCTGCCAGACAGGGCCCCCTTTGATCCTGGCAACGGGATCACCATTGATCGACCGGGTATGACAAATTGACCATCCCAGCCAGCATGGAACCCGACAGTTGGTATCCTTAGCGAGTTCACACCAAGCGGCTCTTTTTCCGTGCCCGATCCCAGGCAAATCGAGACCCCAGCCGAATCAGCAACCAACCCAGCCACGACTGAAACAGATTGGCACGACTTGCACCAGCCCGTGCGGTCAACCGCCAGATCGTATCTGTTTCACACCTCGTGAATTGACCTGTCGCATACAATCGGTCATGAATTACCCCCGCCAGATCAACCCGGGCAGGGTCAATCAGAATCTGGATCACACGGGGCAGAGAACGAAAGTCGGAAACAAAACCGGCGGGGACCACAATCTCTGCATCACGCACTTTTACCTCGAGAAGACGTAATAACCTGCGGCTGCCATCGGGAAGACGCTCTGCCTGGAGGGGACCACTCACCAGCAATACCTTCTGGTCTGTCTCATTCATCGAAATCCGCTCCCTAAATAAATCATCCGGCAAACGAGGTTTCAATTAAAAAAAACATTTGCCAATCACTGCCTTTTGACTAAAGTCTTTATAGACAGATTTTTTAATTCTTGTAGTTCAAAAACGGCTGCGCATAAATGAATCATGAATCGCACCAAAAACCTGGGGTAAATGGAAAGAAGATGATCTACCTTGGCACCGCTACGGTACTGTGCATACTTCTATACTTTGCCTGGAAGTTCACAGCCCGAAACGCATACGAGTCAGCCCGGTACACGGTCGTTGAAGCAGCCGGACCATTCGAAATACGCGAATACCCCGATCTGATGCTCGTATCCACAGACAGCAAAGCACAGCCCACAAACCAGGATGGCCGCTTCATGCGATTGTTCCGGTACATCGATGGCGCGAATCAGCAGGAACAGAAAGTCTCCATGACCACCCCCGTATT
>AZIC01005020.1_pt1 | contig 14894 bp, 13 predicted proteins | sample 359061 | NCBI WGS metagenome assembly AZIC01 (sample SAMN02429709, study PRJNA222657) | marine sediment metagenome | biome: Sediment sample; isolation source: sample MGS-MES from oil contaminated site at the harbour of Messina (Sicily... | place: Italy: Messine | collected 2011-04-30 | depth 1 m m
AAAGTCGTGTCGTTAATTCGGCGGGTGATGTCAATGCGGCACTGGATGCGCTCGAATCAGATCGCTGGGTGGTAAAAGCGCAGGTGCATGCGGGGGGGCGTGGTAAAGCGGGTGGCGTTAAGCTCAGCGATAAGCGTGAAGAAGTTGGTCACTTTGTGGGGCAAATGTTAGGCAGTCAACTGGTCACGTTTCAGACAGATGCAAAAGGTCAGCCCGTGAATCATGTGCTCATCGAAGAAACCTGCAATATCGAACGTGAGTTATATCTCGGTGCCGTGATTGATCGTACCACTCGACGAGTTGTTATTATGGCGTCTACCGAAGGTGGTGTCGAAATAGAAAAAGTAGCAGAAGAAACTCCCGAAAAAATTCTGCGCACCACGGTTGATCCAATGCTGGGCTTAATGCCTTACCAATGTCGTAAGCTGGCTTTTGGCTTGAATCTCGAAGGCGTTCAGATTAAACAGTTTACGAATCTTCTTACGGGTCTTGCGAAACTGTTCGTCGAAAAAGATCTGAGCCTGGTCGAAGTTAATCCGCTGGTAGTCACGAAAGAAGGTAATCTGTTGTGTCTCGACGGCAAAATAAATGTTGACGATAATGCGCTCTATCGTCAGGTGGATTTGCTGGAAATGCGTGATGCTTCACAGGAGGATGCGCGTGAAAATCGTGCCAAGGAATGGGATCTTAATTATATTGCACTGGAAGGCGATATCGGCTGCATGGTGAATGGTGCAGGTCTGGCGATGGCCACAATGGATCTGATTAAATTGCATGGTGGTGACCCGGCTAACTTTCTGGATGTCGGTGGTGGTGCGACCAAAGAGCGTGTTGCAGAAGCGTTTAAAATTATTCTCTCAGATCAAAATGTAAAAACAGTTCTGGTGAATATTTTTGGTGGTATCGTGCGTTGCGATCTGATTGCGGAAGGTGTGATTGGTGCGATTAAGGAAGTGGGCGTAAAGGTACCCATTGTTGTGAGACTGGAAGGAAATAATGCAGCCAGGGGTTCAGAGTTACTGGAGCAGAGTGGTTTGAATATTATTGCGGCAAAAGGCTTAACGGATGCTGCGCAGAAAGCCGTGGCTGCAGCAAAGGGAGTCGTATCATGAGTGTCCTCATTAATAGTGAAACAAAAGTCATCTGTCAGGGGTTTACCGGTAAGCAGGGAACCTTTCACTCAGAGCAGGCGATTGCCTATGGTACACAGATGGTGGGTGGTGTTACGCCGGGTAAGGGTGGTCAGACTCACCTGGATCTGCCCGTGTATAACACGGTGCGCGATGCAGTTAACCATACTGCAGCAACGGCCTCGGTGATTTATGTGCCAGCGCCTTTCTGTAAAGATTCTATTTTAGAAGCTGTGGATGCGGGTATTGAATTGATCGTGTGTATTACCGAAGGCATTCCTACACTGGATATGCTGGAGGTGAAAATTGCGGTTGAGCATGCAGGCGTTCGCCTAATCGGCCCCAACTGCCCTGGCATTATTACACCGGGTGAATGCAAGATTGGCATTATGCCCGGTGAGATACATTTACCGGGTAAGGTGGGTATCGTGTCCAGATCAGGCACCCTAACGTACGAAGCTGTAAAGCAAACGACGGATTTAGGTTTTGGCCAGACAACCTGTATTGGTATTGGCGGCGATCCAATTCCGGGAATGAATTTCATCGATTGTTTGCAGCTGTTTGAAGAAGACCCGGAAACCGAAGCCATTTTAATGGTGGGTGAAATTGGCGGAGCTGCAGAAGAAGAGGCGGCTGAATATATTCAGACAAATGTTTCCAAGCCGGTCGCCGGATTCATTGCCGGTGGCACAGCGCCTAAAGGCAAACGCATGGGGCATGCGGGAGCGATTATTGCAGGCGGCAAAGGCACGGCAGAAGAAAAGTTTCAGGCATTGCAGGCAGCGGGAGTTAGCATTGCACGTTCACCTGCAGATTTAGGAAAGGCACTGGCCGAAGCGACGGGCTGGAGCTAAAGCATATCCGGGTGACGACTGTAGCCTGCATTAGTCTGCAGTTTACAGGTCGTTATCTTCCTGTTCGTCGTCTTCCGGGTGTAATGGGCCAATATTAATACCCAGCGAAATACGCGCACGATCGCTCATGTTTTCGGTGACTTCATGTGGCATGTTGGGTGGAAAGAACGCAAACATGCCTTCCTGTGGTGTCACTTGTGTTTTCACCGGTCCTTTTTCCAGTATCAGTGTGCCTGAGTTTTCAGGCACCTTAATATAATAAACGGCGGAAAGTAGCTCATCATCATCATCATGCTGATGCAGTGTGGTTTTATCCCCGGGGTTCATTAGATTGAACCACAGCCCTGCCTTAAGCTCAGCAGGCTGGCGGTGTAATATTTCAGCAGCCATTCCTGTCACCGTTGATAACACGATCTGCAGTGCAGGAATCTTATCAGGGTCAATATAGATATTTTCATAGCGACCCAAAAACTCATGGGTTTTACGTGTTTCAGGTGCATCAATATATTGCTCAAGTCCGCGGATCAGTTGCTCGTTTAACGAGGAAGAATCATTCAGAACGGCTGTTTGCAATGGAAAGTGTCTAAGTGTGTACATGTGGAGTTAACGGCTTAAATCAAAAGACATAATATCAACCTGCTCATTATGATAGGGCACTGTTTGCAGCCATTTCCAGCCGCGCCTGCGGTAAAAATCAGCCTGATCAGGGGTAAATAAGTATAAGGTTTCAATGCCTGATTGTCTCGCCCGGTGAATACAGCGTGATATCAGCTCGCTAGCCACGCCCTGATTACGATAAGGCTTGTCCACATACACACTGGCGAGCCACGGGCTGAGTTCAGGCCGGGTATCCATGTCAGATTCAACAATGCTGGCTGAGCCTACGGCGCGATTTCCCCGGGTTGCAACCAGGCAGAAGGGAATGGAGCCTGAACTGGAATAGGCTGAATACTGTTTGATTCGAGATTCCGTGGTCTGATCCGGGCTAATAAGCTGCCATTGATCCTGATGCCACTGGGCAATTACTGGGATCAGCTGTGGCTGCTTTCCAATATAGTCGATGATAAGTGTTGGCATGGTCTGACTCAGCAAATGACTTAAAAAGAGTCTATTCTAATGGATAGGCGGGGCCTCGTTCAGCAATTAAGCGCAATAATAAATAACAGTAAAATCAGTGGTATAAGTGAGAGATGAGTTATGATGAATGCTAATAGAATCCTCATTGTCGACGACACACCATCAATACATGAAGATTTTCGAAAAATCCTCAGTACACAAGGCACGATGGGTAAGGATCTGGATGATATGGCTGAGAGTCTGTTTGGTAGCCATGAGCCTGAACCCGTATTGTCAGGAATTGATTATGAGCTCGATTCAGCTTTTCAGGGCGAAGAAGCGATCTCGATGATAGAGCAGGCCGAAAATGAGGGAGAAGCATACTCACTGGTTTTTATGGATGTGCGTATGCCGCCCGGGCTGGATGGTATTAAGACAATAGAAAAAATATGGCAACGTTATCCTTCAATGGAAGTGGTAATCTGTACGGCATATTCAGATTATTCCTGGATAGACATTGTCGATATACTCGGGCCTGCTGATAATTTACTGGTTTTAAAAAAGCCATTTGATGCTGATGAGGCTCAGCAAATGGCTTTATCATTAACACGCAGAGCAAGCAATTCAAAAAAACAGGGTGAGCGTATTTCAAGTCTGGAAGATGATCTGGAATCATGTCACTTCACAGTAAACAGACTTAAGCAGCAGATAGAGAAAAGTGTATAGCTTGGGCGATCACCTGGTCGGTTTAATCGGGCGCGAGAAGGGTTAGATGCGTAAAGCGTCATTAAATAACAAAATAGCCATGTTGCTACTTCTGGCTATTTCATTGATGAACCATGTAAAAGCAGAGGATAACCGCGAATATCAATTGAAGGCGGCGTATCTGCTGAATTTTGCTCGCTTTATATACTGGCCTGAAGATGTGTTTGAATCTGATGTGTCAGTGTTCACTATCTGCATTTATGGTGAGAACCAGTTTGGTGATTTGCTGGACACTCTATCAAACAAACTGATAAATAATCGTCCAATTAAAGTTAAGTATATAAAAGAGCGAAGAATAGACCTCAGCTGCAGAATTGCATTTCTGAGCAAATCCAGTAAAGCTAATTACCCGTCATTACTAGATGAATTCCCGGATCATACTTTAACGGTAAGTGATATCGAAAATTTCAGCCAGCATGGAGGTATGATTGAATTTATTCAGGTGAAAAATAAAATAAAGTTCGAAATTAATGTGGTGAAGAGTTCTGAAAAGGGCATTAAGTATCGTTCCCAATTATTAGAAGTGGCGGAGCGATTAAGATAATGTCGTCGTTTCGCAATATAAGCATAAAAAACAAATTACTGGTTGTTTATATAGTGATTACAGCTGTAGTACTTGCGTCAGCGTTCGCTATCATAATGCGCATAGACATAAAAAACTCAAAAGAAAACGTGCTGGCCGGGCTTGAAGTTGTGGGTGAGATAATCGCAGACCGTTGTGCTGCATCGCTGGCATTCTCAGATGTTGAGTCTGCCAATAGTCACTTACGTGCGCTGCGCTCTCATGAGTCTGTGGTGTATGCCTGCATCAGAACAAACGAGAATCACGAATTTGCTGAATACACTTCGAATGTAGAAAACCTGTATAAGTGTGACGATTATAAAGAAAAAGATCAGTCAATTATTAGTGATGACCATATCGATGTGTATAAGCCGATTCTTCTTGAAGGGGAGCCAATAGGTTCAGTGCAGATAAAAGCGACATTAAATGCATTAAATCAACAGGTGCTTGAGAGTGCAAAAATATCTGTATTAATTTTTGTCGGCCTGATGTTGATTGCGGCAGCAGTTTCAAGAAAACTAATGACGATGCTGACTGGCCCGATTACACGTCTGAAAGATATAGCGCAGATAGTAACAGATGAAAAAAATTATGATCTTAGAGCAGAAAAAGTTGCTGATGATGAGGTGGGTGTGCTAGTTACATCCTTTAATAAAATGCTGGACCAGATCTCCGTCAGAGATAAGGCGCTTATTGAAGAAAAAGAAAAAGCTGAAATATCTGCATCTACGGCAAAAAAATATGCAAAAGAAACAGAGAGTATCAATATAGATCTCGAAAATGAAATAAGAGAGCGCGCACGAATTGAAGAAGAATTGCAGAATTTGAATGAAACCCTGGAAGAAAAAGTTCAGGAACGCACAGCGGAACTCAAAGAGCTTAATGATAAAATCGGCGACATAGCGCGTAGCGCGGGCATGGCGGAAGTGGCCAGTGGCGTACTGCACAATGTCGGTAATGTTTTAAACAGCGTTAACGTGTCTGCTTCGGTGATTCGTGAACAGATAAGAAGATCAAAATCAGAAAACCTGAACAGGCTGGTTATGATGCTTGAAAAAAACAGGGATAATATTGCTGATTTTATATCACGCGATGAAAAAGGAAAACAGATACCCAGGTTTCTAATGCTACTGGCAGAACAGTTAAAAGGAGAGAAGAATAGCGTGTATCGAGAGCTCGATGAACTGGCTAATAATATAGATCATATAAAGAATGTCATTAGTATGCAGCAATCATATGCAGGCAGTTATGGTGTAAGAGAAAAAGTTAAATTATCAGATCTTGTAGAAGATGCGTTAAAGATAAACGTTCAGGGCATGTTGCGGCATAACATAAAAATAGAAAAAGAATACAGAGATGTGCCGCTGATTTATATAGATAAACACAAGGCACTACAGGTGATCATTAATCTAATAAGCAATGCGAAGCACGCGCTCATAGATGCAGAGGGGCAGGATAATACGCTGACAATTTTTGTAGGCAAGGAAGCGGGTTCAGCTGTAGTTGAAGTAAGAGATACTGGCGTAGGCATTGAAAATGAAGATTTGAAGCATCTATTTGAGTACGGATTTAAAAAACGTAAAGATGGTCATGGCTATGGTCTACATCATAGTGCACTAGTAGCAAATGAGCTAGGCGGTCAGATTAAGGTGCATAGTGATGGGCCGGGAAAAGGTGCCAGTTTTAAATTATATGTGCCTATTGATGAACAGGCGGCTGCATGACACAAACAGTTAAGGAATTTGAAAATCGTAGAATACTCATCATTGATGATGACACGCGTATTCACGAAGATTTTAGAAAAATTCTGGGTGACAAGTCAGGATCGACAGAATTTGATGAGATTGAAGCGAAGCTGTTTTCAGGTGAACCGTCGCCCAGTGCAAGTATTAGTTATGAGCTTGACTCAGCGTATCAGGGAGAAGAAGGCTATGAGAAAGTTGTAACGGCAAAAAAAGAAGGTCACCCATATGCAATGGCCTTTGTTGATATGCGGATGCCACCAGGATGGGACGGACTAGAGACAATCAAACATATCTGGAATGTCGACACACAGATACAGCTGGTCATCTGTACAGCGTATTCAGATTATTCATGGAATGAAGTGCTATACCATTTAGGTGCATCAGATAGGCTGATTATTCTTAAAAAGCCATTTGATATGGTTGAAGTTCAACAAATTGCTACAGCACTCACAACCAAATGGTCATTGAGCCTGGAAAGCGTTTCACGGTTAAAACAAATACAGGATTCAGAAGAAAAATATCGAACCGTAGTGGATAGCGTAGAAGATGCCATTATGACGCTGGATAATCAGGGTAATATTTTATTTGTGAATCACAATCCATGGCACATGATTAATCAGGCTGTAGGCAATAATTACTACACAGGTATAAAAGATAAGTATAAAAAGAAGGTCATTGAAACCGTTGACCAGGTGTTCCAGACGGGTGCTCAGTCCTGTATCGAGTATGCTACGCTCGCCACGAATAATCAGACAGTCTGGTCTGAAGGTAGAATCTCACCATATTATAAGGAAAATGAAGTTGTTGCGGCCACGCTTGTTGCAAGCGATATATCGGCGCGAAAAGAACTCGACTGGCAACTTCGCCATGATGAATTAACCGGCCTTGCAAATCGGGCATACTTTTTACGCAGGCTTGAAAACTGTTTGAGTGAACGCATAGCGGGCGAGTCGTTTGCGTTATTATTTATCGACCTGGATCATTTTAATTTAATTAACGACTGTTTTGGTCATGATATTGGTGATCAGTTACTGGTGAAAGTTTCCAGAGTATTGCAGGATAAGATTGCCGATAAAGAAATGCTTGCACGACTAGGCGGTGATGAGTTCGCAATACTTAAGTGTGCTAGTGATGACGCGAATTATATTGAAGACTATATTCAGTCTATTAGTGAAACGCTAAAGCAGCCCATTAACGTAAACGGATTTGATATTTATCCATCAGCAAGTATTGGTGTGGTTATGGTGGATGAAACTGGGCTCACCGCAAACAACCTGTTGCGCGATGCAGATGCGGCCTTATATCATGCCAAATCTAAAGGAAGAAATCGGCATGAATACTTTGATCAGGAAATGCGTAATCGTATCGTTCATCGAGTTAATTTAGGTAATGAGCTGCGGCAGGCAATAGAAGACGATCAGTTTGAAGTTTACTACCAGCCACTGGTGAGTTTAAAAGAGAAGAAACATATTGGATTCGAGGCGCTGGTGCGCTGGCAACATCCCCAGAAGGGGCTGGTTCCACCCAATGATTTCATTCCGGTGGCTGAAGAAACCGGCCTGATATTTTCAATTACCCGTATCGTTCTGGAAAAAGTCTGCAAACGCATTAAGCAGTGGGATGAGGAAGGTATCAAGGATATTAAGGTTGCGGTTAACTGTTCCGCCAGAGAGTTTAACCAGACTAATTTAAAAAACATCATCAGTGACGTTGTTGAAGCCTCAGGGGTTGATATGCATCGACTAGAGCTTGAGCTAACTGAAAGCAGTATTATGGATGATGTTGAAAACTCGATTGAAACAATGAGAGGCCTTGCGGAGATGGGCTTGAATGTGTCAATTGATGACTTTGGAACCGGCTACTCATCCTTTAGTTATATAAAGCAGTTTGCCATTGATAAATTAAAAATCGATCGGGCTTTCATTATGGATATCCCTCATGATGAAGATGATGCCGCTATTGTTGAAGCGATTATTGCGATGGCAAAACGACTGAAAATCAAGGTGGTCGCTGAAGGCGTAGAAACAGCCGACCAATTGCGTTTTCTGAGCAATGCCGGTTGCGATATTGTGCAGGGTTACCTGCTGGGTAAGCCCATGCCAGAAGCACAGGCGACTCAGTGTTTAAAAGATACAGCCTGGCTAAAGGCTCATTTTTAGCCGTAATTCTAATTGCCGGAGGTTTTTTGGTGCGACACTTAAGTGTAAAATAGCGCCGGATTACTGGATGGCACAATGAAAAAAACTCAAAATACGAGCAGCACAGATACAGCGACAAAAGATCAGCTGTATGCGCAGCCTCGTGAAGCAATTACCCAATTCGTATTCGATGATTCGGTCGTGAGTGTGTTTGAAGATATGATTGGTCGATCTGTTCCCGGATATAGCACCCTGCTTTCAATGTTTCCGGTGATTTCGCGCAACTTTGTTAAAGCGGGCAGCCGTTGTTATGACCTGGGTTGCTCGCTGGGTGCAGCAACGCTTGCGATGCAGCGAGGCATAGATGCCTCTGATGTGCAGATTGTAGCGGTTGATAATTCGGCGTCTATGGTCGATGAGTGCACGGCGCTTATCGCAGCACATGTATCACATGTTGATGTTGAGGTTAAGCAGGCTGATATTTGCGAAATTGATATCAGTAATGCATCTATGGTAGTGATGAATTTCACTTTGCAATTTATTGCAGAGCCAAAGCGTAATGAGTTGATTGAGAAAATATATAATGGCCTGAATACAGGTGGCGTATTTATTCTCTCTGAAAAAATAAAATCTGCTGATATACAACAGAATGAACGACTGATTGCATTACATCATGCCTTCAAAAAGGCGAATGGCTATAGTGATATGGAAATCAGTCAGAAACGAACTGCATTAGAAAATGTACTGATTCCAGAAACAGTTGAGCAGCATCTGAAACGGCTACGAGAAGCCGGATTTTCAGAAAGCTTTCTATGGTTTCAATGTTTTAATTTTGTCTCGATTATGGCAATAAAATAATGAAGATTGATCGACTCCACCAGCTGATGCAGGGAACACCTTTGCAGGCCTGGGCTGATATATTAGATACACAAATAGAGAATAATCTGACGCCAGATGCATTTGGAAAGCTTGATGAATGGCAGCAGGCTGTGGACCAGTTGCCAGAAATAAAAGCAGCATCCGTGAATTTACAGAGTGATGCCGTTACCATTCATTCTTCGGTTGAGCTAACAGAAGACGAGAAATTACAGCTAACCACGCAGCTGAAAAAGCTGATGCCCTGGAGAAAAGGCCCGTACCATATTCATGGCGTTTCAATTGATACAGAGTGGCATTCAGATTATAAATGGAAAAGGATCAAGCCGTTCATCCAACCGCTTCAAGGAAAAACTATATTAGATGTAGGTTGTGGAAATGGCTATCACAGCTGGCGAATATCGGGTGAAGGTGCTGAGCTGGTGATAGGCATAGATCCTTCTGCGCTATTTATAATGCAGTTTCAGGCTGTGAAACATTTTATCGGTGATAGAGATGTTTTTGTATTGCCTCTCGGAATAGAAGATGTACCAGAGAACTTACGCGCGTTTGATACGGTGTTTTCCATGGGCGTTCTGTATCATCGTAAATCACCGATAGATCACCTTTATCAGTTAAGAGGCTGTTTAAAATCAGGTGGTGAACTGGTGCTGGAGACACTGGTCATTCAGGGTGATGAGCAACAGGTGCTGGTGCCTGAAGATCGTTATGCGCAGATGCGTAATGTCTGGTTTATTCCCAGTAGTCAGGCGATGCTGCGCTGGCTGGCACGCGCGGGTTTTAAAAATAGTCGCCTGGTTGATGAGTCATATACCTCGCTAGAAGAACAGCGCTCGACAGAATGGATGACGTTTCACTCGCTGGAAAATTTTCTTGACCCGGATGACCACACAAAAACAGTTGAAGGTTATTCTGCGCCATTGCGTGCAACGTTTATTGCTGAGGCGCCTTAGTTATTTTTACTACAATCAAGCAGCTTTATAAATCAAATCGATTACTGCGTATCGTATTACAAGTGATTGCGCTGGTTACTATTTATGCGGCATTGCATACATGGCAAACAATTGGAGTTGTAAAAGGTACTGCCCCTGATTTTTCTGCACATTTAATATCAGGTGAGCAAATACAGTTGCGCGACTATCAATCTAGGCCCGTGTTACTGCATTTCTGGGCGCCCTGGTGCCCTGTGTGCAGGCTGGAAAATCCATCAGTTGCTTCCCTTGCAGAAGATGCCCAGGTAATTACAGTGGTGGTCTGGACTGAATCAGTAGAAGCAGTAAATGATTATCTACAGAAAGAAAGCTTGCAGATGCCAGTTGTTTTTGACGCACAACTGGAAATAGCAAAACGCTATAACATAAAAGCTGTACCAACCAGCCTGTTTATTGATGCTAAAGGTGAGATACGATTTGTTGAACAGGGCTATACCTCTGAATGGGGTATGCGAGTCCGCCTGTGGTGGTTGGAGATGGTTGAATAAGTTTACCCATAGCGATCGTATGGATTCTCGCAATTTAGCTAAATAAGACTATATTTAAAGATAATATTATCTCATTACTGACGCGTATTCGTTATACCTGCTCGTGCAGATTTATGCACAATCTGCATAAAAAATTAACTGGGCAGTCATGATCGCCAGTAGTGACTAAGTGTATAGAAAATAGTAGAGAGTATTAAATGTATGAAAGCTTAATACAGGAATCGGAAGTGAGCAGTTTGCCGGGGCTATTCCGTGCGCGTCTGCAAAAGACACCGCATGCGATGGCTTATCGACAATATGATGTGGCCTCACAGAAATGGACGCAAACCAGCTGGCAGGAAATGGCGAATGAAGTCGCGCGCTGGCAGGCAGCATTCGAAAAAGATGGTCTGGAGGCAGGCGATAAGGTCGCAATTATGGTGCGCAACTGCCGTGAATGGGTTGTGTTTGATCAGGCGGCATTGGGACTGGGCCTGGTAACGGTGCCGCTTTATGTCGATGATCGCGCAGAAAATGTGGCGTATATTATTCACCATGCAGAAGTGAAACTGCTGTTTGTGCAGGATAAATCTCAATGGAAAAATCTTACAACATCCGGTGTTGATCTGGGTGGCCTGCAACGTATTATCAGTTTAAAAGGTATTTCAGAGGACGATGAGCCAGATGATTCCATTCTTGAATCTTTATCTGACTGGTTGTTTGGCCTTAGCGGTGAATTGCAGACAAAAGAAAGTGATGCAGATGAACTGGCGACCATTGTGTATACCTCAGGTACTACAGGGCGCTCCAAAGGTGTGATGCTATCGCATCGTAATATTCTTGCTAATGCATTTGGTTCTTCGTCATGCACGCAATGGAAAAATGACGAACGCTTTTTATCTTTCCTGCCGCTTTCACACATGCTCGAACGTACCGCTGGATATTACATGCCCATCATTATTGGTGCCGAAGTTGTTTATGCTCGCTCAATTGCCCATCTGGCCGAAGATCTACTATTAGTTAAGCCGACCACATTAATATCCGTGCCGAGAATTTATGAGCGTGTGTATGGAAAAATACAGGATGGGCTGAAGCAAAAATCGGCCATCGCAAGGCAGGTTTTTAAAGCAGCGGTAAATGTTGGCTGGCGCAAATTTGAATATGAACAAAAACGCGCGGCATGGCATCCTAAATTACTTTTCTGGCCATTGCTAAAGAAAAAAGTAGCATCACAGATTTTGCAGAAGTTGGGTGGTGAGTTGCGTATAGCTGTTTGTGGTGGAGCTGCTCTATCTGAAGATGTTGCAAAATTATTTATTGGTTTAGGATTGCCATTGGTGCAGGGTTACGGTTTAACTGAATCCAGTCCGGTGATTAATGTAAACCGAATTGAAGATAATATTCCTGCCAGCATAGGCACGGTGTTGCCGGGTACGCAAATCCGTATTGGTGAGCATTCTGAGCTGCAAAGTAAAGGCCCCTGCTCGATGTTAGGCTACTGGAAAAATGAGCAGGCAACACGGGATACTTTTACGCAAGATGGCTGGCTAAAAACCGGCGATAAAGCACGCATAGATGATAACGGTCATGCTTATATTACCGGGCGATTAAAAGATATACTGGTGCTGGCGAATGGAGAAAAAGTGCCACCCGGTGATATGGAACTGGCGATCTCACTGGATTCGCTGTTTGATCAGGTTATGGTGATTGGTGAGGCGCGAGCTTTTCTTTCGATACTGCTGGTGCTAAATCCTGATGCCTGGGCCGATCTTGCTGTGCGTATGCACATTCACCCTGAAACCCCCAATGCTTTCTCGCAACGTAAAATTGAAAAAGAAATTCTAAAAATTGTTGCAGTCCGCCTTAAAGATTTTCCCGGCTACGCAAAAATTCGTCGAGCATATATCACCTTAAATCCATGGACTGTTGAAGATGGCTTATTAACGCCGACCTTGAAAATAAAACGTGCAAAAGTTCTGGAACATTTTGCAGATGAAATAGATGCTTTGTATCAACATCGCTAACATAAATGAACTTTACCTATGATTAATCAGTTGCCTGAAAACAAAATGCCAGTACTCAGAGTACCCGCGATGCCAGCGGATATAAATGAAGGTGGTACCATTTTTGGTGGCTGGATTATGTCACAGGTGGATATCGCAGGAAGTATTCCTGCGGCTCAACGCGCCAAAGGAGCTGTAGTTACCCGTGCCGTGGATTCTTTTGAGTTTAAAAAACCGGTGTTCGTGGGTGATCTGGTGTCCTGTTATGCTGAAGTTATATCAGTGGGTAGAACTTCGCTCACGGTACACGTGGAAGTATATGCTCAACACATGAAACAGGGTGTTGTTGAAACAGTGCCAGTAACAGAAGCCAGTCTGGTGTATGTGGCTGTTGATCACACTGGCAGACCACGTGCGGTACCAGAAGCGTCATAAAAACGACAGACAAAGCGTGTTGATTATTAGCAAATCACTATTATTATAAATGAAAGTAAAGACCACAAAAAAGACAGGAAAAGAGAATGAAAATTAGTCAGAAAGCAGGCGTCGTAATAACTGCATCACTGTTTAGTAGTTTTTTTACTGCACAGCTAAATGCAGCAGGATTCGCGTTAATAGAAAATAGTGCCAGTGGCATGGGTAATGCCTTTGCCGGTGGCTCCGCCATTGCAGATGATGCTTCTACCGTCTGGTTCAACCCGGCCGGTATGACACGACTCAGTGGCGAACAGATCACCGCAGGTCTGCATTTTATTTCACCCTCTGCACAATTCAATGATGCGGGTTCCAGCCAGAGTGCGGCGGCTGGCGGTGCGCCTTTATCGGGTAATGAAGACGATGGTGGTACTTCCGCTATTGTGCCTAATTTTTATTATGTAACTGAACTGGGTAATGGCTCGCGATTTGGTGTGGGTGTGAGCGTGCCATTTGGATTATCTACCGAGTACGATGAAGGCTGGATGGGTCGTTATCACGCCACCAAATCCGAAGTACAAACCCTGAATATTAATCCGAGCTTCGCCTTTAAATTTAATGATTCATTGTCACTGGGGCTGGGTTTAAGTTTGCAGTATGTAGAAGCCACACTGGAGAATCATATTGATTCGGCCCTGACCTGTATTGGGGTGATGCAGGCTGCGGGGCAAACAGCCGGTGCAGCACAGGCCGCCTGTGTAACAAATCCTGCAGGCCCACAGTTAGTTCCGGGCAATTTAGCTCAGGATAGCTCGCAGTCGATGAATGCAGATGACTGGAGCTGGGGCTGGAATATTGGCGCACTGTATGAAATTGATCAGGCTTCTCGTGTTGGCGTGGCCTATCGCTCATCAATAGATGCTAACACCAGTGGTTCCGTTGACTTTACTGTGGACCCTGCTTTCCAGGGATTTCTGGATGCTAACTTTACGGGCACACCATTGGCGGCTTTCCTCACTGATACAACGATACAGGCGGCGATAGAACTACCCGCGCAGTTGTCCGTTAGTTACGTGCGTGATGTTAATGCAGACCTTACGGTTATGGCAGATGTCACCTGGACAGAATGGAGTAACTTTGATGCACTGGTCATCAAGTTTGATAATCTTGCGCAACCGACTTCAGTACAGCCAGAAAACTGGGAAGACAGTTATCGCTATGCACTGGGTGCGAACTATCGTGTAGATGACAAAATGCTCTTGCGCTTTGGTATTGCACTGGATCAAACACCGGTGCCTTCAGCCGAAGACCGCACCGCGCGTATCCCCGGGGATGAGCGTACCTGGGTTAGTTTAGGTCTGGGTTATCAACTAGATGCCAATACATCCATTGATGTCGGCTACAGCCACTTATCCGTTGATGATGCGGATATCAATAACACGGTGCCTAATTCAGGGCAGATTCTGCTCGGTCAATATGAAGCCGATGTGGATATCTTTAGCGTACAGGGTAACTTTAAATTCTAAAATAGATAGTATCAGGAAAATAAAAAAAGGCTGCAACGCAGCCTTTTTTTATGGCTGGAATATATCTCCAGATGCGATGTTAGTTAAAAAAGAAAATGCCGCATACAATGCAAATAAACGAAAGTCTATGGAGTATGAATTTTCTGCCACTTGCGGGAGAATCAGGAAGGGAGCAATATCAGGTGTTATTCGTGTTTCATGTATAAAAAACCAGCGTGGTTAGTGGATAAATGAATACTGATTAGTCCGTGCGCACACTCCAGCACGGTTTTGTTTCATGATCAATTAACCGATATTGCAACAACCACTCATGCGCATCTTGCGCATCCTCTTCAAACCAGGCCCTGCTTGAACCCAGTCGAAACG
>AZIC01005179.1_pt1 | contig 14765 bp, 10 predicted proteins | sample 359061 | NCBI WGS metagenome assembly AZIC01 (sample SAMN02429709, study PRJNA222657) | marine sediment metagenome | biome: Sediment sample; isolation source: sample MGS-MES from oil contaminated site at the harbour of Messina (Sicily... | place: Italy: Messine | collected 2011-04-30 | depth 1 m m
ATTGGGAATATAACCGATGCCCGCTTCCGGATCATGCCAGGTCGAAATATAACCTGCAATTATCCCGTCTACTTCTGCGATGAAGATGCCCTCGGGTTCTCGACGGGCATCCGCATCCACATGTCCCGCTTTCCGCCATTTCCAGTCATGTCCATTGATCAGGCCGTATTCTCGCTCAATTCCTTCATCAATAGAAACACCCTGAAAGGCTTCTACTGTGATTGATTTAAGGGTTTCCAGGTCTGCAGGTTGATAAGAACGTATTTTCATGACTGTGATTCAAACAGGATTACGAAATGGAACTTCTGAAAAGAGTGACGGGAGCGACTGATGTATGCTATGATGTTGCTATCAAAAATTAAAGGAGCCCGAGGGAATCCTTTAATAGAGTTTTTACTCTTAACATCGATATCATTTGATGGGACCAGGGGATGGATGATTCAGCAACATATACGGCAGACGAGTTTCTGGACATCCGGGCGGAATTGCCTGATGCCGGACGCTGGACGGAATTGAACCAGGGAATAATCATTAATCTGGATCCACCCGATCTTGAGCACGGAACGATCGTGCTTAACATATCCAAAGTGCTTTCAGTCTATCTGCACAAAGTCAACCAGGGTTATGCCTGCTTTGAATTAGGTCTGCTGGTCAGGCGGAATCCGGACACGGTCCGGTTTCCCGCGGTCAGTCTGTTTAACAGTGGCAAACGCTTTGAAGAGACCGACAAAACCATTTCAGAACGGAAACCTGACGCAGTGATCGAGATTGCCTCTACCAATCCTCGACGAAAATCCATGACGGGGCACGTCGAGGATTATGTCAGCTGGGGAATTGATCTGATCTGGGTGATTGATCCCGATTCCCGGGAAGTCCTGGAGTATCAGCCGGAATCGGGGAGTGAAGTCATTGATGTGCAGGGCAAACTGACAGGTAAAAATATACTGCCGGGATTCGTGATGCCAGTCAAAGGCTTGTTTGCAGAGCCGGATTGGTGGTAAGGTAATCGTATTCGTTCTCAATCGGAGAAAAGCAGATCTAAGAACACTACTGCAGGCAGGTCGCTCGTTTCAGTAGTATCAACGCGTAAAGATGCAAGGAATATTTTGGGATGCCAGATGCACACTATGATGTGGCAATAATCGGTACCGGACCTGGGGGAGAAGGGGCTGCGATGCAGGCCATCAAACAGGGCAAGTCTGTGATTTCGATTGAGAAATTTTACGAAATCGGCGGTAACTGTACGCATAAGGGAACGATTCCCAGTAAGGCTCTGCGTTATTCGATTCTGCAGATGTCAGAGATTAATAACTACATGCGGCAGATGGGCCGGTTGGGAATGGTGTTGGATCTGGAGTTTCCTGATCTGCGGAAGACGGCGGCATCGGTGATCCAGAAGCAGGTGGGTATGCGACGCACGTTTTATGAACGGAACGGCGTTGATTTGGTCGAAGGCCACGCACGCTTTCTGGATCCACATCGCATACATATTGATACTCCCAGCGGGCTGACCGAGGAGATCACTTTTGATTATGCGATTATCGCGACCGGTTCCCGGCCGTATCGACCAAGTGACGTTGACTTCAGCCATCCGCGAATTTTCTGCAGTGATACGATTCTCGATTTGAATTTCACACCGCGTTCGATCAGTGTGTATGGTGCCGGTGTGATTGGTTGTGAATATGCTTCCATGCTGCGCACGATGGGAATGAAGGTCAATCTGGTCAATACCCGCAATTCTCTGCTGGACTTTCTAGATGATGAAATCAGTGATGCACTCAGTTATCACATGCGTGAGAGTGGTGTTCTGTTAAGGCATTGTGAGCATTACGAATCAATCCAGGGAACCGATGATGGTGTCATACTCTCACTGCAGTCGGGCAAGAAGCTCAAAACAGATATTTTTCTGTTCGCTGCCGGTCGGGCGGGAAATTCAGAAAATCTGGGGTTGGAAACGGTGGAGATTACTCCTGATTCACGCGGTCAGATTGAAGTCAATGATGATTTCCAGACATCACAACCGCATATTTATGCTGTAGGTGATATCATCGGATACCCTTCACTGGCGAGTGCCGCCTATGTGCAGGGGCGCTATGCTGCCAGCCACCTGGATAATGGAGAATGCGAACGGGCGTTGATTCGAGATATTCCGACGGGAATTTATACCAGTCCGGAAATCAGTTCGCTGGGAAAAACCGAGAGGGAACTGACTGAAGCGAAAATCCCATACGAAGTCGGTCATTCAATGTTTAAACATCTGGCACGTGCCCAGATCATGAACCGTCCGATCGGGATGTTGAAACTGCTCTTTCACCGGGATACTCTGGAAATTCTGGGGATCCACTGTTTTGGTCCAAACGCTTCGGAAATTATCCACATTGGACAGGCCATCATGTCGCAGCCTGGAGAAGCGAATACGCTTCTGTATTTCATTAACACGACCTTCAACTATCCTACGATGGCCGAGGCCTATCGTGTGGCTGCTTTGAACGGATATAATCGTTTGTTCTGATTTATCAAAGTTCAACATGTTGACAGGGGAATGAAATGAGACGCTCGATTTTTGGAACACTTTTTCTGATAAGTATGGCGTTTTCCTGGGGACATGATATAGATGCAGCGGAAGCGAAGCAGCCGAATGTGCTGTTTATTGCCGTTGATGACCTGAATGACTGGATCAGCTGTCTGGGAGGGCATCCGGACTGTAAAACGCCGAACATTGATCGCCTGGCATCACGAGGGGTGCTGTTTACTAACGCTCACTGTGCGGCTCCGGCTTGCAACCCATCCCGGGCTGCGTTAATGACGGGGGTTCGGCCTTCCAGTTCGGGCGTATATCTGAACTCTCAGCCCTGGCGTCCGGTCATGCCTGATGCCGTCACACTGCCTCAACATTTTCGAAATAATGGTTATGAAGCGATTGGTTCCGGTAAAATCTTTCATGGCGGTTATAACGATCTGGGTTCGTGGGATGATTATCTAAAGCAGACGGGAGATCCTAAACCGGTTCCCGCAGTATTGAATGATCCGCACAGCCGTGCCGGAACGATTATCTGGGGCGTGCTGGATGTCGAAGACAGGGAGATGAGTGACTACAAGATGGCGAATTATGCCATCAATTATCTGGGCAAAAAGCATGATAAACCGTTCTTTCTTGCCTGTGGTATTTATCGTCCTCATATGCCCTGGCAGGTGCCTCGCAAATATTATGAGATGTATCCCCTTGATAAAATTCAACTTCCTGAAGTGCCTGATGACGATCTGGATGATGTCCCTGCCGCCGCAGTCAAGATGGCGAGGCCGACCGGTGATCATGCCAAAATGTTGAAAACGGCTAACTGGCGTTATTCGGTCCAGGCATACCTGGCCAGCATTGCTTTTGCGGATGTCCAGGTCGGTCGCGTGCTGGATGCCCTCGACGCCAGTTCGTATGCAGAGAATACGATCGTAGTATTATGGGGCGACCATGGCTGGCATCTGGGTGAGAAACACCACTGGCGAAAGTTTTCGCTCTGGGAAGAGGCGACAAGGGCACCATTGATGATGGTGGTGCCTGGTGTGACAAAGCCGGATTTAAAATGCGCGCAAGCAGTGGACTTTATGAATATTTATCCGACGCTCTGTGATTTGTGTGAGCTGCCGATTGGCGGCTATCTGGACGGTGTCAGCATGGTCTCCCTTTTAAAAGACCCCGACATCATCTGGGATCGACCGGCATTAACAACACACGGCCGGATGAATCATGCGTTGCGCGATAACCAATATCGACTCATTCGCTATCGGGATGGAAGTGAAGAACTCTATGATCACAAAACGGATCCCATGGAATGGAAAAACCTGGCTGATAATCCCCAGTATGTAGAAGTTAAACAGCGCCTGGCAAAATCCTTTCCCAGCAAGAATGCATTAGATGCCCCGCATGATTCTAAAAGAAGCAGGAAGCAGAACAAGAAAAAGCAGGGGCAGGGAAAAAAGAAAAAACAGCCTGTGAATAAGTAGAGATGTTGCTCGGTCAATTTTTATATCGAACAACATCTCTTTTGTATTCAGTGACTCAGAAGATGAGAATCACTCTTTTTTCTGGCCCCGTGTTTTTTCGATCATTGCCGCCAGTTCGTCGACGGTCACAATTGAGTCTTTGTCCTGGTCTGCCTGGAAGAACAGGGGGAGTTCACGTAGCGGCACTTCGTCACGTTCAAGTTTGCCGTTGGAATTTTTATCGCGCCGCCGTACCAGTTTAAATGCAATGGTTTTGAACTGGTTTTCAGCTTCTGCTGTCTCTTTGGGAATGGCCACGTTGAAATAACCAATCATCATTTCATTCCATGTCTGATCGCCCCAGGATACGTTTTTGTTCGGATCCGGATTAGATAAATTAGTGTCGGAATTGTTATAGTGCGCGACACAGTGAATGTATTCCCCGGTCTTGATGGGAATCGGTTTTTCAACACTGTAAGCAGTCTGCCAGTTGAAATCGAAAGCGGGAACATCAATTAGCGTTTCGCCTGGTTGATCGGGAGTTTTGCGAAGTTCATAGCGGAACGCTTTTCCTCGGAGATGCATGTGTGGCATAAAGCTCAGGATCACTGCATCACGATCACTGGGGGGAGAAGTCGCTTCAATTTTGAAATTATCATCATTGGCATCAATTGAGAAGCGACGACGAACGAAATCTTCGTTGATCACTTGAGCGGTTACCACCTGATGTGTCACCTTGGATTCGTCAGTAAATACCAGTCCGACTTTGCTGCGGTCCTGTTGTTCGATACCGATGGGTGTGTAATGCATCTGAAATACCAGCTTGGAACCCGCGGGTACTTTTTTAGCCATGCCTTCCGGCAGCATGACTTCGCGTGAACCGGGAACATAGCCGACCAGGAACTGATCTCCTTCGCCGAATACACGAACCCGTTTTCCCTGCGGGGGACGGGCAAAGACCAGAATATGATGCACGACAGCCCGATTGCCTGGCAGAGCTTCGGCTCCTCTCAGCCATTTATCTTCTGTAAAACCAGGATCGACAGTGAAATACTGATATTTAACACCCCGTTTCCCAGCCTGCGCTGGAACATTGAATGCTTTATCATCCATGTAAAATACAGCATCCGGTTTTTGAGGCAACTTCCAGCCCGTGACGAAAGTCTGTTGTTTCGGTAGATCTTCAGGATCGCCTTGGGGCGCCCCATTTTCGACCCAGGTATAGATAAGTTCTTTTTCTTCTTTACTTAAGCTGCGATCATTGGCGAATTTTCCATGTTTCGGATCTGCGTGCCAGGGTGGCATACGCTGATCGCGAACCACTTCCGCTATGGTTTCTGCCCAGCCGGCCACTTCTTCATATTCATTTAATGCAAAGGGGGCGATTTCTCCTTCACGATGACATTCCACACAATGTTTCTGAAACAGGCGAGATATCTGGTTGGAGTAGGTCACTTTGCTGTCGAGATCTGGCTCCCGGATGCGGCCGATAAAACAGCCCACCGGTTTTGTTGAGGGCTGACTGACCGGTTTTCCGGCGATTAATTCTGTCAGGGCCACTTTCAGATCTTCCCGCTGGGGTTCATCACGGAGATAGCCCACCCCATACTGATCATCAACGCGACCGTGATAGCGGATCTTTCGCTCCTGATCGAGGACAATGATTTCCGGAGTGCGCTGGGCACCGATCTGATCGGCGACATGGTTGCCGACATCTTTCAGTACGGGAAAATTGATTTCATGTTTCCGTGCATAAGCTGCGATTTCAGTCAGGGAATCCTGCTGATTGGACATGACAGCAAAAAATGCGACTCCCTGGCTGGAGAACTCATCGGCCAGTTTCTGTAGACGCCCCCCATACAGCTTAGCCAGGGGACATTCCGTTCCCAGAAAAGCGATCACAACCAGTTTTGGCTCTCGTTGATCGTCCAGTTGAATGGATTTGCCACGAAAATCCTGAAGTGTGAAGTTCTTAACCTGTTTACCAAGCAGAACATCTTTTGATTCAGCCGAGGCTGTTGCTGCAAACAGGCAGCAGGCCAGCATTCCTGTGATTAGATAATAGAAGCTTCGCATTCGACCTTGAACTCCCCTCTCAACTCATATTTAATGATGGGCGCAACTTGAGTTTCGAAAACTGTGACTATCATCTAACCCAAACGGGAATTGATAGTAACGTGAATTAACGCTGTTTCATCCAATTTTCATAGAGCCGATGAGCAATCTGTTTTTGAATGGCTCTGTTGGTAATTACCCTGCCTGAGGTGAATCTGTTTCAGAATTCAGGGAAAGATTTGATTTTAATTATTATACAAGTGACCAGAAGCAAGGTAAATATCAGTGATCGTAGGATTGGGAACAGACATTGTCGAGATCTCGCGAATTGGTCAGATGATCGAACGTCATGGCGAAACGTTTCTCAATCGTGTTTATACGGAGAACGAAAACACGTATTGTGGCTCCAAAAAAAATAAAGAGCAGCATTATGCGGGTCGCTGGGCCGCCAAAGAAGCTGTTATGAAGACATTGGGAACCGGCTTCATCAAAGGGATCGGCTGGAAAGAAATTGAAGTCGTTAATTTACAGAGCGGTAAGCCGACAATCGTCATTTCCGGGGGAGTGGAGCGCCACGCTGGCGAAATGGGCATCAGTGAGATTCTGATTACGATCTCCCACAGCCGGGAATTTGCCACAGCCACTGCAATTGCGTTAGGTCAGTCAAAGTAATTCGCAACTTGCTGGGCTCTGCGAATCAGGTCTCTTTCAGGTCCAGAATCTTTTCAATGACGGGCAGTTGGTGATGAGTCAAATGATCTACCAGTGTGGTCGGCGTGGGATCGGCAATGATCAGATCGCGGTATTTTGGTTTGATAAATTCTGTTTCAATACAGTGGTCGACCAAATTCAGCAGGGGATCATAAAAACCGGACGTATTCAGCAGTCCTACCGGTTTTCTATAAATTCCAAGTTGTAACCAGGAGACAACTTCGAAAAGTTCTTCAAGCGTGCCGAACCCGCCAGGCATCGCAATGAATGCATCACACAGTTCTGACATCATCGCTTTACGCGTATGCATATTATCTACAATGTGCATACGCTCAACGCGGGGATGGATCAGTTCTTTCATTGCCAGTTGTTGTGGTATGACACCGATCACCTCGCCACCAGCATCCAGAACAGCGTCCGCGATGATCCCCATCAAGCCAACGCTGCCACCGCCATAAACCAGTGAAATTTTGCGTTCGGCCATCAGGCGTCCGAGTTCAATTGCAGATTGCTGGTACTGCGTATCATTTCCCGATTTGGAACCACAGAAGACGCAGATACTTTTGAGTGTGCTCATGCTCCCGTTCCGTCGGCTGCCTGATCATTCTCTGAAGTATTTTCATCTGATTCCTGATCGTCGGTTTTTCCTTCCGGGGCATTCCCTTTATAGGTACCCGGTTTGATCTGTGGGCCACGCTGATGCTCTTTGAGAATGGCCTGTAACTGTTCCATATCCATGACTTCTACTTCCAGCAGGTCTCTCGTCAGGTGCTCCAGCAGTTCGCGTCTTTCGTCGAGGACCTCATAGGCAATCTTAGAGCATTGATCGATAATTCTCCTGATTTCCAAGTCAATTTCACGCAGAGTGTTTTCACTGTGCACGCTTTCCACGCCTGCCTGAGAATCGCCAAGGAACGGAGACCGCCTGGTTTCGCTGTAATGGACACGGCCCAGTTTGGGGCTCATCCCGAACTCGGTGACCATGCGACGGGCCAGGTCGGTAGCACGCTGCAGGTCATTCTGGGCGCCGGTAGAGGTTTCCTGATATATGATTTCTTCAGCGGCGATCCCTCCGAGCAGGACGCAGATACGGTTTTCCAGTTCACTTTGCGTGACCAGTTGTTTTTCTTCTTCCGGACGCTGCAGCGTGTAACCAAGTGCACCAAGTCCGCGGGGAACGATGGAAATTTTATGAACCGGGTCCACATTCGGGAGTGAGCACGCCACCAGTGCGTGACCACATTCGTGATATGCGACGCGGCTTTTTTCGTCTTCATGGATCAGTCGCGTTGATTTTTCCAGTCCAGCCACGACGCGTTCGACGCCTTCTTCGCATTCGTGCATGGTGACCGCATTTTTGTTATTTCGCGCTGCGAGCAGGGCGGCTTCGTTGATCAGATTGGCCAGGTCGGCACCGACGAAACCGGGAGTGATTTTCGCAATGTGCTGCAAATTGACAGAGTCATCCATTTTGATTTTAGCGCTGTGAACTTTGAGAATCGCTTCCCGTCCCCGTACATCGGGGCGGTCCACGAGCACATGCCTGTCAAACCGGCCGGGACGCATCAGCGCGGGGTCGAGCGTTTCCGGGCGGTTGGTGGCACCCATGACGATGACGCTCTGATCAGAGCCAAAACCATCCATTTCGACCAGCAATGCATTCAGGGTCTGTTCGCGCTCATCGTGTCCACCAGGCATCCCGCTGCCACGTGTTTTTCCAAGTGCATCCAACTCATCAATGAAAATGATTGCCGGTGACCGTTGTGCTGCCTGTTGGAACATATCCCTGACACGCGCGGCTCCCACGCCGACAAACATTTCGACGAAATCAGATCCTGAGAGTCCATAAAAGGGTACTCCCGCTTCGCCGGCGACCGCTTTGGCAAGCATCGTTTTCCCTGTACCGGGAGGGCCGACTAGTAGAACACCTTTGGGGATGCGTCCGCCCAATGCCTGGTATTTTGCCGGTGTTCTGAGGAATTCGACGACTTCGCGGAGTTCTTCGACGGCTTCATCAATCCCGGCGACATCATTGAATGTGACCTCAATATCTTCCTGGGCATACATGCGACCGCGACTGCGACCGAATGACATCGGGGAACCGGCGCCACCCATACGACGGAAGAGGTAGATCACAAAAATCAACAAGACAATGGGAAAGAACAGGACGGCAATTAACGATTCCCATTCGGAAGGGCGGCTTTCAGAATCGACGACGATATCTTTGCTTTCCAGCTTGGATTGCAATTGGGCTCGTTTTTCCGACGCAATACCCCAGACCGGGATGTAATAATTCTTGGTGGTATCGGCCAGAGTCCCTTTTTCAGATCCTTCCTGTTTGGGCTGATCCTGGAATACGATGTAATCTGTGCCGAATTTAAGTTCGTGGACGTTGGTTTTTGTGTATTTACCATCATCCAGTCCTTTGACAAATTCACCAAATTTGAGTTTCTCTCCCCGTTTATTGTTCGAGACAATTGAGAGTGTGATGACCAGGATCAATCCACCGACGACGAGATACCAGAGTGCATTACTTTTGGGGCCTTTGGTGTCGGGACGTTTGCCATCCCCTTTGGGAGAACGTTCAGGAGGGGAGGGAAGATCTTTGCGGTTTGGATCCGGGTTAGCCATGGAGATTTATCTTTTTTACAAGCGTGCGTATTACTGAAGTCCGGTCATTGAAACGCACGGAACATAAGGTCAGTTGGTTAAGCCCTCAGTGAGAGATCATTTCAGAGCAGAAGGGATCTTAACACAGAATGCATCTTATCTTTAAGGCTAATGTATGCCGTTTCAGCAGAGGGGTCAATCAAACGTATTCCGAGAAATACGGGTTCTTGGTTGAAACGCTGGTGAAAAGGCTCTTTTGCGGAGTGAATGCCCCTTGCCATGTTTAATTATTACGCCTAAAATGCGGATTCGTTGGTGGTTAGGACAAAAAAACAGTACCAGGGAATGTCTTTTTTCCGCTCTCCTCAAGAATCAATACAACAGTCAATTATACCGACTGCGGATGAAAAAACAGGGTCGAATGAAGCGAATAGCCGTTCTCGGGTCTACGGGTTCGATTGGTACCAGTACTCTCGATGTGATCGCCGCCCATCCACAGGAAATGGAGTTGACTGCGATTACAGCACATAACAGCTGGAAACAGCTGGCTGAACAGACACAGCAGTTTCAACCTCGCTGGGCTGTGTTGAGCAATTCACAGCTGGAGTCAACCGTTTCTCGCAGCAGCTTTGCTACGGATACTGAAGTTCTGTTTGGCCACGATCAAATTGAACGTGTGGCTTCATCTGCGGACGTCGATATCGTCATTTGTGGGATTGTGGGAGCAGCGGGCCTGAAAGGGGCCTGGGCGGCGGTTGAAGCAGGAAAAACCGTTGGAATTGCCAATAAAGAGACATTGGTCGTAGCCGGGCCACTAATTATGGATCTCGCTGCGCAAAATCACGCGACACTGCTCCCGGTGGACAGTGAACATAATGCAATTTTCCAGGCATTGCAGGCGGGAAGAGATCAGGAAGTCAAAAAGATTATTCTCACTGCGAGTGGCGGTCCTTTTCGTGGTTTCAGTCAGTCTGAGCTGAAAAACGTGACACCAGAAAAGGCATTGGCTCACCCTACCTGGGATATGGGGCCCAAAATCACGATCGATTCAGCGACGATGATGAATAAGGCTTTGGAGATTATCGAAGCAAAATGGTTATTCAACCTGACTTCCGATCAGATCTCTGTCGTCGTACACCCCCAGTCCATTGTGCATTCGATGGTGGAATATGTGGATGGTTCGGTCATCGCGCAGCTCTCGCCACCCGATATGAGGCTTCCCATTCAGTACGCACTTACGTATCCTGATAGGAAAACGGGCCTGAATACTCCGATGGACTGGAGCCGGTCATTTGAGCTAACCTTTGAACCACCCGATCTGGAAGCGTTCCCCGCGTTAAGACTTGGATACGAAGTCGCAGAGCAGGGGGGGACATGCGGAGCGGTATTAAATGCAGCCAATGAAGCTGCTGTAGAACGATTTTTGTCGGGTGAATTGCGTTTCTGCGATATCGCGACTTCCTGTCAACAAGTATTAGAATCACATCAATTCGATCCCAATCCGAGTCTGGAAGAACTGTTTCTACTGGATGACTGGGCTCGCAAGGAGATAAAAAAGTGGAAGTAGTGCTGACCAGTTTATTGTTAGGGACTCTTACCGGAAAAATCGCCAATATTGCCATGGTGGCCCTCGGGCTGGGGCTGGTAATTTTTTTCCACGAGCTGGGGCATTTCGCTGTCGCCAAATGGTGTAATGTGAAAGTGGAGCGATTCAGTATCGGCTTTGGCCCGATCATCTACAGTTTCAAATATGGTGAGACGGAGTACGCGCTGTCAATCATTCCGTTCGGTGGTTATGTGAAAATGCTGGGGCAGGACGATGTCGATCCCAGCCAGCTGAGCAGTGAAGAAATTGCCCTCGATCCCCGCTCCTATTCGGCCAAACCCGTTTATCAGAGAATGGGAATTATTTCTGCGGGTGTGATCATGAATATCATTACCGGCATGCTGTTCTTTGCTTTTGCCTTTCGACTGGGAGTTGCATCGACGCCTTGTATTGTTGGGACGGCAGTGCCGGGAATGCCTGCATGGGAGTCGGGTATTCAGCCTGGTGATGTGATTCACAAAATCAATGGTAACGAGACGACATCCTTTATGGACATCATTCGCAGTTCTGCCTTCAGTGATGGAGATATCACGATGGAAGGAACGCATCTGAACGGCGAAAAATTCGAAGTCAAAGTCACACCAGATCAGACAGGTACCCGGCCACAAATTGGCCTGCTGCCGGCACAGAGTCTACAGATTCCCGTTTATCAGGATTCCAATGAGCGGATCACCAGTAAAGGGACTGCAGCAGCCAAAGCTGACCCTCCTTTTTTGCAGGGTGATACGATCAAAACGATCGATGGTGAAACAATTGAGAATTACGCACAACTGCAGCGGACCTATGCAGCAAAAAGCAGTGAGACTTTAAAAACAGGCGTTGTCCGCGAAGGGACACCCGACACTGAGATTGTAGAAATCGAAGTGCTGAACAATCCATTTCGAACTTTGGGACTCTGGATGGAGATTGGTCCGATTGAATCTATTCAAAAAGGGTCTCCTGCAGATCGAGCAGGATTAAAAGTTGGTGATAAGATTACTCATATTGATGGTCAGGATGTAGGAAAGGCTTTGAATCCTCTGCGACTGCCCAACTATTTTTCAGGTCGTGCCGGCGAAACCATTCCGATTGTCGTTAACCGCGAGCAGGATGGTGCACAGCCGACTGAGGTCAATCTGAATGTTGTTCCACTCGACAATCCTGCCTGGCTGGAACATCCCGTTTTTTCCAATACTCCACTGGCAGTTGGTTCATTGGGAGTTGCCTTTCATCTGATTCCGACGGTACTCAAGGTGGAAGAAGGGAGCCCGGCAGAAAAAGCAGGGATTAAACCGAACGCTTTGGTCAAGAAGATTAAAATTCTCTATCCGGAAAATGAGACTGCGGCCGACTGGGCTCCGATTCCAGAGGTCACCTATGAATTCGATGATAAAAACAAGAACTGGGCAAATGCGTTCTGGGAGATGCAGGTTCGCCCCGGCTGGCCTGTGGAGCTGACATTCAGTCAGAATGGTAAAATTGTCGAGAAAAAAATCAATCCCTGGGTCAACCCGAAACAGAAACCAGGCGAGCAATGGTCTCTGCCAGTTCGCGGCATCCGCTTGCAGTCACTGCGGGAGATTCAGAAGGCTGACAGTATGGGCCAGGCTTTGGAAATGGGAGTGCAGTACACAACGAATTCTGCGAAAGACATCTATCTGACTCTGAGAAGTCTGGTTACCGGTCGTGTCTCTCCTATGGAATTGAGCGGACCCGTCACGATTGCCAAAGTAGCCTACGAAGTGGCCCATGACGGATATGCCCAACTGCTGCTGTTTCTGGGGTTTCTGAGTGTGAACCTCGCTGTTTTGAACTTCCTGCCGATTCCCGTTCTGGATGGTGGGCATATGGTGTTCCTCTGCTGGGAAGGCATCACCCGCAAGCGACCCAACGAAAAAGTTCTGACAGCTGCTACTTATGTCGGGATGATCTTTGTACTGGGGCTGATGATCTTTGTGCTGTATCTGGATATTTTCCTGCGGGCACTATCTTAATTTCATTTCCTGAGTGACTTCAAAAATGATTGGGATCGTACTATAGATCTGTTAAACTGAGGACAGCTCCTGATGTTAACGAGATGTCTGGAGTTAAAGATCCCTGTCGCATTTTGGGAGCACATCGGAGAACCATTATATGACTGCAGGTCAATCCCCTCGTGGTTCAGGAGACCAGGCAGCGGCCTGGCTGGCGACGGTATTTACGCTCACCGGCGGATTATTTGCGTGCATCTTCGTCGTCGTCACCAGTGGCGAACCACCGGGCAGGCCCATGATGGTCGCCATTGGTGTCATAACTGTATTGCTGTTAACTCTCTGGCTGCTGCGTGATAAACCCCCGGAATTCCAGCAGGAGAAACTCAAGCTATGGCACTTCTGGAAGAAGCAGGAAGCAGATCCCTACGAGTATAAGCCCCGTCCCCGAAAAAAATCGAGCAACACCAATTATGGTACAAATCAGCCACCTACTCTGGAATCAATCCGGGATGCGACTGATGAGCAGCGGACCTGGGTTCCCTCGATTCGGAATATCAAAGAAAATTCAGAGGGATCCCAGTCTGATCGTACTGAATAATCAATCGACAATTGAGGAGAGCCTATCGATACCGGGAGAACAGGCCACGACGACGTGCCTGCCGCGATGGATCTGCATTTGAGCTGTTGTTCTGCTTGTACTGTGGCTGCTGATTGTACTGTGCCGCATTTTGCTGCTGCAGAAATCGCTTTGAATATCCGATGATCTGATCCGATGGTTCTGGCTTCTCAAAATCTTTATGCTTAGCCAGCTCTTCCAGATATTTCGCGTAGTCAGGTCGAGTCCGTTCACGGTAAATGACCAGTGAGTCAATTGCATGATACATGCCACCCGGTTCCAATGGTTGACTTTTATATTCAATAAGGTCGGTCGCGATGCGATACACAGCACTGCGAACCCACTGCTCATCCAGGCGATTCTGAGGCAAGGCTTCCATGATGAATTCCAGTGTATGGCCGGTCGTTGAGACACGCTTATTCACATCACTGGCATACTCAGGGCCTTCAAAATATTTTGAAGAAAACGAGCCATCCCGGTTCTGCATCGAACGAGCGTATTCAGCGTATTGACGAACCCGCATGCTGGCTTCCAGCCAGGTTCCCCGCAGTTGTTTCTGATCTTTGAGATAGCAGTTGACGGCACTGGCTGTCGCGAACAGACCGTGAGTTCCCCCACAGGCAGATTTGGTCGGTTCAGACTGCATTTGCGCCCGTACCAGTTTCTCGATACTCCACTCTTCCTGTCGGTCACTCACCCATTCTGTATCCCAGGGGAGATAGCGGGAAAATGCCCACAGTGTCCAGGTGATCTCTTCATTTGTATTTACTTCCGCCTTGGCATTGCTGATCATGTCAGCGATCGAGATCGTTTTTTCGCCTGTTTTGAATTGATGGTCGATTGGAATTCCAGCCATGGCATAGAAGGCAAGGAACTGATTCGGGTGACCTTCAAACGCATAAGGTTCTGTAAAAGGGTGTCCCTTGCCACCATGGGGAGTGGTAATGAACCAGGGGCGTCCACGGAAACTGGGGCCAGTTGAAATCCAGTCGATGGCACGAATGCGTTTGTTATTTTGGTAAAGTGTATATTCCCAGCGTAGCGCGAGAATCCCGTGTGCAATCTGCCAGGGAGTATGCACATTGGTGGAAAGCATTCTGCGGTGTGAGACTTCAATTGCTTCATCTACCAGTTTGTCCAGCGGGTCAATAATTTCTGGAACAGGTGGGGCTTTGGGAGCCTCTGGTTTTTTCATGTCTGGTGAAGACTTGCCGGCGATACCCGGAAATGGTTTGGG
>AZIC01004836.1_pt1 | contig 14629 bp, 15 predicted proteins | sample 359061 | NCBI WGS metagenome assembly AZIC01 (sample SAMN02429709, study PRJNA222657) | marine sediment metagenome | biome: Sediment sample; isolation source: sample MGS-MES from oil contaminated site at the harbour of Messina (Sicily... | place: Italy: Messine | collected 2011-04-30 | depth 1 m m
CCACCCAACATTGATACATGTATAGCGACAGGCAAATATTCAGGCATATGGCAAAACAACCCCCTCTTATTCTAGTTGATGGCTCTTCTTATTTATTTCGCGCATTTCATGCGCTGCCCCCTTTAACCAATTCGAAAGGCCAGCCAACCGGTGCGATTTACGGCGTGATCAATATGCTGAAAAAGCTTGTCGCAGAATACCAGCCTGAACACATGGCCGTTGTGTTTGATGCCAAAGGTAAAACTTTTCGCAACGACCTATATAAAGAATACAAGGCGCATCGTCCGCCCATGCCGGATGACCTGCGCTCGCAGATAGAACCCATTCATCAACTGGTCGATGCACTGGGTTACCCACGCCTGGTTGTTGATAATGTAGAAGCCGATGATGTGATCGGCACTCTGGCCAGGCAGGCGGCCGATGCCGGTTATGACGTACTGATTTCGACCGGCGATAAAGATCTGGCACAGCTGGTGACAGATAAAATCACCCTGATCAACACCATGAACAATCACATCAGCACACCGGATAGCGTGCTGGAAAAATTTGGTGTGCCGGCGGATAAAATCATCGACTATCTGGCACTCATTGGCGACTCGGCAGACAACATCCCCGGCGTTCCCAAGGTCGGCCCGAAAACCGCGGTTAAGTGGCTGGATCAATATGAATCACTGGATAACATTATTGCTCATGCCGATGAGTTTAAGGGCAAGGTCGGCGAGTATCTGCGCGATAGCCTCGAGCAACTCCCATTATCCTATCAGCTGGCAACCATTGTGTGTGATGTTGAGCTGGCTGAAACACCGGATGACCTGAACCTGAAGCCCGCTGACACTGATGCATTGCAATCACTTTATAGCGAATTCGAATTAAAAAGCTGGCTGGCCGAACTGGGTGAGAAGGGCGCCGCACCCGCCGCAAACCGTTCAGCACAAACAGATACCGATTATCAAACGGTACTGGATAAAAAATCTTTCAATGACTGGCTAAAACAACTCCGGCAGGCCGATGTTTTCGCCTTTGATAGCGAAACCACCAGCCTCAATTATATGCAGGCGCGTGTTGTCGGCGTGTCCTTTGCGGTGGAAGCAGGCAAAGCCGCCTATGTACCTTTCGGCCATGACTATGAAGATGCACCGCAACAACTGAGTGAAGATGATGTGCTCGGCGCACTCAAGCCGTTACTCGAAGATAAGGCAGTTAAAAAGCTCGGGCAAAACCTGAAATATGATGCTCATGTGCTACAGAACCACAACATTCATCTGCGCGGCATTGCTGATGATACATTGCTGGAATCCTATGTGCTGGATTCCACCCAACGTCACGATATGGACAGTATGGCCAGCCGATTGCTGGGGGTTGAAACCATCCATTTTGAAGATATTGCAGGCAAGGGTGCAAAGCAGCTGACCTTTAACCAGATTACACTGGATAAAGCCGGCCCCTATGCCGCAGAAGATGCCGAGATTACTCTGCGCCTGCATCAGAACCTGCATAGCCAGTTAGAAGCAGAGCCGGATCTGCTCTCGGTTTACAAAGATATCGAATTGCCGCTGATGCCCATTTTGCAGCAGATTGAACGTAATGGCGTAAAGGTTGATGCAGACATGCTGGCACAGCAAAGTGAGCAGCTTGAGTTACGCATGCAGGAAATCGAACTGATGGCCTATGCAGAAGCCGGTGAAGAATTTAACCTGGGCTCGCCCAAGCAGATTCAGGCGATCTTTTTTGAAAAACTGGAACTGCCAGTGATTCGCAAAACCCCCAAAGGCCAGCCATCAACCGCAGAAGATGTATTGCAGGAACTTGCTGAAGACTATGAATTACCCAGGCTGATTCTTGAACACCGTGGCCTGAGTAAACTGAAATCGACCTATACCGATAAATTGCCACTGCAAATCAATACAACCACCGGCCGCGTACACACCAGCTATAACCAGACGGGTGCGGCCACCGGGCGCATGTCATCAACCGACCCTAACTTACAGAACATTCCGATTCGTTCAGAAGCAGGGCGTCGCATTCGTCAGGCTTTTATTGCCGATAAGGGCAACTGCATTCTGGCCGCCGACTATTCACAGATAGAGCTGCGCATTATGGCACACCTGTCGGGGGATCAGAGCTTGCTCGAGGCGTTCCGCGAGGGTAAGGATATTCACCGGGCCACTGCCGCCGAAGTATTTGATATTCCACTGGACAAGGTTGAAAACGAACAACGCCGTGCCGCCAAGGCTATCAACTTTGGTTTAATTTACGGCATGTCCGCATTCGGTCTGGCCAAGCAACTGAATGTCACTCGCTATGAAGCACAGGATTATATCAATCTGTATTTTGAGCGTTATCCCGGCGTGAAAAACTATATGGATAGCACGCGCGAGCAGGCCCATGACACAGGTTATGTTGAAACCCTGTTCGGGCGTCGCCTGTACCTGCCGGAAATCAATTCACGAAATGGCCAGCGTCGCCAGTATGCAGAGCGCACCGCAATTAACGCGCCCATGCAGGGGAGCGCAGCAGACATTATTAAACGCGCAATGATCAAGGTGCATAATCGACTGCAACGGGAACATCTGAAAGCCCTGATGATTATGCAGGTGCATGATGAACTGGTGTTTGAGGTGGCCGAAAATCAGGTGGAAAACTTAAGTAAATTGCTACACGAAGAAATGGAATCTGCCGCTGATCTGAATGTTCCACTGCTGGTCGACATAGGTGTGGGCATTAACTGGGATGAAGCGCATTAGTGTGCATCTCCCTGCTTCACTAAAAACTCACACAATAACAATCATATAGCGATGCCTGCTGACAGAAGGTAAGTTTCACAACGAAATTTTTTGACTGATCGCCTGAACTTCTTCAGCTATCCACCTTCTAAATCTTTGAACCATTCATCTGCCTGCTTTTGACAAGTGCGACTTTTGAACTTTAATAAGTAGTGCAGATACGCAGTTTTTTCGTATTGCGCTAAAGCCCGGCGCAAGCTCGCTTGCCTCCCTGAGCGAGCAATTTGAGACTGGCCTCCCCAAGTCGGTCTCTATATTACCCCTGGTCACTTCCCTGGTGGCCGGGGTTTTTTGTGTCTGTCGTTTCGCTCACATCAGGCAACTCAAACCACTCATTCAGCACCGCCTGTAATTCAGTAATACCGGTTTTCTTCAATGCCGAAAACATCTGCACACTGGCATCAAAGCCTTCTTCTTTAATGGCTTTTTTCACCATCAGCACCTGCTTGCTCGCCGCGCCTTTTTTCAGCTTATCTGCCTTGGTAAGCACCACATGCACAGGGGTTTGCATATGCTGACACCATTCCAGCATCTGCAGATCATAATCTTTCAACGGATGGCGAATATCCATAATCACCACCAGACCGCTCAACTGTTCGCGCTTGCCCAGATACGCTTCCATCAGTTTCTGCCATTCCTTGCGCATTTTCTCCGGCACCTTGGCATAGCCATATCCGGGTAAATCCACCAGTGAGCGTTGCTCATCCAGGCTGAAAAAATTAATCAGCTGGGTACGTCCGGGGGTTTTACTGGTACGGGCCAGTGATTTCTGATCACACAGTGTATTGATCGCGCTGGATTTACCCGCATTCGAACGCCCGGCAAAAGCAACTTCTACACCGTCCAGTTCCGGAAACTGACTGGCCTGACTGGCACTGGTTAAAAAGCCAGCCCGACGAAAATAATTAAGCATGCACTCAACCCGCTATCACTGAATGTTAAATTATGGATAAAAACTCATGGAGTTTACCAGTTTGTGCTGCTAACCGCTCCCTGACAGCGTATTTAGCGGCAAAATTAGGTCGGCAAAATTGATGAAATGCCTGATCTGGTGTAGACTTGCGCCACTTTTTTACTCTCTCGCCTTAGTGCCGGTAGAGCTCACTTAATTTTGACTGCCGGCTCTGGCCGGTAACTAAAATCGTTTGGAGAAGACAAACAATGAATTTTAAATCTCTGATTGCAATCGCAGGCCTGGCTATTGGTCTGAATGGCACGGCTACTGCAGCTGACCTTGCGGCGGGTGAAGCCACTGCTGGCGCAATCTGTGCAGGTTGTCATATGCCTGACGGTAACAGCGTTGTAGATATGTTTCCTAAACTGGCAGGCCAGCATGCCCAGTACACTGCAAAGCAGTTAAATGATTATAAATCTGGCGCCCGTGTTAACGACACAATGACAGGTATGGCCGCAACGCTTGCGACTGATGAAGATGTAGCCAATGTTGCTGCATACTTCGCAAGCCAGACAGCATCAGCCGGTACGGCTACTGATGATAGTGTTGTTGCCCTGGGTAAAGACATTTATCGTGGCGGCGACACCAGCAAGGGCCTGCCAGCCTGCATGGGTTGTCATGGCCCAACCGGTTCAGGTAACCCAACGGCTAAATTCCCATCACTTAAGGGTCAGCATGTTGCCTACACCGTATCTCAGTTACAGGCGTTCAGTGACGGGACTCGTGCAAACGATTCAAACAGAATGATGCGTATGGTAGCCAGCAAAATGACAGCCAAAGAAATGCAGGCTGTTGCTAACTACATTGCACAAATGAAGTAATCATTAGACGTTTATAACGGATTACAACATTTGAATCACAAAAGGCTGCATTTGCAGCCTTTTGTGTTTTCAGGCTATGGCATAATCCACATAACAAAAACTAATCGAATGAAATCTTCTGGCCTGTCACAGGTCATATAAAAATAATTATTGAGGGAGGCATATTATGAATTTTCTAAAACCCCATCGTTTACTCATGGGCCTGTTTACGAGTTTACTCACTGTCCTGCTACTGTTGCCGGGTGCCGCATCTGCTAGAGACTATGATGAAGGCATTGAATATAAAAAGCTCGAGAAGCCGGTAAATACACAAACCGGCGATAAAATCGAAGTGCTGGAATTTTTCTGGTATGGCTGCCCGCATTGTTTTCAGTTTGAACCTACACTGGAAAAATGGAAAAAAACACTACCTGCAAACGTCGAATTTGTGCGTGTACCAGCACCCCTGAACCCTCGCTGGATGGTACATACCAAAGCCTACTACACCTTACAGAGTATGGGTGAGGGCGAGCAACATCATAATGCACTGTTCCGCGCCATGCACATCGAAAAGAAACGCCTGTTCACGAAGGATGCTATTGCAGATTTACTCGCACAGCGCGGTGTTGATAAAGCGAAATTCCTCGCCAACTTCGATTCATTCGCGGTTGAAATGCGCGCGCGACAGGCACTCCAACTGGGGCAGGAATATAAAATCAGCGGTGTACCTGCACTTGCGATTAATGGCAAATACGTGATTTCAGCGGCCGAAGCCGGTGGTTATCAGGGCATGGTCGATATTGCCGATTACCTGATTAAAAAAGAATCTCACTAAACCGTTTACGGCCTGTTCGACTGCAGCCCGGTTTCAGCTGTGGCACTTGTGGAGACCGCGCAGGAAGACTATATTTAAAGGGAGCTTAGGCTCCCTTTTTTTATGCTGCCTGATCTAGTTACCACACTAATAAGAATCCACAATTAAAACTGGCCAGACTGTAACCAGTTATAAAATTACAAGAGAATACTATGTCTACAGACGGGCAAACTCCCGAACAATGGAAACAGAAATATTACGACCAGCTGGATCGACTGGAACAGAAGGAACAGGACTGGGAAAAACTCGAAAACACCTTAAAGCGGACCATTGGCCGCCTAAGTCTCGCCGCAGAAGGGCAGCATCCCCGACTTGACCGACATATCGGTGACTTGCGCACAGCGATCAAAAATAATATCAATCGGCAAAAACTGGATGTCATCGTCGATGATATTTCGAAAATCATCACCCAGCTAGAAGAAAAGCAGAACTCACCCAACCGCGCAGCCGTGGCAGCACTTGAAGACTTACTCAAGCAACTTGACGTACCTGCAAACTGTACAAAAGCCCATAAAAAACTGCTTAAGCAATTTAGCAAAGCCGATGATGAAAATCGCGACAGCCTGCTGAAAGACAGTATTGCCTTACTCAAGCAGGCCATTGCCTATGATCCGGCGCAGGAGCCAGAAAAAAGTGGTTTGCTTAATCGACTGTTTACCTCCGATAAATCATCAGTCACACCAGCACCCTCTGCAGGCAGCGAAACACAAGATCTGCTTGCACCTGACATACAGGCGATCACCCGCGTACTGGCACAACTTTTATCGATCTTGCCCTGGCCAGAAAAAATTAAAGCACAGGCCGAAAAAGCCATACAGCAAATTCAGCAGGCCGATAACGACAATACACTGCAAACAAAACTCGCGGTACTGGAAACCGTCATACATGACTGGCCCATCGCCATGCAACAACCCGGCGAAAATACCGCTGCACCGACACACATCTCATCATCTGCACCATCTTCACTGGATACCTATAAAAACTGCCTGATCAATTTTATGAATGATCTGGACGATACGGATAATCCCAGCGGGCAGTTAACGGCACTTAAAATAATCGCGCGTGATGCAAAGCAGGAAAGTGAACTCACCAGTTTATCAAAACAGCTTTCTCAACTACTGAGCGAACAGACCACTGCTCAATCTGATTCCACAGATGATGTACTGGTCGACACATCGAACATTGTACATTCAACCGTCACAGACAAAGCTGATGCACCGATTGCCTATGAGGGTAAAGACACATCACTGCAACCTTCTATTCAGGAATTACTGATTCGCCTGCTGGAACAACTCATTGTGCCCGCAGACCTACAGGCTGACGTAGATAAAATGAAGCAGCGTCTGGAAAAAGACACTCAACCGGACAACTGGAAAAAACTGCTAAAAGATGTCGCCTTACTGATTAATTCTATACGCAGCCGCATGCAGCAGGAAAAACACGAGTTTGAAACGTTTCTACAACAGGTGACTGATCGACTCAAATCCATGGATCAGTTTTTACAGATAGAAACGAATAACCTGCAGGAAGCACAGGATAGAGGCGAAGCCTTCGATGAGAAATTTACCAGTAACGTCAATGATATTCGACAGGATGTTGATCAGGCGGTGGAACTGGATAACCTGAAACTCAATGTTAACGCAAAGCTCGATACCATTTCATCACACATTGTGAACTACCGTGAATACGAAACCCATCGTGTGCAGGAATCTCAACAACAGGTCTATAACATGCAAACACGTATGTTATCGCTGGAGAAAGAAACTGAAACGCTGAAGAAAGTGGTGATCGAAAAAAACAAACAGGCGATGTTTGATGCGCTCACCGATATTCCCAACCGTTTATCCTATGAAAAAAGAATCGTCGAAGAAGTCTCGCGCTGGAAACGATTTAACACACCACTCAGCCTGGCTGTGTGGGATATCGATTTCTTCAAAAAAGTTAATGATAGCTACGGCCACAAGGCCGGTGACAAAGTATTAAAAACCGTCGCACAACTTCTCAATAAACGCATTCGCACCACAGATTTCCTCGCCCGTTATGGCGGTGAAGAATTTGTTATGTTACTCCCCGGTACCAAACAGGAAGAAACATTACGGCTGGTAAATGATTTACGCCAGCAGGTGGAATCCTGTGGTTTTCATTATCACGGTGAAGCGGTAACGATTACCGTTTCCTGCGGCATTAGCAGTTTTCAGGAAGGCGATAGTATCGAAAAAGTCTTTGAGCGTGCTGATCAGGCTTTATATAAAGCAAAAGAAAATGGTCGGAATCAGTGTGTGATTGCTGCGTGTTTGTCTGATTAAGTGGATAAGCTAATAACCAGGAATTTACCTGTATGAACATACCGATATATAGTTTGATCAAACTATTTTTGATTATTTTTTTTATACAATTTCTCTCATCCTGCACTGCAGGTAATCCCCAGTTTTCCACTGATACTCCCGCCGGTTTCTGGTATGGCCTGTGGCACGGCATTATTTCTGTTATCACATTAATCATTCATCTGTTTAATGACAATATTTCCGTGTATGAAATACACAACAGCGGAGGCTGGTATGATTTTGGTTTCCTGTTAGGTGTAATATCTATCTGGGGTGGTAGTTCTCATGTGACCTGTAAGAGTAATGCAAACAAACAGCGTGAAAAAGAATGGCAGGATATAGGTAACAAGGTTGAACTTAAGGTAATGCGAAAACTTAAAAACTGGTCTGAAGAGAATGATGATACTCCATCCACTAAAGAATGGGATGAAATTGCTGAGAAAGTTGAAAAGAAGCTAAAGCGAAAAATTCGTGAGTGGGCAGATAAAGACTAAATTCCCTTACCAATCACACATCATGTTTAAAATTTAATCAAAAGTATACGAGGAAATAATATGCACACGAAAAAATCTTTAATTATTTTACTGGGATGTCTTTTATCATTTTTTTCATACAATACAATGGCCAGCAATCTTGTCCGATTCTATACCGACTATGATTCCTATCACCTGGTTTCTCCCGCCAGAATCACAAATATCTATATTGATGTAGATGATAATGAGGCGGAAATATACATTGATGGTGATAAGTCAGTGTTATGGAAAATAAATCTGGAGAACATTCCTGAAGCTGATGCCATAAAACTTGTTGAGTCTATATATTCAGATGCTCGAAAAGACATTTTGAACGTAAAGGTTTCTTCGTTCAATTAGTAATTAAAGGCTACGTAACTATGAAAATCACTATAAAAATTATAGCCGCCTGCCTGTTTGTTATTTATTCAACAAATGGATATTCGGAAACCAGTGTCGAGTCTCTTTCTCCGGAATTAAGAACGCTTTTACAACAGGAAATGACAGCAATAGAGCAGGGTATGAAGAATATAATACCTGCATATACTTCCGGGAATTTACCTGAAGTAGCTAAAATTGCGAATCAGATTAAAAGCAGTTTTATTTTAAAGCAGCATATCAGTGAGGAGCAAAAGCACGAGCTGCATAAAAAATTACCGAAAGATTTTATTCAGAAAGACCAGAGCTTCCATAAATACGCAGGTATGCTTGAGCACGTCAGCCGCGAAAAGCACCCAGAACTGGTGGGCTTCTACTACTCAAAACTTTTAGAATCATGTGTTAGTTGCCATACGGAACATGCGAGTCACAGGTTTCCAGCTTTGTCTGGCGATTCTTTAGAGGATGAGCATCATCACTAAGTCACAGCGTATAGCAATTTCATTACGCTGAAACCCTGCATTTAACGCTGGCCTTCAGCTATCAGTAACTATTCCCGGGCAAATATTCTTATTTGCCCGCTTATTTTACTCTTAACCCCTCAAATTCATCTTTTTTCAGCTTCATTTCAGTTTCAGTTGCTATTTTTACCTCAGATTATATTGAGGAGAAAAATAATGACTGAAACAAGCCAACTTACAGGGCAGATCAGGGTATGGGACCCACTGGTGCGATTTTTTCACTGGTCGCTCGCCAGTGCCTTTCTGATTGCCTATGTCACAGAGGATGATTTTCTAACAATTCACAGCTGGGCCGGTTACCTGATTCTTTCGTTAATCGCTATCCGCTTTGTCTGGGGCTTTATTGGCACCCGCTATGCGCGATTCACTGATTTTGTTTACAGGCCAAAAACCATTATCGCCTTTCTAAAGGATACCCTGCGCTTAAGGGCCAAACGCTATATTGGGCATAACCCGGCCGGTGGCGCGATGGTGGTTTTGCTTATGTTAAGCCTGCTGTTTACCACGCTTAGCGGCATTTTACTGTTTGGTGCGGGCGAACACGCCGGGCCTGTGGCTCACTGGTTTACTCAGACTAATGGCATGGCTAATGGCTGGGCTGATCCTCTGGAAGAGGTGCATGAATTTTTTGCCAACTTTACGATGCTACTGGTGATTGTACATGTAGGCGGTGTCATCGTTGAAAGCCTGATTCATCGTGAAAACCTCGTATCTGCCATGATCAGCGGCTTTAAATCGGCAACAGCTAAAAAGCTAGCGGGTGAATAGTATGCGATTTAATCAACTATCCAATGTGGCTTCAGGCCTTTCCATTGTTCTACTGTCTGGCCTGAGTGTTATTAGCACTCACGCCATGGCCGATGTGAACAGCCTGTTAAATACTTATGCCCAACAGGGTGCAACTCAACCAGATGCGCAAAAAGGCCGTGAGTTATGGAATACACCGTTTGCAGGTGACGTGCCGTTTACCACCCGCAGCTGTAATTCCTGCCATACAAAAGATTTAACTCAGGCGGGTAAACACATTAAAACGTCAAAAGCGATTAAACCGATGTCGCCTTCTGTTAACGCCGAGCGACTGACGGATAACCGTAAGGTTGAGAAATGGTTTTTACGTAACTGTAAATGGACACTGGGTCGAGAATGCAGTGTATCCGAAAAAGCAGACCTTCTGCTGTATATCAACACATCTGAAAAGTTTTAGGAGCATATCGTGAAATCGACACTTGCCATAACCGCTGTTATTTTTACCCTGTTAATTGTTTCTATGCCACTGGTATTCAGTGACAATGATGAAGAATGGGGTGAATCTGAACATTCAACTAAACAATTTACCAACACCAAGCATCCTGTTTACGAAGAGGAGTGTGGCAGTTGCCATATGGCATATCCCGCCGGTTTATTACCCTCGCGTTCATGGGATAAACTAATGGCCGGGCTTGAAGATCATTTTGGTGATAACGCGGAGCTCTTGCCAGAAACCCACATGGTGATTCGTGATTACCTTGCCGCCCATAGCGCAGATCATCAGTCGTCTCGTTTATCACGTAAATTTTTATATTCCGTTGATACAAACAGCTCACCTTTACGTATTACAGAAACGGCTTATTTCAAACGTAAACATGATGAAATTCCTGCACGCATGGTCACTGGAAACAGCAAGGTAAATAGCTTTAGCAACTGTAATAGTTGTCATATGAATGCTGTTAAAGGTGTGTTTAGTGAAGATGATGTCAGAATTCCTGGTTACGGTCGCTGGGATGATTAACAGAGTCGCGCATAGTAAAAGTGTGCGTATATTGAGGTATACTTTATTAATGAAAAAACTAACTCTGCCAAACGTTGTTGCCGTATTTATACTATCTGCCTCACTGCTCTTACTGTTACCGGTTGTTGAGGCAAGTAACGACCATCAGGAAGCTCGTGAGCTTCAGGCAGCGGGTAATATATTACCCTTACAGCAGCTCATTGACATTATACGCAAAGGCCACCCTGGCACAGTCATCGAACTTGAACTGGAGCATAAAAGCGAGCGCATTGTATATGAAGTTGAAATTCTGGCCGACGATGGCTATGTAACCAAACTTTATATTGATGCACAGACAGGTGAGATACTTCGCAGCAAAAAGGACGATTAGACATGCGCTTGCTGTTAGCTGAAGATGACCACACACTGCTTGCCCGTTTAAAGAAGGATTTGAAATCTGCCGGTTATGCTGTCGATGTTGCTGATAATGGCGTTGATGCGGAGTACCTTGGCAATGAAATGATTTACGATATTGCTGTGCTCGATTTAGGTTTGCCACAACGCAATGGACTTGATGTTTTAAAAAACTGGCGCGCTGCTGGTAATTACTTACCTGTACTGGTACTTACCGGTCGTAATGCCTGGCATGAACGTGTAGACGGTTTTAAGGCTGGTGCTGATGATTATCTTGGAAAACCTTTTCACACTGAAGAATTACTGGTTCGCCTTACCGCCCTGTTACACCGTTCAAAACAGAAGCCTGGTGGCACACTTAACGTGGCCGGTTTACAGCTGGATGAAAAATCACAAAGTGTCATTACCAGTGATGGCAATAACCATAAACTTACCGGTATAGAATTTCGTTTACTACGTTACTTTCTGCTCAACTCCAATCAGGTTCTCTCAAAATCGCAACTCACAGAACATGTTTACGATTTCGATTCTGATAAAGACAGTAATGTGATTGAAGTTTATGTTAAACGTTTACGCCAGTTATTAGGCAAAGAGCGTATAGAAACCAGGCGCGGCCAGGGCTATATTTTTCGGGAGTTGCCTTAATGGGTTTATTCACAAGGCGCTCATTACAATCACGGCTCGGCACTGGCCTGCTATTCAGTTTGATTATCGCCTTTGCAGTGCTGACTATTGTGGTGACAACTAATATTCGTTCACTCGCTGAAAGTTATATTTTAACTCGCCTTCAACATGATACCGAAACCCTGCTGAGTAACATCCGTTTTGTAAATAATAAATTAGAACTGGATACAACGCGGCTGGATACAATTTATCATCAACCCTTTTCCGGGCATTACTATGTCATTAGTAGTAATACATCGACGCTTTATTCTCGATCACTCTGGGACTTTTCCCTCAGTCATCAGCCACTGCAAAGTGGCGTACAAATTACCCATAAACAATCAGGGCCTGATCATCAGTCATTACTCGTTTTTAGTAGTGGCTTTACTAAACAGGGTAATGCCTTAACGATTTCTATTGCTGAAGATTTCAACCCCGTTAAAAGCAGCATTCAGCACTTTGTTATTTTTTTCGTTTTGCTTGCGGGTGTTATTCTTTTAATCCTGGTGATCCTGCAGATTTTTATCTTACGCTATAGCCTAAAACCCTTAATGCAGATCCATCAACAACTGGCGTCTCTTGAACAGGGTGAACGTGAAAAACTGGACACGAATGTGCCCGCAGAACTTAGCCCACTTATTCTGCAGTTAAATCACTTGCTTGAATTAATGACTAACCGACTTCAGCGTTCGCGTGATTCACTCAGCGATCTGGCGCATACGATTAAAAAGCCCCTTACACTTATTCAACAAATGATTAATAGCGATTCTGTTCCACTGCAAACCCGGCAATCTGTGCTCGAACAATCTGATGCTATTTATCAGCTCAGCGATCGCATTCTTAAGCGCGCCCGTCTTGCCGGTCCTGGTCACTCAGGACAGTTATTTTCATTTAAAAAAGATTTACCCGATCTACTGAAAACCCTGAATATGATGTATCTCGATAAGCAGATACAGCTGGAAGTACAGGGCAATACTAGTATAACCAGCCTGATAGATCGGCAAGACATGCTTGAACTGCTGGGAAATGTACTCGATAACGCCTACAAATGGGCCAATCAACATGTGATTCTGTATATTCACGCTAATCACGAACTGCACATTTCTATTGAAGATGACGGCCCCGGTGTAAACCCGCAAAACCTGTCTGAATTAGCGCAAAGGGGCACACGCCTTGATGAAACAACCGCGGGACACGGTTTTGGACTGGCAATATGCAGTGATATTGTGGCGAATTATCAGGGTGAATTCACGCTTTCAACATCAGATAGACTGGGCGGATTTAAAGTTGATATCCGTCTGCCATTGCAGACACACTAAATGGAAGTATGACGCAATGAACCTGCCATGTGGCATTCAGCTTTCAAATCTTCGCGCATAAGCTAGCAGTAAGCATGGCTCAAGGTTGCCTTCCCAAGTATACTTGGTTATGTTATTCAGAATATGGCTTATGCTTTAGCCAACACAATATGGAGATCAGACATGAATTTAATTAGCCGCCTCTGCGGAGTTATTGCGACTACGACATTATTATCTGCCTGTGGTAGTAAGCCCGATTTTGCTGAATGTGTATTTCCTGATGCTCCTGATGCACCTGCACCTGGCTGGGTCTGTGATCAGCCCGTAGAAAATATTGAAATAGCGGCCGTGGGCTCTACGCCAAAATCTGCCGCTGGGCATGATTATATGAAAAGTATGGCGGCGACTTCGGCACGCGTTCAGCTTGCACAGAATATGCAGGTGGAAGTGCGCAATATGATAAAGCAGTATGTTGAAACAACGGGTCAAACTGAAACAGAAACGGTCGATAAAGTGATGACTTCTGTCACCAAGCAGATTACTAACCAGACCCTGGTCGGTACAAAAATTATCCGCACGCGTTTAAGCCCCAATGGTACTTTATATGTACTGGTGGGTATGGACAATGCCAGTGTCATCAACGCATCTGAAAAAGCATTGCGCACCAGCATGCGAAATGATGCTGCATTATGGCAACAGTTTAAGGCGCAAAAATCACAGGAAGAACTGGCAGCTGAAATTAGCAAGATGAATCGTTAATACACTACTCAAAACATCTCTCTATAAAATAAAAAAGCACGGTATCCGTGCTTTTTTATTGGACAGATCCAATGAGTAAGAGGCTAATTATTACTTAAATTTAACCATAGCACTTATCTCTATCTGTTATGCCTGAACCAGACCACTGTGTTTCAACAGGGCACTAATATCTGGCTCACGCCCTCTAAAACGCTTGAATAACTCCATGGCTTTTTCAGAGCCACCGGTTTCCAGTATATTCTGTAAAAACTCCTTGCCTGTTTGCTGGTTGAATATACCGGTTTCTTCAAATTTTGAGTAGGCATCTGCAGAGAGAACTTCTGCCCATTTATAACTGTAATAACCTGCTGCATAACCTCCCGCAAAAATATGTGCAAAGCTGTGTTGAAACTGGTTAAATTCTGGTGGAATTAATACTGCGACCTGCTGACGAACCTCATCCAGCAGTGCCTGAATACTGGTGAAGTTTTCAGTACCATATTCCATATGTAATCTAAAATCGAATAAAGAGAACTCCAGCTGTCTTACCATTAACATAGCCGACTGAAAATTCTTCGCCTTAAGTAATTTCCTGTATAGATTTTCTGGTAATGGCTCGCCC
>AZIC01005176.1_pt1 | contig 14528 bp, 6 predicted proteins | sample 359061 | NCBI WGS metagenome assembly AZIC01 (sample SAMN02429709, study PRJNA222657) | marine sediment metagenome | biome: Sediment sample; isolation source: sample MGS-MES from oil contaminated site at the harbour of Messina (Sicily... | place: Italy: Messine | collected 2011-04-30 | depth 1 m m
CTGGATTGGTTCTTCGATGGGCGGTTCAGTGAATAGCTCGTTTAATGGACAGTTGGATGAAGTAGCTCTCTATCGTACGGCACTGACTGCCAGTCAAGTGGCATCACACTTTAAATATATCACCTCTGATCCGCAGATCGACTGGGCCACGATTCCGGAAGATCGCGTCAGGGTAGATATTCTGGAAGGGATTCCGAATAAGAAATCCTGGAAGTTTCGGCCACCTCGATTTGCGGAAACATTCACGCAACCACACTTTGCTTTGATTGAAATCCCTAACCGTTATTCCGAGCGTGGTTTGAAAGTAGATCGGCCGGATCCATTCCTGGTGCGGGCAATGTCTCGAATGACGCTCCCTCAAGGTAAAAAACGGATTCTGGTACGTGCTCGCAATGCTGCGCGACTCTATATTGATGACAAGCTGGTGGCAGAAACCGGTTTCCACAAGATTACCAGCAGCGGTCACGACATTGTCTATGATGTCGATCTGAGCCTGGCGCCAAATATTCGTCCATTACACCGGGGGGATACGGAAAAAGTTGTCGAATATAACGGCGATGGTAAACTGCACCGTATTCGCTTCGAGATGATCGTGGGTGGTTCTCGGCATCGTCCCGATTTCGGAGAAACAGCCGTTTTTATAGGTAATCCTGGTGAAGATTTTCAACTTCTGACTCCGTCTGATCAGGTCGTAATGCTGACTGACGAGGATTGGTTACCTTTCGCACGCCAGTATCGCCACAATCAAATCGCTGTGAATGCAAAGCATCGTCGCGCCGCATCACAGAAAGAAGACCAGTACTGGGAATCGCGGCATCAGATTGCGAAAGCAGATGTTCTCAGCCAACCTCAAATCAAAGTACCCGCAGCAGAGAAGGGACTGCGGGCGAACAACGCCATCGATCACTTCATCAATCAGCGTCTGGCGAAAGAGAAAGCTGATCAGGCTCCGTTGCTCGGCGATCTGGCTTTTCTAAGACGGCTGTCCCTCGACACAACAGGAACCGTACCTGCTCCAACTCAGATCAGTGAATATCTGGCCGACGATCCTAAAACACGTCGTGCGAAGGCAATTCAACGCTTGATCAATGATCCCGCCTGGGCCGACAACTGGGTCGGTTACTGGCAGGATGTACTGGCGGAGAACCCAAATATCCTCAATCCGACATTGAATAACACCGGTCCCTTCCGCTGGTGGATTCACGAATCGTTTTATGACAACAAGCCATTTGACCGTTTCCTGACCGAGCTGGTCATGATGGAAGGCAGCAAGTATTTCGGCGGTCCTGCCGGTTTTGAAATGGCATCGCAAAATGATGCTCCGATGGCGGCCAAAGCACATATTATTGGACAGGCCTTCCTCGGCTTGAATATGAAATGTGCCCGCTGTCACGATGCGCCGTTCCATGACTTCAAACAGCGAGATCTATTCAGCCTGGCTGCCATGCTGAAACGCAACCCCCAGGGTGTTCCCAAGACCAGCTCTGTGCCCGGCTTTGATTCCAAGTCGAATTCGATGCTGATTTCAGTGACACTGTTACCGGGAGAGAAGGTGACGCCACAATGGACCTTTGAAGAGCTGGTCAAGCCAGGCACGTTCCCGCAAATTTATCTGCGGTCTCCCCAGGATACGCGTCAACAACTGGCCGCTACAATTACTTCGCCGCAAAATAAACGATTCGTGAACGTGATTGTAAATCGCGTCTGGAAGCGGTATCTCGGCCAGGGGCTGGTGGAACCCGTGGATGACTGGCAAGGTCAGGAGCCTTCGCACCCTGAACTGCTGGAGTATCTGTCACAACAGCTTGTGATTCATGGCTATGATCTGAAATATCTGGCTCGATTGATTTTCGAGTCGGATCTGTATCAACGACAGGCAACGACGGACATCAACACAATTGAAGGCCTGCTCGATACGACTTATCACTTTTCTTCGCCCGTTTTACGACGGATGGAAGCCGAGCAGATTGTCGATTCGCTGTTTATGATCTGTGGAAAACCGCTCGACGCCGGCCGGATGTGTATCGATATTGATGGTGCCCGCGACTATCACAATTCACTGGACCTGGGATCGCCGCGTCGCGCCTGGCAGTTTACATCACCGTCCAATGAACGGGATCGTCCCAGCCTGGCGCTTCCGTTTGGCCAGCCTTTTATTACTCTGATGAAAACGTTCGGATGGCGTGATACACGTCAAAGCCCTGTTACGGTTCGCGAATCTACCTCGACCCCCCTCCAGCCGGCAATCCTTGCCAATGGCATCTTGGGTCGGCGGTTCACGCGTCTTTCTGATGACAGTGATTTCACGGAACTTGCTTTACAAGATGTAACACTGGAGGCTTTGATCAAAGCGACTGTCATGAAAACATTGACGCGAACGCCGACCACGAAAGAGTTCAATATGTTTAAAGAGCTGCTGCAGCCTGGGTATGCTGAGCGGGTGAATCCGCAGGCTGAACTTGTCAGCCGCGAGCGATTACCTCGAAATCTGGTGGGCTGGTCAAACCATGTGAACCCTCGAGCCAATGAAATTAAAGTGGAGCTTGAGGTGGCGGTCAAGCAGGGGGATCCACCGACCCGACGTCTGAATGATGACTGGCGAAAACGCTATGAGGACATGCTTTGGACTTTGTTGAATTCCCCCGAGTTTATCTTTGTGCCTTAATTGATCTCTTTTTTGATCAAATAATGGTTTTTCATCCGTTTGAGTCATTTTTTGTATTAAAGAGCAGAAGACGCGGATACTCACAAAAAAAGGGGAGAATTTCTTAAAAAGTTCATAAATTGAACAATCCGGGTATAATTTGCAGTGAGATCAACCAGGGTCTCGGTATATTAGAATAAGTCACGATTTATGACATAAATACATTCTTGTGTACAGTAATGTTTGTCGGGTCTGGAATCTCTGGATTCTGACAAAACTCGCCTGCTGTGACGTCTCTACTGAGAACCTGATTATCTGGAATTGCCCACTATGAACCACCTGGCATTCGTTAAGCGTTCCCTTTGCCTGCTGAGCCTCTCGCTCGCCCTGCCTCTCTCTGCGAGCCCCTCCTACGCTCAAAAAGAGAAAAGCCCTAAATCTCCCCCCGCCAGTTACCGGGAGCTGATTCTTTCAGACCAGCCGACACTCTACTGGAATTTTGAGACAGTCGCTCCGGAGGGTTACAGCAGTGTAGTGGCTAAGAAGGCAAAAGCCGAACCAGTCAAAGCCCTCGTCAGCGGTAAGCTGGCAAAGCCTGCAGCCGGTCCTCGCCCTTCCGAATTCCCTTTGTTCACAACTAAGAATCAGTCGGCATCGTTTGTGCCGGGAGATGGTTTTCTGCGGGTGGTTGATCCGGGTGAAAAGAGTATTCTCGATTTTACTGCCGGGGATGCGATCACCCTGGAAGCATGGGTGAATCTGAACTCCACTAAAGCGGGGCGCCATTATTACATCATTGGAAAAGGGCGAACGAACCGCAAAGGGGTAGCCCGTGATAATCAGAACTATGGGTTCCGAGTCACCGGCTCTGAGATCAGTTTTCTGTTTCGGGGACAACCTGAGAAGAAAGATCAGAAAGCCGATTACCATCGCTGGACTTCGAGTGGAGCCGGGATCAGTGCTCACAACTGGCATCATGTGGCTGTAACTTATACCTTCGGAAAAAAGAAAAGTCTGAAGGCATATGTCGACGGTCAGCCTGTTTCCGGGAAATGGGATATGGGCGGCGATACAACGCTGGCCCCCGTTGTGGATAACGACGAAGTCTGGATTGGTTCTTCGATGGGCGGTTCAGCAAACAGTTCGTTTGATGGTCAGATGGATGAGCTGGCTGTTTATCGTAAGGCGCTGACTGCAAAACAAGTCGCATCTCACTTTAAATATCATGCACCCTCTCCGAAGATTGACTGGACTGCGATTCCAGAAGATCGTGTCAAAGTGGATATCCTGGAAGGGATTCCTAATAAGAAATCCTGGACGTTCCGTCCTCCGCGACTGGCAGAATCATTTACACAACCACACTTCGCATTAATCGAAATTCCCAATCGTTACTCCGAACGGGGTGTCAAAGTAGATCGCCCCGACCCTTTTCTGGTTCGTGCCATGTCGAGTGTCGTGATTCCGAAAGGGAAGAAGCGGATTCTGGTCCGAGCCCGGAATGCTTCGCGATTGTATATCGATGAAAAACTGGTCGCTGAAACCGGCTTCCATAAAATTTCCGGTTCCGCTCACGGTCATGTATTCAAAGTAGATCGCAGCCTGTCTCCCCATATTCGACCGCTGCATCGAGGTGATCAGGAAAAAGTTATCGAATTTGCAGGGGATGGAAAACCACATCGAGTCCGCTTCGAAATGATTGTCGGCGGCTTTCGACATCGTCCCGATTTTGGTGAGACTGCTGTTTTTGTTGGTGAACCAGAACAGGACTTTCAGTTACTGACACCCGGTGATGAAACCATCATGCTGACGGATGCTGACTGGCTGCCTTTCGAACGCGAGTATCGATACAGCCTGATTGCTGTGAACGCAGAGCGTCGTCGCGTCGCATCACAGAAAGAAGACCAGTACTGGGAATCGCGACATCAGATCGCGAAAGCAGAAATTCTCAAGCAGCCTCAAGTCAAAGTGCCATCCGCAGTGAAGGGACTGCGGGCGAACAACGCCATCGATCACTTTATTAATGAGCGGCTGGAAAAAGAGAAGGCGCCACAGTCGCCACTCCTTAGTGATCTGGCTTTTCTACGACGGTTGTCTCTGGACACGACGGGAACGGTTCCTTCCACAGAACAGATCAGCGTTTATCTGGCTGACGAACCAAAAACACGACGTGCCAATGCAATTCAACGTTTCATTAATGATCCCGCCTGGGCAGACAGCTGGGTTGGTTACTGGCAGGATGTGCTGGCTGAAAATCCGAATATTGTCAACCCGACGTTGAACAACACCGGACCTTTCCGCTGGTGGATTCACGAATCGTTTTATGACAATAAGCCTTTCGACCGTTTCCTGACTGAACTGGTCATGATGGAAGGCAGTAAGTATTTCGGCGGTCCGGCCGGGTTTGAAATGGCATCGCAGAATGATGCCCCGATGGCGGCCAAAGCACATATCATCGGCCAGACGTTTCTGGGACTGAACATGAAGTGTGCCCGCTGCCATGATGCTCCCTTTCATGATTTTAAACAGCGTGACCTGTTCAGTCTGGCCGCTATGCTGAAACGCAGCCCCCAAGGGGTTCCCAAAACCAGTTCTGTACCCGGCTTTGATTTCAAATCGAATTCAATGTTGATCTCAGTCACTCTGCTGCCTGGCGAGAATGTGACACCCAAATGGACGTTCGAGGAACTCGTCAAACCGGGGGCCTATCCGGAAAATTACCTGCGGTCTCCCAAAGACACGCGGCAACAACTGGCGGCTACAATTACTTCACCTCACAACGAACGTTTTGCGAATGTGATTGTGAACCGCGTCTGGAAGCGGTATCTTGGACAGGGACTGGTGGAACCTGTGGATGACTGGGATGGCCAGGAACCTTCCCATCCGGAACTGATGAAGTACCTGTCACAGCAATTTGTTCTTCATGGCTACGATCTGAAATATCTGTCACAGTTGATTTTTGAGTCGGATCTGTATCAGCGAGAGGCAGCCACCGATCAATCAAAAATCGAAGGGCTGCTGGATACGACCTATCATTTTTCTTCACCGGTCCTGCGTCGTATGGAAGCCGAGCAGATTGTCGATTCGCTGTTCGCGATCTGCGGGAAACCACTGGATGCCGGTCGGATGTGTATTGATATTGATGGGTCCCGTGACTATCACAGTTCACTTGATCTGGGAGCGCCGCGGCGTGCCTGGCAGTTCACTTCACCCTCCAATGAACGAGATCGGCCCAGTCTGGCACTGCCTTTCGGGCAACCCTTTATTACTCTGTTGAAAACCTTTGGCTGGCGTGATACACGACAAAGCCCGATCACAGTTCGCGAATATGCTTCCACAGCGATTCAGCCGGCCATTCTCGCGAATGGTGTTATCGGCAAGCGGTTCACCCGTCTGTCTGACGACAGTGATTTCACTGACCTGGCATTACAGAAGCAGTCACTCGAAACGTTGATTAAAGCGACTGTCATGAAAACGTTGACACGTGAACCGACCGAAAGTGAACTGAAACTTTTTGTCGAACTGCTGCAGCCTGGTTATACAGAACGTGTTAACAAGGATGCAAAGATTGTTTCACGTGAGCCACTGCCACGCAATCTGGTGGGGTGGTCAAATCATTTGAGTCCCGAAGCCAATGAAATCAAGGTGTCCCTGGAAGCATCCGTCAAAGAGGGGGATCTTCCCACAGAACGCTTGAACGTGGACTGGCGCAATCGCTATGAAGATATGCTCTGGACGTTGTTGAATTCTCCGGAATTTGTCTTCGTACCATAATCAAACTTGATCCTGACTGATAAACCAACCTGCAACTTTAATCATAAGAGTCAATCATGAACGCATTTGAATCTACTCGTCGCGACTTTATAAGACAGGCTTCGCTCACTGGTCTGGCAGCATCTGCATTGGGAACTCCCTGGCAGCAGTTGCTGGCCTCTGAAAAGCACGCTGATAAAAAACATGGTGCGAAAAAACTGCCAATGCCGGTTGGTAAAGCCGAGCATTGTATCATGATCTGGCTGGGCGGCGGTTCCTGCCACATCGATACCTGGGACCCGAAACGCAAGGGTGATCCCAAAGCCAAAAAAGCCGGTTCCTACTACGATTCAATTCCGACTGCGATCAAGGGAACCGAAGTTTGCCAGCATCTTTCCAAATGTGCACCGATTCTCGATCGATTCAACATTGTGAGATCGGTGCACCATGAGGTGATCGACGAACATGCGGCTGCCACAAACCGCATGCATACAGGACGACCGACAACTGGAACGATTACCTATCCTTCAGTCGGTTCCGTAGTGGCGCATAAACGGGGATCTGCGAGTGAACATGCTCCCGCGTATGTGCTGATTGGATATCCCAACGTGACGCGTGGTCCCGGGTTTCTGGGTAGTGAGGCGGGTTATATTTATCTGACCGATACCAGTGCCGGCCCGAGTGGCTTCACACGGTCTTCCCGCGTGAATCAGAGTCGTCAGGACCGTCGCGAACGTCTGCTGACGAAGATGCGGGCCGAATTCCGCCAGAAAAGTGTAGGAGGTCAGGCGATTCAGGATTATGACCAGTCGGTGGCTGAGGCGTTGCGTCTGTCGGGGCCTGAGTTCATGAAAGTCTTCCAGCTGGACAATGAAAAAAGTGATCTCCGCAACTCTTATGGTGGTGAGTTCGGCCAGCGCTGTCTGCTGTCACGTCGTCTGATTCAATCAGGCGTGCGGTTCATTGAAGTCTCGCATAATCTGAACTTTGTGAATGGTACCGGCTGGGACACACATAACGATGGCCAGCTCAATCAGCATTTGCTGATCAAGGAACTGGACTCCGCGCTGTCAGCGCTGGTACTCGACCTGGAGCAGAATAAGCTACTGGATAAAACGTTGATTGTTGTTGCTTCCGAATTTGGACGTCCGGCGAAATTCGATTCCGGCGGAGGACGCGGGCATCAGTCCAAGGCTTTCAGCGTTGTTCTGGCTGGCGGCGGACTGCAGAATGGAAAAACAATTGGTGTGACGAATGAACTGGGTGAAGAAATCGTTTCCCGCCCGGTTTCTGTTCCTGATCTGCATGCCACAATTTATGCTTCTCTGGGAATTGACCCCAGTGAAGAACTCTTTGCCGGCGATCGTCCCGTGCCGATTACCGATATGGGCGATCCTGTTCGGGAACTCTTTTCATAAGCCCGCAAGACTTATAAATCTAATACCAGAGAACCAGGATGGCTTGAAAATGGCCATCCTGGTTTTGTTTCCGGGTCGTTCTGACGGGAAAGCGATCCTGTCTTGGCTGACATCTGCAAGCTGGCTGTGTATTCTTAATTGATGAAGAGTCCAGTCATAGATGTTTCAGCTGAGAGGTTTATTATATGCCGCCCCGGTCTTCGCATTTTGCCATCATTGCTGCAGTGGTCCTGTTTCTGGGGATGCTGGCCTTGTTTCTGACACTCAAGGCACCACCGGACCGGCAAAATGGTCCAGTTGAAATTGACCCAATAAGCTATGAGCGGGCAACCAGACTGCTGCAATTGAAAAATGAAGGAGTCGCTTACCTCGAGAATGAAAAGTATGACGACTCTGATCGTCTGTTGGAACAATTGGCAGAAGAGCTACCCACAGAAGAGATTGGTTTTCGCAATTTAACGATTTGTCGTCTGCTGCAACTGACGCCTGAAAAATTAGCCCAGGAGCCGGAAGGGGGGAAACTGAAAGAACAGGCTCTCCATGCCTTGAGTCAGTTGATACAAATATCTCCCGAGTCTGTCGTCAGTTCAATCCTGTCTGCTCGTATTTATGCAGCTCTAGGGAAACCGCTCCAGGCGCAGGAAGATCTGGTCCATGCGACAGAATTGAAGCCTGAAGATGCCGCCATCTGGTTTGAGTTGTCGCAGGTGCAAAAGCAGGATGCTGATGCGAAAGTTCAATCGATGGCGAGAGAATCACTGGCTAAAGCATGGGAATTGCAGCCTGATAATCTGTTTCTGACGCTGGAGTACCTTCAAGTCACAGCAGAACAACAGACAGAGCAGGCGACTGCTGTATTTGAGAAAATCAACACGCTGGCGGCTCCCCTGGCAGTCAGCGTCAAAAATCATACACGCCTGGATTTAAATCAGCTGATTGAGGATTCGCTGACAGCGATTAAAGGCGGGAAATGGAATGTGGTTCTCCGAAACGCGCGTATCTTGAGAAATGTGTTGATTGCGGAAGATCTCGTCAAAAGTGATCGTCGTCGCGTGGAACAGAACCCGCTGGAGTTTGTGATTCATGACTTTCCTCCTGCGTTCTATCAGGCAGTCGAATGGCCGGCACAACAGAAGCCTCGTACAGTGGAATTCGCTGAAGCACGTCCGCTCACATTTTCTCCAGCGCTGTCGACTGACATCAAGGATCTGCAGGTTGCTGATTTTAATCTGGATGGAAAGCCCGACCTGATTGTGCTGACAGCCAGGCAGGTTGCCGTTTATTCTCAGACCGGGGAGATCTGGGAATTGATTACACAGAGTGAACTGGAAGGCGATTATGCGGAGGTTATGGACGTCGATCTTGACGCTGATATACAACGAATGTCACAACCAGAAGCAACAGAGAAATCAGCACCGACAGTCTTTCCCATTTCGCCGGCGCGCGACGCCGATCTGGATCTGGTGGTGAGTGGAAAATCGGGTGTCAAAGTCTTTGAAAATCAGATTGATTCGAAAACAAGCAAACGTACGCTGGTCATGAAAGCACAGTTGGAAACGTTAGATACGTTAGCGGACGTATTTGCTGTCAATTTCTCTGATTTGGATCATGATGGTGATTTGGATCTGGTCGCTTCTACGGACAAGGGGCTTTCACTCTGGTCGAATCGGGGTGATTTTTCGTTTCGAAATATCAACGACCAAAGCCAGTTGCCTCCTGCGGATCTGGCTGTCACTTCGATGGTACGCGTCGACTGGGACCGGGATGTGGACCTTGATCTGATCCTATGCAGTCGTTTGTCGAAGCAGGCGGGCTACCTGGAAAATTTACGACATGGTCGGTTTCGCTGGCGCTCCTTTTCTAAACTCGAAGCGGATGACGGGCCGACAGCGAATCAGTTTGAAGAATGTATACTGACGGACTTTGACCGAAATGGTTCCTGGGATTTGATTGGCGTGCGCCAAAATGAGCTGATGCTGGCCGAAACCCGGCGGCCCAAGCCGGGCAGTGTGCAGATTGCTTCAGTCCAGAAAATCAGGGAAACCGAGCCTGTCGACTTGCAGGGCAACATGCTGCAGACCGGTGACCTGAATAATGATGGCGTACTGGACGTGGTAGCTTTGAACTCAACCGGGTTACAACTGCTGCTGGGAACCGCGGAGCAGAGAACAGAGCAGACCGCGTTTGTGACAGATCAGGAGCTCACTTCAGCGAAGCCCGTTCAGAAATATCTCCTTGCCGATCTGAATCAGGATGGCAACCTGGATGTAATCACGGTGGTACGCGATGAAATTATCTATCGGCAGAACAAGGGAAATGACTATCATTGGATTGATGTTTCACTGCGGGCCGAGCAGATTAAAGGGGAAGTCAAATCTGCCAGCGGACGCGTGAATCATTACGGCATCGGCAGTCTGCTGGAATTACGTAGCGGCACGATATACCAGCCTCAGATTGTCGCAGGGCAGTCTACACATTTCGGACTGGGTAACCAGAGTGTCGCCGAAGCGATTCGCGTCCTGTGGACCAATGGAATTCCCGTCAATATTATTAAAGCCAAAACCGATCAGCGGATTTATGAGAAGCAGACGTTGATGGGGTCCTGTCCTTACCTGTATACATGGGACGGGGAACAGTTTTCCTTTTATACCGATCTGCTCTGGGCAGCTCCCATCGGACTGCAGTTTGCGCAAGGAGTTGTAGCGCCTTGCCGTGACTGGGAGTATCTCAAGATTGCAGGAGACCGACTTAAGCCGAAAGACGGTGTTTATGAACTGCGGATCACCGAAGAACTCTGGGAAGCGGGCTACTTCGACACCGTGCAATTGACGGCAGTCGACCATCCTATAGGTGTGGAGATATTTTCCAATGAAAAGGTCGGGTCTCCCGATCTGGCGGCTTTTAAAATCCATACGGTTCAAAATCGACAGACACCCCGCACCGCCGTGAATCAGCGTGGTCGCGACGTGCTGCCTGAAATTAAGGATGCGGACAATGTGTATGCGAAAACATTCGATGAAAAATATCGACAGGGGCTTACAGAAGAGCATGCGCTGGAACTGGATTTGAATACAGAGGCAGTCAGGATCGCGAAAACAGCTCCACGGATCAAACTGTTTCTGACCGGCTGGATTTATCCGACCGATACCGGGATCAATCTGGCGTTATCGGAGAATCCCTCGATGCCTTCGCCGCGACCTCCTTCACTGGCAGTACCGGACAAAAATGGCGCATGGAAAACCATTCAACCCTTCATGGGTTTTCCCGGTGGCAAGACCAAAACGATTGTTGTCGATTTGACCGACCGGTTTCTGACAGACGATTATCGTGTGCGTATCGAATCGAATATGGAGTTCTACTGGGAACAGGTCTTCTTTACTTTAGACGAAACAGCTGCTGAAACTGTGACACAACCGTTACCGCTGGAATCTGCAGTACTGCAGTACCGGGGGTTTTCTACGCCTCTCATCCATCCAGGCAACGGGCCGGAACGCTATGATTATCAAAGTCTGTCGACTGGTATCCAGTGGCCGCCGATGCAGGGAGGCTTTACCCGTTTTGGTGATGTGAAAGCGCTGGTGGAATTGGCAGATAATCGTCTGGTGATTATGGGCTCAGGGGATGAGATGCGGCTGCGGTTCAAAGTACCCGAATTGCCTGTCAAACCAGGCTGGAAGCGTGATTTTATTCTACATAATGTGGGCTGGGACAAGGATGCAAACCTGCATACGATCCTGGGTCAGTCGGTCGAACCGCTGCCGTTCCGGGAGATGCAAACTTATCCTTATCCAACGGAAATTTATCCGGATGAGCAGGTGTTGAAGTCAGATAAGGAAGTGTATCACACCCGTCATCAAAACACCGCCCGATTCTGGAATGCTCTGCTGAAACCCTGAGCGTGAATTCACGAGTGCAATTGCCAGCCTGATTCGGTAAAATGCGGACTGATTGACTCACTTTGGTTTTTAATCAGGTTTGCTATGATGCCAGCTCTCTTTCGTTGTTGTCTCTTTCTCGTGCTTTTCTGTGCTCCTGAAATGGTACAGGCTGCGGAGATGTTGTATCCGCTCTCTGTAGCAGCAGCTGACAAAGATACCGTCTACGTGGCGGATCGCAAACTGCCTGGCATCTGGAGTGTTGAGAACGGCAAACCGACCAGCTACTTTACCGGCTCTAAAGTCTTTCGCACACCATTAAATGCGGTTCGCTGCGTCGCGATCGATAAAGAGGGACATGTCATCGCGGGTGATTCGTCGACACGGGAAGTGTATCGTTTTGAAAAAGCGGGCGCGAAGCCCCAACCGCTCACCAACGGGCGAATTGGCATTCCCATGGATGTGGTAGTGTTAAAGAACGGGGACCTGCTGGTATCGGATCTGGAACTGCATCAAATCTGGAAAGTTCCCGCCGCGGGTGGCAAACCGACCCTGTTTGCTAAAGTCGAGGCACCCCGAGGGTTGGCGCTGGATCAGGATGAAAACCTGTGGGTCGTTTCCGGGACCGCTGACCAATTGTTAAAAGTCAGTCCAGAGGGGAAAGTCTCCGTTGTTGTGAAAGGTCGACCGTTTAATTTCCCGCATGACGTGGTAGTACTCGATGATGGTTCGGCGATTGTCAGCGACGGTTATGAGAAAGCACTCTGGAAAGTTGCCGCCGACGGAACTACTGAAAAATGGGTGGCCGGCGAGCCGTTCAAAAACCCGGTGGGCGTCACCCGCCAGGGGCAGAACATTCTGGTTTCTGACCCGCATGCGAAAACGGTCTTTTCCATTGATCCTGAGAAAAACATCAGTGATCTTTTGAAGTCGAAATAATCGTTCAAAGACGACACATCAGCGACAATTACATGTGTTTTCGTGAATCTCGTGGTTCAAAAAGAGGTCAATTCACGGGCCTTTCATTCCACCAGATCGAAAACCATTCTTGTTTGTCCCGCTGATCTGTTTCACGTCCTTCAAAATTGCCGACAGCGAGATCGGGGTCTCCGTCGCCATCGAAGTCGCCGGCGGTGATGACAGGATGCTGACCCATTGAGTAATCAAGGGGGTGGGCTAGAAACTTACCTGGCGAGAGTTGTTCGTACCAGACAATTGTGTTGCGTGGTACTTGATAATCCCAGGTCATAGTGCAGGCAGCAAGGTCAATATCGCCATCACCGTCAAAGTCACCGTGTGTGGCGCAGTAGGCACCTGTCAGCGGGGCAACCGGATGATGGGTCAAGGGAAATTCACCCTTGTTTTCCAGCCATTGCAGCGAATGACTGGGGCGGAGTTCGAAGCTGTCCATGGTGTCGCCATTGGTATAGAGCAGGTCAAGATCGTCATCCTGATCCAGATCAACCAACGCAATGCTGGAGGATCCATACGCGGGATCGGGAGCCTGATAAATGGTCTCTTTACGAAACTGGCCGTTCCCTTCATTCAGAAACGCAACGATGATTTCGTGTTCCTGTGAGAACAGCGTGATAAAATCAGGTCGTCCATCCTTGTTCCAGTCTGTGATCAGTACATGACTGGCGCCGTGCCGAATGTCGAGGACTCGCAGTTCAAATTTCAGCTCATCTTTTGCATGCGAGATGTTTTCCAGGTACAGCAGACGTCCTGTTTTGTGCCAGCCAAATTCTGCGACGATCAGATCGAGATCGCCATCGGCGTCGAAGTCGGCTGCTTTGGCATCAGCGACACGTCCCAGGTGATCCTGAAGAATCTGTGTCTGCCAGCTATGCGTTTTTTTATTAAAAGTCAGCAGACTGACGGTTCCACGGTTGTGATCTTCCGGTCCAAAGCTGCCCAGATCGGCGATGAGATAATCATCTTGCTGATCCTGGTTCAGGTCGACGCGTTCGATATGAGCGGGGTGTTTGAGTTTTGCCAGTGGTTCGTACTCAGGTTGTCCTGCATCAAATCGAATACGCCCTGTTTCGCCGGAGCCCATGTCGGTCAAGAAAAGTTCATGAGAAGAATTAGTGTCGATCCAGTTCAGATGGGATATGGCCGGGAGTGCCTTCGAACCAGATTGAGGAATGACCTGTTTGCGAAAGCGGACAGGTCCGGAATCAGGGGACGCATGTTGTTTTGGCAGGTCGTGATGTTCAGGTGCCTGTGAAACAAAGTATTGGATGACTTCCGATTGTGGCGGGACCCGCAGGCTGGAGCCGGGGGCCTGTTCAAAGTGAGCATACTCACGCGGTATCTGCATTCGCCAGGCTTCTTTTGTCAGCACACCAGGATCGGGACAGCGATGACAATGGCTACAGAAATTTTGAATCTCGGCGTGAAATTCCTGAAAGTGTGAATCTGCGGGCAGTGTGACTGCAGCTGGTTTTTCCGCCAGCGGTTCCTGCTTCCCGCACGCAGTCAGCATTACGAGAAACAGGAAGTGGCAGAAACGGTCTGATCTCACTTGGATTGCTGTTCCAGAATGGGGCGGAGTACTTTCTCGAACGCATTCGCCTGTCTGAAGAAACCGAGGTCAGTCGGGTGAGAACTGTCGACGGTGTCTTCGCTGTCATCTCCCAACAGGGTTTCGCCATCCAGGTAATACAGGTGTTGGACACCTTCCTGTTTCAGCTTTTCATAGGCTTTCTTGAGGGCCTCCCGGCTGGTGCGATGTCGTTCCTGGCTGCTCTTTTTGAGATAAGCATTGGAATAGGTCCGGTCTTCTACCAGTAGAATGGGGGTCTCGGGATGGGCGGCTCTAAGTGTTTTGACCAGCGG
>AZIC01004485.1_pt1 | contig 14406 bp, 13 predicted proteins | sample 359061 | NCBI WGS metagenome assembly AZIC01 (sample SAMN02429709, study PRJNA222657) | marine sediment metagenome | biome: Sediment sample; isolation source: sample MGS-MES from oil contaminated site at the harbour of Messina (Sicily... | place: Italy: Messine | collected 2011-04-30 | depth 1 m m
GAACCAAAGGTCCCAACCAGTACGGTCCCGATCCCAAAGCGACCGCTGAACCTGCCGCCTGAGACAGACTGTCGCCCCCCCGTTATCCGGCTGGAAATCACCTTTTGCGTTTCATGAAAAAATAACGGAATCAGGACTGTGCAAAAGGTCGAATCAACGGTATATATCCTCCTGCAAATTCAACTTTCAACAACATGAGGTGCCATGTGAATTAAACACCGTGTGGACGAGGGGCTCCGACAAGCCACAACCTGCGACCACACTCCTTCCTTTTGTGTATTAGAGAACCAAAATGATACACCCCAAAACCGAGTTGAAATTTATCAGCAACGAAATCGGCTACGGCGTCGTCGCCACCGAATTCATCCCCGCGGGATCCATCACCTGGGTCCTGGATAAACTGGACCGCGAGTTCAGTTCTCTCGAATTCCAGTCAATGGAAGACATCTACCAGAACATCCTGGACACCTACTCCTTTCGCAATAACCAGGGAAACCTGGTCCTCTGCTGGGATAATGGCCGCTACGTCAACCACAGCTTCAATTCCAACTGCCTGACCACAGCTTACGACTTCGAAATCGCCATCCGGGACATTCACCCTGGCGAACAACTGACCGACGATTACGGCTACCTGAATATCCCCACCCCTTTTCGCGGCATCGATGAAGGGACGCGACGCAAAATCGTATATCCCAACGATTTGATCAAATACTACAAAGTCTGGGATAAGAAATTGCTCAAGGTTTTCAACCGCATCCCTCACCTCGACCAGCCACTCCAGGAACTGCTCAGCGAAGAGATGTGGAATGAGATCGTGGCCGTTTCCAAGGGACATCAGGAAATGAAATCCATTCTGAATAATTACTATAACGACGAAAGCAAAATCGAAGAGCGGAAGCCCATTAAAGAAAAGAACACCGCCGTTTAAGTTTCTCGCTCCCTTCGACCTGAGAATGATTGACACATTCCCGCTCATGCCCCAGACTTGAGGCATGAGCGATCTCCCCTTCATCCGCTGTCTGGGCTGTGAGTCCACCGTTTTCGATCCGACACGGGCTGCCTGCCCCGGTTGTGGACGCTGCCCCGTGTGCGGGACCAGGCGTTTTAAAACCGAAGTCAAAACCTGTCCAGACTGCGCATTACCCTACTGCGACTGTTGTGGCCGCTGCCCCCAATGTGCCGGCCTGAGATATTCCGAGATCATCACGCCTTGTGAGTGCGGACACCCACAGGACGCTGAGAAACTGGCAGACCTGGTGCGCTATGAAGCCGCCGTGGGAGCCAGCAGACGACCGACCCCCTGGGGCTGTATTCTGGCCGCATTAACTCTAAGTGCCGTGGTGCTGCTGCTGATTTACGCCTCAAAAGGTTAGTCTTACAGCGCGGAGAGTCCTGGCTCCGTAGTCCGTTTTGTTCATTTTCGGCTTGAACTCTGCTTTTCCAGACTGATACGATACCCCTGCTTCCCTCATCAAGCGAGGGACGCAGCCAGCAGGAGTCCGGCATGTGCACTAGGGTACATTGCATTTAATCATAGTGTCTCTCAACCTATTATACTCGTTCCAAACGGCCTTGGAGACGCTACAGTAAAACTGGACACAGTCTATCTGTAAGGAAAGGTATCCTGGAGACTCTCTTAAATTCAACATATTTGAGCGCACACATTTCATGATCGCATCTTCCCCACTATTATGCTCGTCCTCTGGAGATCTACAGACGCTGGTATAAAATTGGACACATGCAAAAAAGGAGTTCTGAGATGAATGCTGAAAAACTGAATTTACCGGACAACTATCTACTCTGGCTGGACAGTCTCGAAGCAGAAGCGTATGCAGAATTTGATGAACGGGAATGGGAGATTGCCAGCCGCGAGGAACTTCAGGAATTGCTCGAGATCGATGATTACGAGGTTTCATACATCGATCAGGCCAACCTGTATGTGAAACTGATTCAGGATATCACCGGCGATTCCATGACCATGGATGAGGAGGGCAATCGAATCCCCTTCTCACGCATCGCGACCTGGCTGACCATCGGCTACGACAACGAGGACCTGCTCTGTGTAGACCCGGCTGATAACTTTTCCGTCTGGGGCTTCTATCCCAGTGAAGGAGGCGACGTCGAAAAACTTGCCGACAACCTGGATGAATTTCTGGAAGGCCTGGAACTGCTGGAGTAAGTCTGCAAAACTCTGAATAAACTGACATTCTTGCGGAAATGGATTCCCTATTCTTTTATGCGCACTCTTGAAGACTTCCGAAATCGTCAACTGGAAATCCTGCCACAGGCTTTGAAACGCCCCACCATGTTTGGTGGAAATGCCCAAGGAACTGCGCTATTATTAAGTGTATTACTACGGGATCTCTGCTGGATCGAAGAACGCGAGCAAGAATGGGAAGGATTCAAAGCGACCGATTTGCGGGGCAGTCGCGGAGTGCTGGGACAATTCGAGTATCAGCAGTTTCAAATTCCAGACTACATCGCTGAAATAGCATCTGTTTATGCGCAGGTAGCGCACAAACTGGGATATTTTCAACCAGAACGAGTTCTGAATCCGGCAGAATGGAAATCGCTGCAATCCCTGCTCTCTGCTGATTTTTTTGAGCGAGACTGGACTCAGACGGAAATATACGATCGCCTGGGCCCCCCTTCCTGTGAGCATTTTAGCAGTGAAACCAGGGTCGCCTGCTATGCCCCGGAACCAGTTGCAGACTGGATCTTTTTTGATTTTTCGCGACGACTTCCCGACTCCAGCGACTGGTTCGAGACTCCGATCTTGAGGGATATTCGTAGAACAGAAAACCGGTTTGAATTCTTGCCCTTCGCAAAATGGTGCCAGAAATTACATTAGAAAAGATTAAAACATGCGAAAACGTCTCCGCAAAAAGAAATATCTGGGAGAGTTCATCGAATGGGATGTTGCCGTCACTGTGAACATGATTCCCGGCGCAGACTTTGACACGTTTCTGGACGACTGGATCGAACAGGCTATCGAAGGTAATCATTGCTCGTTCGGTGGTTGCAGCATGCCAGAGCAGACCGAGGGGATCATTCAACTGGGAACAGCAGCAAAACAGCCCGAAAAACGTTTAGAACGCATTACCGACTGGCTTAAAGATCGCCCCGATGTCTTAAACTTTCAGTTTAGTCCTCTCTTTGATGGCTGGAATGGTCCGTTCCTCGATTCTGACGGTCAGGAAAATATTTTTTAGATTCAGGCTTGACAATTACAGACAGGTCTGTATATTTCAATCATGAGCAAAACAAAACGCCCCTCCAGTGCCCGGAAACGCATCGTCGAAACAGCCGAGAAGCTGTTTTATTCAGAAGGCATCCGCGCCGTTGGCATTGATCGTGTGATTGCCGAAGCCGGGGTGGCGAAAATGACATTGTATAACCATTTTCCGTCGAAAGATGATCTGGTGGTCGAAGTCTTGAAGTATCGGGAAGAACAGTTCGACCTGTATCTCAGACAACGGATGCTGGAACACCAGTCGCAGGGACTGAATCCTTTAAAAGCGTTTTTTGCTGCTTTAAAGGACTGGTTTCAGTGTGCTGACTACCGGGGCTGTTCGTTCCTCAACGCTCTGGCGGAACTGGCGGACTCCAATCCGACCGCAACAGATTTTTGTTCAGACCATAAACGACGTTTTAAGGAGCAGTTAACCGAAATCATCATTGAAACAGCAGGGCCCCAGGCCGCCTCCGTCGCGCCGGCGATTTCTGTTCTGGTCGAAGGCGCCATCGTCACCGCCGTCAGTGAAGGCAATGCCGATGCTGCCGGGATCGCGGAAGAAGCTGCTGAGATTCTGATTTCACAAACTCAATAAAGAACCGTTTCCTTTTATTTAGCCATATATATACAGACTTGTCTGTTTATAATATTTTTGTCTCACTTTCCCGTTTTAGAGTAAATTGTTTTTAAGGAGTAGAAAGATGCCACGTTTAACCGCCGTCAATCCCGCCACCGCTACAGGTTCCGCCAAAACATTATTGGACGGAGTTCAGTCCAAACTCGGAATGACTCCCAACCTGATGCGAACCATGGCCCATTCCCCCGCCGTACTGGATGCCTATCTGAAATTCAGTGGTACCCTGACGGGTGGAGTCCTCTCGGCTCAACATCGCGAGCAGCTCGCACTCACCGTTGGTGAAGCGAATCAATGTGAGTATTGTCTCTCAGCTCATTCCGCGCTTGGTAAACACGCTGGTCTGTCTCCAGATCAAATTTTGGAAAACCGGGCCGGTGTCGACTCTGATCCTGCAACGGCTGCCCTGTTGAAGTTCGCCAGAACCATCGTCGAAAAGCGGGGACTGGTTTCCGACCAGGATCTGCAGGACGTTCGGGACGCCGGCTTCGGAGATGCGGAAATTGCCGAAACAGTAGCGGGTGTCTCACTCAACATATTCACCAACTACTTTAACCATCTGGCGCAGACCGAAGTCGATTTTCCAGCCGTGGAACCACTCCCGGCAGACCTCGTGGCAGCCAATGCAGTGTGATCTCTTACGGGGACAGTTCGATGTAGAACTGTCCCCCTTTTTAATTCTTCAAATAAGGAACTTTACGATGAGAGTCCGAAAACAGATCAGTGTCATTTTGATTCTAATCTCCAGTAGTTTCAGCTTCCTGCTTCAAAGCAGTGCGGCAGAACCAACTTCCTATCCGGTCAAGCATCAGATTGTTCAGATCGAGGGTCTGGATATTTTCTACCGGGAAGCTGGTCCTGCAGACGCACCAACACTGCTGTTGCTCCATGGATTCCCCACATCCTCGCATATGTTCCGTAATCTCATCCCTGCGCTGTCCGACAAATATCATGTGATCGCCCCCGACTACCCGGGGTTCGGCTTCAGTAGCGCGCCTTCCGTCGACGACTTTGAATACACATTTGCCAATCTCGCGTCCATCATGGAAAAATTCACCGAGCAGTTACAGTTGAATAAGTATTCGTTGTACCTGATGGATTACGGTGCACCGGTCGGCTTTCGTCTGGCAGTCCAACATCCCGAACGCGTCGAAACACTTATCATTCAGAATGGCAACGCCTATCAGGAGGGTCTGGATAATCCGTTCTGGGAACCGATTAAAGCGTATTGGCAAGATCGGACTCCCGCACAGGGAAACAAACTGCGTTCGCTGCTCACCCTCGATGCTACCAAGTGGCAGTACACAACAGGTGTGCGTGACGTTAGAGCCATCAGTCCTGATACATGGGGACATGTACAACCCCTGCTCGATAGACCGGGCAATCAGGAGATTCAACTCGCACTGTTCTTCAGCTATGGCAGCAATCCCCCGCTCTATCCCCAGTGGCAGGCGTATCTGCGAAAGTATCAACCGCCAACACTGATTGTCTGGGGCAAGAACGACCAGATCTTCCCAGCTGCCGGAGCGTATCCCTACAAACGGGATCTCAACAAGCTTGAGTTCCATCTGCTCGATACAGGACATTTTGCCCTGGAAGAAGAGGGAACGACAATCGCCCGGCTGATGCGGAAGTTCCTCAGTCAACATACTGATACTGCTCAATAGCTGTTCCGCCAGGCTCCGTTGCTTCAAACACGCAGCCTGGCTTCATTCACTTTTTGACCAGAAAGTAATCCAATGCCCGCTTTCCCCAGCGATATCGCTTTCACAGAGTCCGTAAAAGCGGTTCAGACACAAAAAGGTTCACGCACGCAGTACGCCCGGATGGAACAGGGGTCTGGCTGGCAGACAAAAGTGACGGAAGAACTAAAGGCATTTCTGTCGGAACTCGACATGTTTTACCTGGGAACTGCCAGTCAGTCCGGGCAGCCTTATATACAATATCGCGGAGGCAGCCCCGGCTTCCTCAAAGTCCTCGATGAAAGGACGCTGGGGTTTGCTGACTTTGCCGGCAATCAGCAGTTCATCACTCTGGGTAACCTCGCCGAAAATCCCCAGGCGTTTCTGTTTCTGATTGATTACGTCCACCGTCGTCGTGTCAAGATCTGGGGGACCGCCCGTATTGTCGAAGACGATCCGGAACTGCTTGCCCAATTACACGCCCCGGCTTATCCTGCTCGGGTCGAGCGTGCCATCCTGTTTTCTGTCACCACCTGGGATATCAACTGCCCTCAGCATATCCACCCCCGTCTGCCGCAAGCGGACGTCCTGAAACTCGTTCAACAGTTACAGGCGGAAAACGAGCAACTCAAAAAAGAACAGGCCAGACTTCATTTGAAAATGAAATCTGGCCCGTAAAAAGTAACTTCTGGAATCAAACGAGTTCAGGCAGATCAGTAGTTGTTGTCAGAAGCGTTTCCAGAACCGGTATTGGTTCCCACACCGCTCTGCGGTGTCCCTGTCCGGACGTCATAGCCCTTCAACGCATTGTCGATCGCAGAGTTGTTCGTGAAGGAAGCGGTGTTACCTCCACCAAAGATGTTCACGAAATAACCAGATTTCGAATTGCTGCTGGCGGTATTGTTACTGATCGTCCCCCCCTGGATCGGGGCAATAAAGTCGAAGCCATAGCCCTGGTTTCCAGTAGCGATATTATTGCTGATCGTACCACCACTGACGATATCGTCAAAATCAAAGCCGACATCCTGATTTCCGGTAGCCGTGTTACCGGTAATTAACCCACCCGTAATATCTTCAAAGTCAAAGCCGTCGTCAACGTTACCACTGGCCAGGTTATTCGTAATAGTTCCGCCCGAAACAGTATCACCAAATTTGATTCCGTTATCCTGATTACCAGTGGCAGTGTTTCCACTAAACGTTCCACCGCTGACCTCTCCAAAGAAGGCGATCCCGTTCACACCATTTCCGGTCGCGATATTATTGCTGATGGTTCCCCCACTGAAGTCATCAAAATCAAATCCTTCATCCCCGTTTCCAACTGCGGAGTTATTTGAAAAGGTTCCACCACTGATTTCATCACGGAAATAAAATCCATCATACCGGTTATTGCTGGCTATGTTGCCGGCGATCGTTCCGCCAGTGATATCTTCATCAAAGTAGAATCCGTCGTCGTTTCGTTCGGCGATATTCCCTGAGATCGTTCCCCCATTGATATCATCATAGAATGCGAAACCGGCGTAGGCATTATCCAGCGCCTGGTTACCACTGATCGTTCCGCTATTGACACCGTCAAAATTAAAACCAAATTCATCATTATTACTGGCGATGTTATCTGAAAAAACGCCCCCCGTCATCACATCGTCGAAGTAGAAGCCATCATTCCCGTTATTACGCGAAGTATTACCCGTGATGGTACCACCACTCACTTGCGTGATATAGAAACCATCATATAAGTTGTTCTCAGCAATATTATTACTGATTGTCCCCCCGCTGATTTCGTTTTCAATGTAGTAACCATATCCATTATTTCTAGAAACGTTGCCTGAAATGGTTCCACCGGTGAAGTTCTGAACCTCGAGCCCGTCGTTATAACCCGTTACGCCGTTTCCGGTGAATGTGTTATCTGTAATAGTACCATTAATATCACCATCCAGGTGCACACCATCCTCCAGCGCACCGCTGATGGTAGTTCTGTTAATCGTGAAGCCACTCAGATTGTTACCATAAATTCCATTTTCCCCCCCCGTGATATTCATACCCACGATGCTGGAACGATCTGCCATCGTGAAGACATCAATTGAAGTCAGCGAACCATTCACGGTCGGTTGCGCGCCATAGCTGAAGCTGGCGACAGCACCCGAATTACAACCGACCACATTCACACTATTGCCACCAGCCAGCGCGAGTTGACCCTCATTAAAGACAAAACCGGTGCTGGTATTGATCGTTCCTTTGGAACCGTCAAACAGCACGACACTGTCTGTTCCCGCGGCATTAAAGACGGCTTCCGCATTCACCGTATCCGCATCGAAAAAGGTGAGGTCTTTCAGATCCTGACCTGTCAGTTGCAGCTTCGCACACTCTTCCGGTCCCCGGACCTGGTTCAAGACGATATCGAGATCACGGACAATCGGATTCACCATCCGACGCTGGAAGCGACTTAGCTTCTGACTGTCACCATTCCCCGGCAGTGGAATTCGCACGGTCAACAGGCCGGTCCCCTGGGAGCCCCGTACTTCGTCGTACTGATACTGTCCGGCCAGCACAACACGGGACCCATTCCCCAGCCAGGGGAGATCGAACATCCGGTACTCGACCCGGGCCCGTGGTCCTGTCATCTCTTTGAAGCCGGGGGCGGAGGTATCAAAGTAATATCCGCCTACGTAACCTCGCAGTTCTGCATCCAGATTCGATTCCGGAAACGTTTTCAAGAGCCGTCCGACTTCAAAATCGGTTCCCCAGTAAGCACGTTCTTCACCGGCCCGCATCACGATATTATTGCCACTCAGATAGGCGGTATTCAGCGAATCGACCCGTTGCTGTTTCTGAGAAGGAACATAGCCATTCACCCGAAAATCCCACTCAATGCTGAGCAGTTCGAAACCAAAGCTACCCTGTCGAAAGATATTGCTGTACTGACTGCGGCGGACATCATAGAAGCCATACATCCCGGCAATCCACTGGTCGTTTACCATGCGGCGATAGGCCAGACCGAAGTTTCCTTCGGCAGAGGAGTCATCAAAGATATTCCCCCGCAGGTCCGCGAAGAACAGGCTTTCTTCATCCTGCGCCAGGGGAATAAACAGCAGCCCCTGCCCGTTATCATTCACACCGCCTGCCTGCCCGGTGAAATCGAAATAGGCACGGTACAGATAATCCTCTTCCTGAAACCATTCCGGCTGATAATCGGGAACCGGATCCTGGGCGTAAGAAAATGACGAGAACAACGATCCCATTCCTGTCAGCAGTAACAGAATCAGCAAACGTCTCAATGAGCGGGTATGCATTCGACTCTCAATATGAACTTTTCCGAGATCATAAAGTCAGTTTTGTAACGATAATAATGGTGACTCCATCACTTTCTTCGGTTCCAAGGAGGGATTCCATGCGGGTGAAACCTGTATTTCTGTGCCTCAGCTCCCCTGCTGCTCTTGCCACTGACGATCAGGTAAAATATACCGGTAATAAGGACCAGGAAATTCAACAGACAAAATCTTTTCATGTCCCGATCACAACATCAAGAACAATCGAGGCGATCATGACTTTTACTCAATTGTCCCAAATCGAAATTGAAAAAAAGGTGCTGAGCATCGTCTCCGAGCAACTGGGATTTGCTCTGGAGAAACTCTCACTCAACGATCGCTTAATTGAAGATCTGAAGTGTGACAGTCTGGCCATGACCGGACTCCTGATGGAGCTGGAAGACACATTCAGCATCACCATTTCTCATGACACCAGCGATCCTGCGCTGAAAGCAATTTTTACCCGCCAACCGTTCCGTCTCTCTGACCTGGTACAACTGGTCACCATCCAATTGGGAATCAAAGCTCTGCCCCGAGCCGACTGGTTTCGTCAACCGGCCATTGAACCAGGCAGGGGACAGCGAGTCTGCTTCACGCAACTGGACGGCATCTTGAAACAAGCCGCACTGACGGAGGCCGATCTGTTCGTTCCCCTGGAATCGACTGTCCCCTGCCCCGCCTGGCGCAGGCACATCGATGGCATGCGCTGTATCCGCATCCCTGCTGGCAATGTCATCCTGGGCAGCGATCTCCCTGCAGCAAATCCGGACGAACAGCCCGTCCATCAGGTCGAACTCGATGCCTTCCTGATCGACGCCGAACCGGTCTCGACCACCGCTTACTGTCGCTTTCTGAATTCCGTCGGCAAACTCCCCGACTCCTGTCTGACTGACTGGTTCGTTCTTGATATGGATGACGACCGCGACGTGCATATGCTGATTCAAAACACAGATAACGGCTGGCAGCCCCTGCCTGGTTGTGAAATCTGGCCGATGATCCTGGTTTCGTGGTATGGTGCGAATGCCTACTCACTCTGGGCCAACAATCGGCTCTGGAGCAACTATCGCGACGAAACCGGCGAAGCGGAAGGGAGCTACCTTCCCACTGAAGCCCAATGGGAATATGCGGCCCGCGGCGCGACCCCGCGTGCGTATCCCTGGGGCAACGACGCGCCCACCCCGGAAAAGCTGCGGGCTGGCCTGCATCGCCAGCAAGTCAACTATGAAACCCAGACGCTTCCCCTCTCCCCCGTCAACGAAACACTGGGCATGTCTCCCTTCGGTCTGCATCACATGGCGGGTAATGTCTGGCAATGGTGCCGCGACTGGTACGATGAAGACTTTTACCGGCAACCCGGATCCACGCAACGTAATCCCTGCAATCACTCACTGACGCTCGTGCGCAGTGAACGGGGCGGCAGTTGGGTCGGACCGGACATCCTCTGTCGCAGTTCCTATCGCCGGGGACGTCCCCCCATCGCCCGGGGACGCTGCCTGGGATTCCGCTGTGTCAGCTCGGTACAGGACCTGCCTTGACTCAACTCAGATCGACTCATTGAGCGTCAACCCCTCCTGGGCAGCCCAGCGGTTTAAGATGTCTTTGACAGTTCCACTGGGATCGCAATTATTCTTGCCACTCGCCTGAAAGATGATCTTCTTCTGCGGATGGACTTCGATCGTCAGTTGACGCCGCCTGCGACGCCCTGTTTTCACTTTCATTGACCAGATCGTTGTACTACGGCCGATGCAAGCGCCGATATAATCAGAAACACAATGATTCATCCGCCGACTTTCGTTCTGTAACTGTCGGGGAGTCAGCAGTTCCTCAATGCTCCAGACAGCATCTTCCTGCTCACAATGATAAGCTCTAATACTGCAGCGATCCCAGGGAAAATCCAGGCGGCTCACTCCCGGAGGTGGCATCATCCCCTGCTCAATCAGATCTGACTGCCAGTGAACCATATGCCGCCTGAGTGACATCAACGAACGCCCTTTGAGTGAAAACTGAGGTTGAACCGGAGTTTCTCCGGCACCGGGACCCCAGACTTTCTCCGCCGGTTCATATCGCTGTTGGAAAACAAAATTCACAATTTCCACAGTTTCGTCCACAGAGATCGGCTGATACTTAACCAGGAAGTGAATCACCGAATTCCAGAAAGGGGTATCATATCTCGGTAGAGAAAGCAAAGTTCGGGTGGACAGGATGCGAGCCAGACTGTCATCAGCGCCGAGTGCCCGCACCTGTGACCAGAAAATCGCAGTGTAAGGCCTCAGGTCATCAGGTGCCTGCATAAATTGCGCCGCCATTTTCTTCGACAGGCGTTGGCAGAATATATTCTGATATTTCCGCACACTCTGTCCACGTGCCAGATGCAGGTAGAGGTCCAGTTCCCAGCTTATTTCATGCTCATTCCACCAGACGGTTGTCATAAACTCGGGAACGGAATATTTATCGTATAAATGATGCACCAGCGAGCGGAACTGAACCAGGGAATTTCCCTTGGGAACCACCCAGTCCTCCGGGGAGCGAATCCAGGCAAAACCGCGACGCGCCATCCTGACACAAGCCTGAATAACAGCCCCCGCATTGACAGGATTAAGAAATCCTGCTTGTTGACCGGGTGAGAGCAGCGTCGTCCGCGAACGGATTACATGAATCAGTCGCCAGTATTTTTTCTGATGCGCACGTCGCATTGAGGCATGCTGTGCAATCAGCGCATCCACCCTGCAGGCAGCGTGGTTTTTTCTTTCTTGAGAAGTCATGATATGTATTCTGTTATCAAGAGTATTAAGCAGGCTGGCAATGCGCAGGCATCACCCCGAAAGCAGCATCATTCGCACACAACGCACCAATGATGTCTCACTTCAAATCGATCAGCTTAAACCCTTGTTCAACAGCATGACTTTCACCATTTCGTTACGAATACCCCACCAAGAAGCGGGTGGAACCAGAAAACCTGATTTGTGTCTGGATTAATACAGCAGTAAAACAATACTGCTGCTATAAATGTGTCAGCGTTGACACAGCACCACAACCAAGGTTCGTACATTCACCGGAAATCAGCCGTGCAGCCCCTGGATCAGATTCTATTAATTCTCGACATCGATGAGACACTGCTTTATGCAGCAGATCGTCCACTTGAGCGAACGCCGGACTGCCGGATCGGACCGTATGCGGTCTATCTGCGGCCATTTCTGACTGACTTTTTGAACCAGGTTTCCCGGCACTTTAGAATTGCAGTCTGGTCTTCTTCCAGTCACGACTATGTTGAGTCAGTTGTAAATGCGATTTTTCCGAGATGGATCAATCCGGAATTCATCTGGAGCCGCAAGCGCTGTATCACAAAATTCGATCCCGAATGGCACAATCATTACTACATTAAAGATTTGAAAAAGGTCAAACGGCACGGGTATCATCTGGATCGCGTCCTCATCGTGGATGACACGCCACAAAAAGTAGAGCGAAACTATGGTAATGCGATCTATGTCACTCCCTGGTTTGGCGATCAGAGTGATGATGAGTTGCAGTTGCTGACAAAATATCTGTTACAGCTTCGCGAGAAAACTAATCTCCGTCGTATTGAAAAACGTGGCTGGAAAAATCGTTTTTGAGATCAGATTGAGAGCGAACCTCTCTGAACCTGCGGTGTCTCACTTCCCAAACCACTCTAATTCTCTGCCCCTCGGAGGTGTGCGATGCGATCCCAGGAATTCGACGAACGGCCTTTTTTTTGAAACGATGAGCAAACGCCGCACAGGTTTCCCGTCTGAAACACAAGTCAAACGGGGCACCCGCATCGTGCATGGCGACAAGCTGCTCGAAGAAAAACTGGGCCGTAACGATCTATGCCCCTGCGGCTCCGGTAAGCGCTTCAAAAAGTGCTGCCTCACGCGGGGCTGCTTTTGACGGCGTGAACCGCAATCACTTTTTCAGAGAATAATTAACATACGCCGCATTCACTCTGCGCGTGTTTTACAGTCGCTGAGTTCTCACGCGTGTCGTTTTCTGTCAGAATTGATGCAGATGTTCTCTGTATTCTGATGGCTGAATCCGAAACATCCCCTTCACTTTTGTTAAAGAGAGTCCGGACCGATGGGCAGTTCCCATGATCAATTTGTGAAATATCCGCGGACACCTCATCTGTTCGGCTCTACGGGGACGGCAGACGACAAACGACTGAGCGAACAGGCTTCGCTGCAGTTCATTGCCGATCCGTCTCTCATCGTAGAGGAAAAGCTTGACGGCACCAACGTCGGACTGCATTTCTCTCCCACCGGAGAACTTGTTCTGCAGTGCCGGGGGCACCTGATCAATGAAGGCATGCACCCGCAGTACGATCTGTTCAAACAATGGGCCATGGTCAAACGGCCGGTCCTGGAACAGATGCTGGAAGACCGGTTCATCCTGTTCGGCGAATGGGTCTATGCCCGGCACTCGATTCATTATCGCAGCCTGCCGCACTACTTCTTCGAATTTGATATTTACGATAAAGTACAACAGGTCTTTCTCAGCCTCTCATGTCGCCTGGAACTGCTTGCAGGAACCGGCATTGAAACGGTGCCCGTCATTCATACCGGCCCCCTGGCACGCAAAAACCTGGAGACGCTGATTGGCCAGTCCGCCTTTGACAGCGCCTTTGACAATCCACTGACCAAAAACACAGACAACCTGATGGAAGGCGTTTATCTCCGCACCGAAGCGGGCGAAGCCGTCACAGGCAGATCCAAGTTCGTCCGTCCCGAATTTGTAGAAAAAATCAAACAGAGCAGCCACTGGCAACACCAGGCCATGGTCCCCAACCTGCTCTCGAAACAGGCAGATATCTGGTCATGAACTGGCAGACACTGACAACATCATCTCTGGAAGAGATCCTGACCTGGGCTGCCACGCAGTCCTGGTGTCAGGCGATGTCGGACTGCGCGCAGGATGCAGAGTGGCACGCCGAAGGGGATGTCTGGACGCATACCCAATTCGTCTGCCGCCAGTTGCTGGAACTGAATGAGTGGGCTGCCTTGTCAAACCGGGAACAGTCTATCCTGGTCTTCACCGCACTCCTGCACGACGCTGCCAAACCGCTGACCACGCAGGTCGATCCCGAAACCGGCCGCCTGCGTTCGCCCAAACATGCCGTAAAGGGAGAATACCTGGCGCGAAATGTTCTGCGCGGACTGGGCTGCGATCTGGAAACCCGCGAAACCATCTGCCGCCTGGTCCGTTATCATGGTCGTCCTGCGTTTCTGCTGGAAAAACCGAATCCGGAGCAGGAAGTGATTTCTCTCTCCTGGCTGGTCAACCATCGTCTGCTCTACCTCTTCGCTCTGGCAGATACCCGCGGACGAACGACCGATAGCATGTCGCGACCCGAAGAACATCTGCGGTTCTGGAAGATGATCGCCGAGGAACAGCACTGCTTCGACCAGCCCTACCCGTTCGCCAACGATCAGGCCCGTTTCCTGTTTTATCACTCGCCCGAACCGAACGTGCATTATGTGCCCCATGAAGAGTTCAGTTGCACGGTGACCATGCTCTCCGGGCTGCCGGGCTCCGGCAAAG
>AZIC01005096.1_pt1 | contig 14293 bp, 13 predicted proteins | sample 359061 | NCBI WGS metagenome assembly AZIC01 (sample SAMN02429709, study PRJNA222657) | marine sediment metagenome | biome: Sediment sample; isolation source: sample MGS-MES from oil contaminated site at the harbour of Messina (Sicily... | place: Italy: Messine | collected 2011-04-30 | depth 1 m m
GCCTACGTGCATGCCTGGGGATTGCATTGGATGCTCGTGACAGAACATCCGAAAGAGTATCTCACATATGTGCAAAATCTTTCTACCAAAGAACCTTTTGCAGAAATATCTCCGAAAAAACAATACGAAGAGTTTGTCGAGATTCTCAAGGTTCGACCTGAGGAACTGCAACTGAAATTTAAAGTGCAATTAATCGAAGCGATTCTTGAGTCGAAGATTAAATTACCACCATTGGATGATAAATATGTGCATCTGGAAAAACACAAACAGGAAATGGCCATTGTGAAAATGTCAGCTACTTCCTATTCCCCGGCGCTTCCGCCGCGTATTGAGGGCTGGTTGCAGAATATTTCTCCCTTTCGCCCCATGACGTTTCATGTGACGGTACTGACCGATGCCGGTACTTATGCAGAATGGTATCTGCCAGAAGTGGGGATCCGCAGAAAAATAAAACTGAAACCACAGAATGCCAATAAGATTATGCGGGGAGCAACAGGTGGCCGCTGGCGCAGCTATCGTGTCGAAGTGGAGTCCGCTTATCCGGGGAGTGAGACGGCGCAAGCCTGGGCTGCCGGTAAACTGCCGATTCCCGTTATGTCGCGACGCGTTCAGGTTGATCCCGCCGGATCTGGACAATAAACAGATATAAGGATAAACGATGAAGCTTTCACTTTCAGTGCGGATCGCTGAAGCAGCATGTAAGACCAGGTTGAATATTCCCTTTCCACAGGTCGCTGAGATTGCTGCTGCCTCTGGCTATTCTGCACTCTGTATGCGGGCCAGTGTTGCCGGTGTGCAAAGTTCTCAAGCAGAACTCGAACAGATTCGCGGGATTGTGGATCAGGCGGGACTCGTCGTTTCGATGGTGACCGCTGATTTAAATATTCCTCAGAACAACGAAGCAGCTCCGCAGGCATTACGTGATATTGAACCATCGCTGCATGTGGCTGAAGTTCTGGGGAGTCAACTCGTGCGGGTCTGCCTGAAAACCGTTGATGATATTCCTTATGCACGGCAGGCCTGTGATCTGGCGGCAGAGCGGGGCATTCAACTCGTCCATCAATTCCACCCAGCCTGTCTGTTTGAAGAACTGGATAACTCGATTGCCGTGTTAAAGCAGATAGATCGACCCAATTTCGGGTTGATCTATGAACCCGCGAGCCTGTTAATGTGTGGCCAGGAATACGGCAAAGATACGATTCGAGAGATTCTGCCCTGGCTCAGAAATGCATACGTTCAGAACCTTGTAATTTCCGATGATGGTCCCGATCATCTGGAGACCTGGTGTCTGGGAGATCGCCCGTTTCGGTTGCTGCCTTACTGGGATGAGTCCGGGCAGGGAATCAATTTTGCAGAGGTCTTCTCCGGTCTGAAAGACGTCGATTACCAGGGATTTCTGACGGTCCATCAGGCAGAAGGAATCGTGACCGCAGATGACGCGCACGCGTATGCCACCCGCTGCCGGAACTGGGTTGATTCTTTTTTATCATAGCTTAAAGACCAGTGATCACATGAAAAAAGCGTTTGTTGTCAGTTTTGAACATTTGCCTGCATGCATGCTGGGCTGCTATGGACATCAATGGATCGAGACGCCAAATTTTGATCGCCTGGCTTCGCTATCCGTGCTGTTTGATCAGCATTTTGCGAACGACTTGTCTACAACTGAGAACTCGTTTCCCTGGTGGACGGGGCAGACCATCCCATATGCAATTCAACCGTTCCGTCAGAAACAGCACGGTTTCGTGACGGAATTGAAGAACCGGGGGGTTGATACGTCTCTGCTTCTGGAAGCCGATTCTGATTCGGGACGAAATGCTGCGGAGAGATCACAGGAGCCGTACTTTTCCAGCTTTGATCAGGTCGACACGTTCACAGGAGTAAACAATTATCAGGTCAGCGAAATCGAGACGCCGGTCGCAAAACTGATGCAGGCTGCAGTCGAACGATTGCCAGGGTGGATGGAAGATTCACGTGATCAACTGATCTGGATCCGTTCGGAAGGAGTTCCCGCATTTCCACTCGCGCCCGAGTTTTTTGCGACGCTGTACCTGGATGAAGTTCTCGATCAGGATGAGTCTGAAGAAGATTTAGAAGCAGAGATTCAGGACATTGAGGACCTCCCCGCTGAAGAGACAGAAACAGATCTGGAAGCAGAAGACTGGCAGGAACTGGTTTCTGCTGTCGCAGAACTTTTTACCAGCCCGGAAGAATGGTCAGAACTGGATGAGCAGGAACGACAGATGGCGCGGGTCGTCTATGCAGGTTATGTTACCCTGCTGGATCAGTGGTTTGGTCGATTTCTGGATCGACTGCTGGAATATGCAGAATCGCACTCGTTGCTCCTGATCGTGACGGCTGCTCGCGGGGGGAATTCTCTACTGGGACCCCTGCGAAATTCCGACATGGGCGGCCTGCTGGAAGAATCAACGCACATCCCGTTAATGATGTTTCGGTCCGGTTCCGAACAGTCCGGCAGTCGACGCCAGTTTCTGACACAGCCCGCGGATTTACCGGCCTCGCTGCTTTCCTGGTGGAATGTCAGCTCAGAATATCAGGGTATCAACTTGCTGTCACTGCTCGAAGACGATCAGGAAATTCAGGAACCCCAACTCTTTGCTGCCGACGACGAAAGAGTGGCTATTCGAACGGCTGATTATTATTATCTGGAATCGCAAGAGAGTCAGGAGATTGATGAGACTGTCTATGCTGAAGATTCACAGAAAAGAGAGCTGTATCGGAAGCCCATTGATCGGTGGGATGTCGCTGATATTTATCAGCAGTCGCCTGAGGTTGTCTCAGAGTTTTCCAGTCAGCTCAAGAAATTAAAGCAGAAAAATCATGATCACCATTTATCATAATCCCCGTTGTAGCAAGAGCCGACAGACATTAACTTTGATTCAGACAGCCGGCCAGGAGCCGCAGATCATCGAATATCTGAAAACACCGCCAACCGCGGCGGAACTGGACTCGCTGTTAAAGAAGCTGAAGATGGAGCCCCGCGATTTAATGCGCAAGGGAGAAGCAATTTATCGAGAGCTGAAACTGGCAGAGAAAGAGCTGTCTCGGGACGAAGCAATTGAACTGATGATCGCGCATCCCAAATTGATTGAGCGTCCAATTGTAGTGCAAGGTCAGCAGGCGGTGCTCGGGCGTCCTCCGGAGAATGTGAACGCCCTGCTATGATCACCGATCAGGCAGTCACTGGTTTCACAGGACATTCCGTCCGACAAGCAAACCGACAGAAAAAGTCAATGCGCCAAAGGTGAGCAGAATGATCACCCAGGTGATGGTTGGTAACTCAAACCGGACAGGGCGTTTCAATTTGTTTCTCTTTTTTTCTGCCAGCATGTCTGCGGCTCGCTTCTGAGCGAGTCCTGCCAGATTCGAGAGTTCCTCAGCATGGTTGACTTCGTCCTGATTCGCAGGTTCTGCCTGTAATTGACTGATGGGGACCGCCTGTCTTTGAGGGGGCTCCGAAACATGAGCAGGTTCCAACTGCTGTGGAGGCTCTGAGGAATGTATCGATTTGACCGGAATCGCTTTGAATGCTTCTTCAGGGATCGGAGTCTGCTCCGAATGGGGTGGCGGAGCTGCAGAAGACAGGGATTCGTGTCTTTGCTCAGAGATATTCTGTTTATCAACAGTGACATTGGCGCCAATCGCTGCCAGTTCGTCCAGGGCATTGGCCAGTTCTGCATCTTTCAGGTCCAGGCGAGGTTTCGGAATCGGTGCCACCTCCCCATCCAGACCGGGCACGCGTACGGATAATCCACAGGTAGGACAATCTACCACTTCTCCTGCTTTGGAGTGTGAGATTCCCATCAATTGATCACAATGTTGGCATCGAAATTTAATCGGCATGCTGCAAGTTCTTTACTGGACTAACATAGCGACTGGTAAAATCGCCACGGATTCATTCCTGGTTCATTAGAACTGGAATTCCTCTGAAAACGACTGTCGACTGTAATCTCTTTCTCGATTGGAGTTCATTAATTGTGACAGAAATGCGTAATGTATGTAGAATGACAGGATTTAATCAGTACTGTTATCTGTTATAATAGACTCTGGGTCATCGAGAATAAATCCATGATTGGGAACAAATTTCAAAGTTCCTGTTTCACCGGAAGTTAACGCAAGAGGTTTTTAAGTGGACGTAGAAGAATTTCTGAAACGGGACGTCAATCGCAGGCAGTTTCTGGATCGTAGTGCACGCAATGCAGCAGGGATGGCAGCCGGGGTGGTCGGTCTGGCGAGTAATCTTGCACGCGCGGAATCATCGCTTGGTGAACGGGTGGTACTGGCGGGAATCGGCGTACGTGGTCAGGGGAAATTTCTAACTTCCAGCATGGCACAATTTGCCGATGTGCGCATTAAGACTATCTGCGATGTAGATGAATCCGTCGCACCCGCGGCAATCAAGTCGATCGAAAAAGGGCAAGGAGCAGCTCCCGATTTTGTCACCGACTTCCGTAGAGTCCTGGATGATCCGGAGATTGACGGCGTTGTGATAGCCACGCCTGATCACTGGCATGCATTAATGGCAATCATGGCTTGCCAGGCGGGGAAGGATGTCTACGTGGAAAAACCTGTTTCGCATAATCTCAACGAAGGTTTGAAAATTATCGAAGCTGCCAGAAAATACCAGCGCGTCGTTCAATCCGGTATCCATCAACGTAGTGGCTCCCATTTTCAGTCAGCAGTAGATTTTGTTCGGAGTGGGAAACTGGGTGAAGTCAAGCTGGCCAAAGCCTGGATAATCCATCGCCGCAAACCGATCGGTAAAAAGAAAAATACCACTGTTCCCGCTGGCGTGAATTATGATCTCTGGCTGGGACCCGCTGCCAGCCGTCCTTTTAATCCTAATCGCTTTCATTATAACTGGCACTGGTTCTGGGATTATGGGACCGGTGAAATGGGGAACTGGGGCGTCCACATGCTGGATATTGCCCGTTGGGGACTGGGAGTGGAATTACCAGAGCGAATCTCCGCGTCAGGTGGAAAATATTTCTTTAACGATGATCAGGAAACCCCGGACACCCAGGTAGTCCAGTATAGTTACTCTGACAAAACAATAGTCTGGGAACATCGTCTCTGGAGTACCCATGGCATGGAAGGACGAAATGCAGCGGCCGCATTTTATGGGGATAAGGGAACGCTGGTCGTCGATCGAGGGGGCTGGAAAGTTTACGATCAGAAAGATGCCGCGACTTCCGGGACCAGTGACCAGGCGACAACACACCATCGAAACTTCATCGATTGTATTAAAACCCGCAAAACGCCGACTTCGGATATTGAGATCGGTCATGTCTCCAGCGCACTCTGCCATCTGGGAAATGTCGCGTTTCGTGCGGGGCAGGAAATTCAATTCGATACACGCCTGAATCAAATTATCGGTAATGAACAGGCCAACGCACTTCTCGGTCGTGAATATCGACAGGACTGGGAACTGCCTCAAGTCTGATTCCAGGCAAACCTGATGTCAAAATAAAACATCCTGACAGCAGATGCCGTCAGGATGTTTTTATATTAGCTGGTTGTCCGCCAGGGATTAGGGCCCACCAACCTGCTGGAACATATCGGTGGTAGTGTTCAAGCTGTCGCTACCTCCGGAATGGAAGAAGTCGGAAAGTTCCACAATCGCGGGGCCGAGCAGAAAGATGTAAATTGCCGGCATCAGGCAGAGTACCGTGGGGAACAACAGTTTAAATGTCGCTTTGTTGGCTTTTTCGTCTGCCCGTTGTGACAGACTTTCTCGCATGTTATCACTGTATTCCTGCAGGGCGGATGTCACATTCGTACCCATCTGGTCTGTCTGAATCAGCAGAGCGGCGAACGAATGCACTTCCGGTACGTCAATACGTCTACTGAAGTTAGAGAGTGCCTGCGAGAACGTTCCAATCGAAGATTGTTCGATCACAATTTTCAGTTCATGGGCCAGCGCCGGATAGACTTTGGTCAACTCTCCGATAATTTTCTTTAAGGCGTGTGGAACAGTCATCCCTTGCGACACACACATGTTTAACATGTCCAGCATGTCGGGAATTCCCTGTTCGATTTCACTTCTACGGTCAGATGCTTTACCGGTGACAATCAGGAATGGAACCGCCCAGACCAGGACCGGCACGATGAGCATGGCTGCCAGAATCGGAATTTCAAAACGCTCGGGAGCAATCAGTAAGAGAACACCGAAAAAGAGCAATGTCCCGGCAATCGACAGAAATCGAATGGCAGAGAAATTATGTAACGCGTGAGGCTGGTAGTATCCGGCTGCCTGCAATTCTTTTTTCGTCTGAGCACGACGTCCTTCCGACTCGGGCATCATCTCAGCCAGGGCAGGGGTCGCAGAGCCGAAGACATAATCATCACTACCCATGGAGGGCACATCACCCGCTTCGACGTGTGGCAGTGTGGAAGTGGTCTGATGATTTGAATTGATTGCAGAAAACAGCTGGCGATGTTCCCAGGTCGCTGCAGTAGCGCTGGCAGACCTTGCTGAGGGAGCCAGTGAAGCAGCCTCTGATTGTTTCTCGACTTCCAGCGGAACTGCTGGCTGCTGTTCTCGTTCTTCCTTCTGTGGTTTCCGTTTACGGACGATGCGATACAGCATCCATAAGATGATCAGACCACAGATGGTGTAAAAGATAGAAATTGTAATTGTTGGTGTAAACATGGGATTACCCTCGCCAGTATCTGGCAGGTGTTAATAAAATCTTTGTGATCAGCTTCGTTGACTGGTTTTCAATACTCTTAAGACCCATAGAGAGCCAACTACCTGCAGTGCGATAGCGGTAAATGTTGCGCCACGCCCCCAGGAAGAGGCCATCAAGGTCGTCAAATACGTCGGGTCCCGTAAAATGAAAAACGCTAAAATCAGTGGCGGCAGCAAAATCATCAATACCGCTGTGGCTCGACTACCGGCAGTCGCAGTACGCAGGCGTCCCAGGAACAATACCCGGTCGCGAATGGTTCGCGCCAGACGTTCCAGAACTTTCACCAGGTCCCCCCCGGTTTCCTGATGGACAATCAATGCCATTGAAAGAATATTCAGGCTTGCAACTCCTGTTCGCTCATATAAACCGTCCAATGCGGCCTTCATGGAAACTCCCATCTGCAAACGACGTGATGCTTCCTTGAGTTCATCGCCCAGTGGTGCAGGTGTTTTCTCTGCAACGCTGATAAAACAGTGTGTCAGGCTGCGGCCCGTTTTAGCAGCACGTGCCAGTTCGTCAATCATGTCGGACAGCTGATCATTGATCTTTTTCTGACGGCGTGATCTGCTGAATATCAGATAGGCGATCGGAGCCATTCCACCCACCATGAAGGAAATGGAGGTGGAAAGAAAGTTTTCCTGCAGAATGAATATCAGGCCACCTGTCAGGGCGGCGCTCATCAGGCAGAGAAACAGAATCACCCCTGGATTGGCATCAACACCAGAGTGTGTGATCAACTCATCAAAACCGCCATTCAAGCGGTTCCCAAGCTGCTTTGAATCGCTGACTGCGTACCGGTCTCGATCACGGAGGATCTCCGAAAAATCGTCTAATTTATTCGTTTTAATAGCGGCATCAGTGGCCATGCTTATTGCTCCTGTTCATCCTGTTGTTCTGATGAATCATCAGAAAGTTTCAGTTCACGGGCGTGGAACAGATCTTCGCAGTCATCGAAGTTGGTCTGCGTTAACCAGTTCATCGCAACAGGGTGATGTCCGGTTGCATAGAAGGCACCATTGACCTGACCATTTTTCTCCACACTGGTGATACGAAAGACAAACAGGTCTTCGACCATGTATTCGCCGTTCTGAAAACCAATCAGTTCCGAGATACGCATTACCTTTCGCTCACCATTGGGGAGACGGCTGATGTGTACCAGCAGGTGAACCGCGGAAGCAATATAACGACGGGCAATCGAGTTAGGCAGTTCTGCACCGGACAATGCGATCATCAGTTCCAGACGGTCCAGCGCGTCGCGGGTGTCGTTGGCGTGTACGGTACTCATCGAACCATCGTGACCCGTATTCATCGCCTGCAGCATTTCCAGTACCTCACCGCCTCGCGATTCCCCGACGATTACCCGGTCAGGACGCATTCGCAGACTGTTCTTCAACAGGTCTCGCTGGTTGATTTCCCCCTGACCTTCAATGTTGGAAGGACGTGCTTCCAGTGATACGACATCCGGCTGCTGGAGTTGCAGTTCCGCGGTCTGTTCAATGGTTACAATTCGTTCTTTCCCCGAAATGTAACGACTCAGGTTATTCAGCAGCGTGGTTTTACCGGCACCGGTACCACCACTGATCAGAATATTGAGGCGACCATGAACGGCCATTTCAAGAAATCGGGCCATATCCGGCGCCAGTGATCGTTTTTTGACCATGTCGTCAAATAACAAAGCCTGGGTTCGAAAACGACGAATGGAAAGTGTCGGGCCTTTTAATGCCAGGGGAGGAATCACCGCGTTCAGACGGGAACCATCGGGAAGTTTGGCGTCGACCATCGGCGAAACTTCATCGATACGACGACCGGCTCGCCCGACCAGACGATGAATGAGCTGCAATAAGTGCTCATCGTCAGCAAAACTGATATCGGTTTCTTCCAGCAGACCATTACGCTCGACGAACACACGATCGGCTCCGTTGACCAGCACGTCGCTGATATCCGGATCACTCATCAAGGGTTCCAGAGGACCGAATCCATAAATTTCATCAAGGATTTCCCGAACCATGATATCGCGGTTCGTCTGATCGAGGGCAATATCCTGCTGCATGCAAAGATGTTCTGCCAGACCACGCAGTTTGATACGCAGATCTTCTTCAGGCAGTTCTCCCGCCTTGGAAAAATCGATAGCGTCCACCATCTGATGATGCAGTTGAGTCTTCAATCTCTGGAAGGCTTTTTTCGCATCAGCATTGGGACTGGCTACACTTGTTTCGCTCTGTATTACCATGGAACTCTCCACCCTTAACGGGTCAGATAAAGCTTGTATATGTATTTATTGGTTACTGGTTTTTGTGGGTCTGCTGTCTGTTTCAGATCTGATTTAGATTGCTCAGCAGGATCCGCTGTTTCCGGCTGCGCCAGAATCACGGTACGTGTTGTGATGACTGCGGGTTGCAGGATGATTTTGGTAGTCTGGTTATCGGCTCTCTGGACCGCCATGACTCGCCCGGCGACCAGATTCGTACAGTCTGCCGTTCCGTCATATTTCTGACTGGAAGCAGTTACCTGATCATACAAAAAGCAGATACGGCACTGCCCCGTCATGTCCTGGAAGGCATCCTGTTCCCCATTTTCAAAGTCCGGACTGCAATGTACCGGAAGAGGGGGGCCGTTAAACAGCAGTTCCCCGTGAAAGTGTTTCAAGTCTTTTCTGGTGATTCCTGACAGGATCTGACGAACCAGCGGTTCCGATTTTAAATCAGAACCGAAATCCAGCAGTTGCATGTTCGCATCCGTGATTTCACCGCGCCGTGGTTTTCCGGTAAGAATAATTTCCGGGATACCATCCGAACCGCGACTGACTGTTTTTGTCTCGGGGTCGAATCGATATTCGTCTTTACCTCGCTTCTGGTTGATCTGGAGTTCCCAGGTTTCCGTATGCTTTCCTGTCGGATCGTCTTTCAAAATCGCCAGGGGATAGGCGGGCACCGGGACATTTTCAAAGGGACGAACCCCCAGCACATGATTGTCCAGAGTCGCTTCGATTTGCGCGCCGGTCTTACCCAGATCAGTGCGAGTCAGGTCCGCCATGAAATCGGCAACCGGATTGGCCAGGCGGCTGGAATGATGAGTTTTAATCTGAATACTCTGCGGTTCGTGATCCGTCTGCAGAAACTTTCTCAAGCCCGTCTCTTCAACAGGAATTAACTTCCCAAAGAGTAAGTTATCCCCTTTGGTGAGATTGATGCCAATTCGGTGACCGGCAACAGTATTCAGTTTCAGAGCCTGATTGGCGGTTGTTTCTGCCCGTTCCATCAGCAGGTTGTAGTCGGGTTTTTCTTTGAGGAGTTCATCAGAAACCAGCTCATGTCCTGCTGCCAGTGCCGCCGTCTCTACACAAGTGGTGACTTCCAGAGAGGCAGCATCCAGCCACAGTCGATTCACAATCAGCGCAATACCCGTCATGACGACAAGCAGCACAATCGCTGCCAGAGGGGTGATGACCCCACGGCGTGCGTCAGCTGACGATCTTGTGAACTGGATTTTCGGGACACGTTTCATAAGTCTGAATTTCAGTCTTCAATAACAGAACGAACACGCTGGTATTAAAACCCCTGATTCTCTAACGTCCTGCAGTCTGGTTTTGCGGAAACGAAAATGAGCGGGCGTAAGGGCCAGGTTGTCCGCCCGGAGCACCCTGAGGGGCGCCTGGGTTCGGATTACTTCGAGCCGTTGGTCCGTTGGAATCAGAGTTGGAATTGGAAGGACCGGCAGGGGCACTGATAGAACCACTGTCGCTGTCATATCCACCACCATTTCCCCATTGAGGGTTCAGGTATCCACCCGAGTTGAATCCACCGGTTCCACCGCGACGGTAACTGTCATAGTCGCCGATTCGTAATCCATTACGATCAAATTTATTCACACTGCGGCTGGAACCATAATAACCTTCCACCACGAATGGTTTGGGGGGCTCTTCTTCTTTTGGTTTTTCAGGAGCCTTCAATCCGAGGATTTCGTAAAGAGTGGCTTTTTCAGAACTGCTGACGGCAACGCCACCATCCCCTTTTCCTTCCGGTGTATAACTCATGGTGATTTCACCACGGTCACGGGCCAGAATCATGATGTTGGCCTGCTCGGGAGTCAGTTCCAGTGTGACATTCGTACCACGCCGTGAACTGCTGTTTTGAGTGTAACTGCGATTGATGGCAATCACGCGGACGCCGTTAAACAGGGTGAGAGTCATCCCACCATTTAAACGTTTGTCATTATTCATGCCGGTGGGTGTCATATGGACATCGACATACTCACCTGGTTTGATCAGACCATCGACCAGATCGACCGAAGATTCCAGAGATACAGAAATTGCGCGCATACCTGGTTCCACCTTTATTGGCGGTGTCTCTCCAGCCGGGTATAACTGACCGGTTGATATCGGGGTCGCGGCAGGAATGCGTTCCTTGACGATACGACCGACGATAACACGGTTTGATGTCATCATTTCCGGTTTTAGATTTTTGAGTGCAATCGGCCCCAGACCCAGATGCTCATCGGTTACCAGGGTACCTGGTTCCAGTTCACTGATCGCCATGGGAATGTTTCGTGTGGCAACCGGCGGCGCTTCTTCTTTGCCGGCCAGTAATCGTTTTCCTATATAGGCTGCAATCAGGATACCGAAGACGCCAAACATCAACAGTGTTACTTTTGCAGGGGTCAGGCTTTTCACCGGATCAATCTCCCGTAACTTGGTGAAGCTGAGCGGTTGCCCGGCTTCCAGTTTCCCCTCCTGTTGAATCGTCGGAGGGCTTTACGATTATTTCCAAATCAACAAGGTGTGAGTCGTTTCGTGAAACAAATCACTCTTTGATCATCCTTGTTTCTGAGTACAAATTTTGTCCGTGTAAGTCGTATCCGATCGGCCACAGCAGATTCGGCGAAGCCAGGTTCATCGGAATACTGACGGCCACCATCACCACATCACCGGGATGCTCTCCCATCTCTGTCTGGATGACGGCGCCTTGCCCCAGTTGTGGAGGCAGAATTTTCAATACTTCTTGTTCTACATTCTCCTGGGTGATGCCCGGTAGTGACGCCAGTCGGGCGCCGATGCGGCTGGCTTCAACGACATCCGCCCGCGCATAAAACAGGAGTGTGAATTCTAATAACGCGAACAGCACGATACCGAAAATCGGTAACACCAGTGCGAGTTCCATACTCAGGAACCCGCGGCGTTCTGGCTGTCTCGAATTATGTTGAACTCGTTTGACTTTCATCGCGGAATTGCTTTCAACAGTATTTCTGGTGTTTTGTTTCTCGATATCTGCCGGCTTAAAGTACGACCGACTTGATCACCATCCATGTGGTGACACTCCATGTCGCCAGCACAACAGGCAGCGCGAACGGCATCAGGCCTCGCTTTTGCTTCTGTGCCATGGTTTCCGGTTTGTATTTCTTTTTATTCTTCAATGCTTTGCCTGTCGCCAGGTATGTTTCTTTGGTTTTACGTGCACCCCGTGTCACAACACTCCAGAAGAGCACCGCGAAGGAGCCGATTAATACAAACAGCGTACCGATGATCATGACGGCAATTGTTGCTTTGAAACCCAGCCAGATCGACAGTGCTCCCATCATTTTTACGTCACCTGCAGCACCACTGCCGACGATCCAGATCAGAAAGAAAGAACCAAAGCCTGCCAGGAATCCCAGCCCGCCGTACATCAGGCCTTCCCAGCCATTAAATACCAGCTGGTAAATGATGCCTAATACAAAGAAGGGAACCGTCAAAACGTTATAGATTTTTCTGGCTTTGTAATCCGTAATCGCAGCGATCACGGTGAAGATCCCCACGCTGATTGCCATGACATACAGTGAAGTTTGTGTGAGCTGAAAATCCATTGCTGTTCTTTTCAATCAATCTATCTGGTGATGGAAGTTCTGCCGGTAAGGGCAGGTACGTTATCTGGTGAATTTATTCTGAACCTGACAGCAGGTGTTGAAAATATACCTCACGTTTCCCGACAGATACTTTCAATCTGAAAAAAAACGCAGTCTCTGCTGTTTCCCTGTTTTCTAAATGCAACAATGAGTCCTGGAACCGTCATAACTGATACAACGCTGGTAATGCCGGTTATCAGCGCAATCTGTTTGATGATACGTCGCAGGAGACCTCATACTGGAGCGAACAGACTTTCCCGGAACACTTCAAGAGAAATAAACCACAACTCGCTTTGTAAACTCTTATGAGTGTTGTCTGTTTACAACGTTTGAGCGCGACCGTGCAGGGGATTTAAAATTTCAGTTAAGAGTCGAAAGAATTCTGATTTCAAGAGGTTCACGGTTCGCGCACCGTTCCATGATTCCTAAAATGAGCTTTATCAGGAGAATCGCTATGATCCGCAGAGACTAACCTGTCAGGGGACTTTTCTCTGGTTTTCTGTTTCCGCGCATCAGACAGATTACAGACACAGACGCTTATGCATCACGCAGAGCGCTCACAGGTGTTTCAAGGAAGGATGAACTTTGAATTCAACAGAATTACTTGATGTTGCTGAAACGGCTGCCCGGCGAGGAGCCCAATGTCTGCTGGACTGGGTCGACGAATTTCGGGTCTCTGAAAAAGGCCGTGCCGATCTGGTGACAGACGCGGATTTCGCTTCACAGAAAGCGATTTTGAACCATATCAGCGAATGTTATCCCGAACATAACATGTTAGGGGAGGAAGGTTTGAATCGGCAGGATGGCGATTCCGAATATCGCTGGGTTATTGATCCTCTGGATGGGACTTCCAATTATGTGCATGGATTCCCGTATTATTGCGTATCCATTGGACTCGAACACCAGGGGGAGCTTGTTCTGGGAGTCGTTTATGACCCGAATCGGGACGAAATGTTCTCTGCATTTCAGGGACGCGGGGCAACAGTGAATGGGGCTCCCATTACGCCATCCCGTTTTCTCAGTCTGGATGAGGCGATGCTGGTAGCCAGTTTACCGGTAGGAGTCACAGGCCGCGATATCGCCATCGACCGGTTTTTACGAGTTCTGCCTGAAGCGCAGACTCTGCAGCGCACAGGTTCGGCGGCGTTGAATTTATGCTACGTTGCAGCCGGTCGAATAGAAGGTTACTGGTCCAGTAATCTGAAACCCTGGGATATGGCAGCGGGCGTTCTCATCTGCCGTGAAGCGGGGGGAGCGGTCACTTCGATCGAAAATGCGGAATTTACCATTGAAACTCCCAGTATTTTGGCCACGAACGGCACAAACATTCATGTTGCCCTGCAGACATTGTTAACTGAGACGCTTTTTTAGTCAGCTTCGAGATTCCTTCTTTAATGTGCCCAAAATACGACGTATGATAGAAGCAGTGAGAAAAACACAGACAGGGTCGGGTTGTGTACATAAGGGTATGGTTTGAGTCTGCCAGGAAACTGTCAGTCATGATTTCGTAGCACCCTGCTCAGAATCAATCGGGTGGTCGAATTCAATCAGAAGTTATCTGTTCCCTAAGACTGGGTTCTATTAGCAATTATGTCATATCTTGCACGTTTCATCTCAGTCGCGCTGAGACTGGTATTGCTATTTGCATTCTGCGTGGAAGGTACGCGTGATTCTGTTTACGCCCAGTCAACTCAACCTGAGAAAAA
>AZIC01000303.1_pt1 | contig 14285 bp, 10 predicted proteins | sample 359061 | NCBI WGS metagenome assembly AZIC01 (sample SAMN02429709, study PRJNA222657) | marine sediment metagenome | biome: Sediment sample; isolation source: sample MGS-MES from oil contaminated site at the harbour of Messina (Sicily... | place: Italy: Messine | collected 2011-04-30 | depth 1 m m
ATGCGTGGAATCAGTTCAGGTAGCAGATAAGGCGCGATTGTATAAATGGCGCCGAGGCGAAGTGGGCCGCTTAACGGATCTTGCTGGCTATTGGCCAGCTGTTTCAGGGTGTCTGCCTGATCGAGAATTTTCTGTGCCTGTTCAACGATACGTTCACCCATGCCGGTAATTTTTAGCTCATTGCGGGTACCACGTTCAAACAGGCTGACATCCAGCTCTTCTTCCAGTTTTTTAATACCCAGGCTCAGCGTCGGCTGGGTGACATGGCAGGCTTCTGCGGCACGCCCAAAATGCTGGTGCTGCGCCACTGCGACAATGTATTTCAGTTCGGTTAGTGTCATATGTCGGTTAAACCTGAGGTGAAAATCGATTTAAAAAATCTATCAATCTTGATTGTAAGCAAAAAACCGTTAAATATCTTTATTTTATGGCCGATAATTATTTATGGATAAGGCAGGCATACCATGATGAGCGAGGCTACTTAGGACGCAAAAGGGACAATTGTTTGCTATATGTTCTATCCGCGCTGTAAAAATATAAAAAAATGAGGTTAAGCTGTGATTAAACAACTAATTTGTGGAAGTGTTAGGAATAAACTGTTAATGGTGACGGGTTTAGGTACTGCGCTGGTATTGGCTACAACTTTATTTGGTATATATAAAGCCTATATGGTTGAGCTCGAAATGACCGAGTTGTTGCATCATGAGCAAACGCTGCAATCAGAATTTCAAAGCATAACTCAAATTTTCAGGGCTCAATTAAATGACTGGAAAAACACATTACTAACCGAGCGTGACTCTCAGTTGCTTAATAACAACTGGCTTCGTTTTAATAAAGATCACCGGAATGTGGATGCCAGTGTGGATGTGCTGATTGCTGATGTCGGTGATCAGAAGATTATATCTATGCTACAACAATTTAAACAGTTGCATACTGATATGTTGCCAAAATATACGGCAGCATATAATGCATTTTTAGAAAACTATAATTCTATCGAGAGTAGCCGGGCTGTTGCTGGCTTAGAAGATAAACCAATTGAGCTCCTGGCAGACATTCAGCATGCATTAGAAGCGAGCGTGAAAGCGTCTATTGAAAATGCTCATGAGAAATCGGTGGTGAGTATACAAATCACGCTTCTATCTTTAGGGCTGGCAGTGGTTATATCTTTTGTACTCTTCATTGTGATGGTGCAGAAAAATATTATTACTCCTGCCAGAAGCCTGGTGGATGACTTTACAAGAATGGCTAATGGTGATTTTAGTGGTTCCATCACAGTACACTCCAGTGATGAGATTGGTCAGGTGGCTTCAGCGGCTGAAAAATTACAGAGTGATATAGGTGAACTGGTTGAGAGCATTAATCAGTCAGTATATTCGGTATCTACTGCGGCTGAAGAAATGTCACATGTCTCAGACAGGGCAAATCAGGCGATGGTATCACAACGTCAGGAAACCGATCAGGTGGCGACGGCAATGAATGAGATGACCGCGACAGTGCATGAGGTGTCTCAGAATGCACAGCTCGCGGCGGATTCTGCCAATCAGGCAAGCACGGAAGTGAACACCGGTCAGAAAGTGGTGAATGATGCCATTCGCGCGATTGGTTCACTGGTGCAGAAAGTGGAGCAGGCGTCTGATGTTATTCATAACCTGGAAAATGATTCGGTGGAAATCGGCTCCGTACTGGATGTGATCCGCAGTATTGCAGAGCAAACTAACCTGCTGGCATTGAATGCAGCGATTGAAGCGGCGCGTGCCGGTGAGCAGGGTCGAGGTTTTGCTGTTGTGGCAGATGAAGTTCGCGTACTTGCGCAACGCACACAAACGTCAACCGAAGAAATACAGACCATGATTGAGCGATTGCAGGCCGGTGCCCAGGAAGCGGTTGAATCAATGAACCAGAGTCGCTCACAGGCAGATACTACGCGTGACACGGCGGCGGAAGCAGGAAAGGTGCTCACCTCAATTACCAGTGCAGTGACCAATATTAATGATATGAATGCGCTCATTGCCAGTGCTGCAGAAGAACAGAACGCTGTTGCTGAAGAAATTAATCGTAATATTGTTAACATTAGTCAGGCATCAGAAAACACGGCAGAAAGTGTGGCAAGCACCGCTAAATCCAGTGAAGATTTACGTAATGTAGCCGAAGAGTTGAAGCATGTTGTTTCGCGCTTACGCGTCTAGTTTTTAATCATAAAACCCCACTGTGACTACAGGTATAGTGGGGACATTTCACTTACAGCCCGGCGCATATTCCTCTACAATATCGACCTCAATGAATTCTAATATCTGAGGTTAGATATGCCCGTATACCGCTCCCGAACTTCAACTCATGGTCGTAATATGGCAGGGGGCCCTGCGCTATGGCGTGCTACTGGCATGAAAGATGGCGACTTTGACAAGCCGATTATCGCAATCGCTAACTCCTTTACCCAGTTTGTGCCGGGGCATGTGCACCTGAAAGATCTGGGGCAACTGGTGGCACGAGAAGTGGAAAAAGCCGGTGGCATTGCAAAAGAATTCAATACGATTGCGGTCGATGATGGAATTGCCATGGGGCATGGCGGCATGTTGTATTCATTGCCTTCGCGAGAAGTTATTGCCGATGCAGTTGAGTATATGGTGAATGCACATTGTGCAGATGCCATTGTGTGTATTTCAAACTGCGACAAGATTACCCCCGGCATGTTGCTCGCTTCAATGCGTCTGAATGTTCCGGTGATATTTGTTTCGGGCGGCCCAATGGAATCGGGTAAGGCACAGATACATGGTGAAGAAGTGAAGCTCGATCTTGTCGATGCAATGGTCATGGCAGCAAACCCGGATGAAACAGATGAAGATGTGATGCAGGTGGAGCGCTCAGCCTGTCCCACCTGTGGTTCCTGTTCGGGTATGTTTACGGCCAATTCAATGAACTGTTTAACAGAGGCATTAGGCCTGTCGTTACCGGGTAATGGATCATTGCTGGCAACCCATGCGGATCGCGAACAGCTGTTTCTGCAAGCGGGCAGGCGCATCGTTGAGATTACACGTGATTATTACGAAAACGATAATGTAAACGTACTGCCTCGTTCAGTAGCCAGCTTCAAGGCATTCGAGAATGCGATGAGCCTGGATATTGCGATGGGTGGATCCACCAATACCGTACTGCATCTTCTTGCGGCAGCTGAGGAGGGTGAAGTTGGTTTCACCATGGACGATATCGATCGTCTGTCACGAAAAGTGCCCAATTTATGTAAAGTTGCGCCTGCGACTCAGAAGTACCACATGGAAGATGTGCACCGCGCAGGTGGTGTGATGGGGATTTTAGGTGAGCTCAATCGTGCAGGTTTATTACATGCGGATTTACCTACCGTACACAGTGCCACCATGGGTGATGCACTGGCAAAATGGGATCTGGTGGTGACTGAAGATGAAGCAGCAAAGAAACTGTTTTCAGCTGCCCCGGGAAATGTGCGGACTACGCAGGCTTTCTCACAGGAGAAACGCTGGGACCTGGATACAGATCGTGCCGAGGGATGTATTCGTAATAAGGCGCATGCGTATTCACAGGATGGTGGTCTGGCAGTGTTATTTGGAAATATTGCAGAGCAGGGTTGCATAGTTAAAACGGCGGGGGTTGATGAAAGCATTTTAACCTTCAGTGGACCTGCACGTATTTTTGAGTCACAGGATGATGCAGTCGAGGCGATATTGAATGACAAAATAGTAGCGGGCGACGTAGTGATTATTCGCTACGAAGGGCCAAAGGGTGGGCCGGGTATGCAGGAAATGCTTTACCCAACCTCGTATCTTAAATCTAAAGGACTGGGTAAGGCCTGTGCACTGTTAACCGATGGTCGTTTTTCGGGTGGTACATCTGGCCTGTCGATTGGTCATGCTTCACCAGAAGCAGCAGAAGGCGGTGCAATTGGTTTAATTGAAGAAGGCGATACGATAAACATCGATATTCCAAATCGTACTATTCAGCTGGCGGTGTCAGATGAAGAGCTTGCGCAACGTCGTACTGCTATGGACGCTAAAGGTGCGGACGGCTGGAAGCCGCTGGGGCGTGAACGTGTTGTGAGTAATGCGCTTAAAGCCTACGCGGCCCTGACTACAAGTGCAGCGCGTGGCGCCGTTAGAGATGTATCCCAGCTGGAAAAATAAAATAGATTGACCTTGTCTATCAACATTAATGGCGACATTATTCGCATTATTATCAGGATAAAAAATGAAAATTGGAACTCCGCTTTCACCATCTGCAACCAAAGTGATGTTGCTTGGCTCAGGCGAGTTAGGCAAAGAAGTGATTATTGCATTGCAGCGCTTTGGTGTTGAAGTGATCGCGGTTGACCGCTATGAAAATGCGCCAGGTCATCAGGTGGCGCATCGCGCGCATGTGATTGATATGACCGATGCAGCTGCATTAAAAGCGCTGGTAAAACAGGAGCGCCCAGATTTAATTGTGCCGGAAATAGAAGCGATTGCCACAGACATGCTGGCAGAAATTGAAGCAGAAGGTCTGGCTGAAGTTATTCCCACCGCACGAGCAACACAGCTTACGATGAATCGTGAAGGTATTCGCCGACTGGCCGCAGAAGATCTGAAATTGCCGACATCGGAATATGCGTTTGCCGATAGCCTCGAAGAACTGCAGGCCGCCGCAGAGCTGATAGGTTTTCCCTGCATTATCAAACCGGTGATGTCTTCTTCAGGTAAAGGGCAGTCAAAACTGGAATCAGCCGCGGATGTTGAATCTGCATGGCAATATGCGATGGATGCAGGTCGGGTAAATCATGGCCGGGTGATTGTGGAAGGCGTGGTTGAGTTTGATTATGAAATCACGCAACTTACTGTGCGTGCGTTGAAGGCATCCGGTGAAATCGAAACACATTTCTGTGCGCCGGTGGGGCATATACAGAAAGACGGTGACTACGTTGAAAGCTGGCAGCCACAGCCAATGACAGATCTTGCGCTGGAAAAGTCTCGCGATATTGCAGAGAAAATTACTCAGGCTCTGGGTGGTCGCGGTATTTTTGGTGTAGAGCTATTTATCAAGGGTGACCAGGTTTTTTTCAGCGAAGTCAGCCCGCGCCCACATGATACCGGCCTGGTCACATTGATTACGCAATGGCAATCTGAATTTGCCCTGCATGCACGAGCTATACTGGGCTTGCCTGTTGATGCCAGCTTGCGTTGTGAGGGTGCCAGTGCGGTGATTTACGGTGGGTTGGATGAGGCGGGTATTTCATTTACTGGCGTTGATCAGGCTCTGGCGGTTCCCACGGCAGAAATCCGCCTGTTTGGTAAGCCTGAATCGTTTGTTAAGCGTCGCATGGGTGTTGCGCTTGCTAGTGGTGGATCGGTTGATGAGGCGCGTGGCCGGGCACGGCTCGCTGCATCTAAAGTCAAGCCGGTAAAATAATTCCGCTCAGCTCATTCTGCATCAGCTCCAGCTCAGGGGCTGATCAATATCAATAAAGTTGTTTTATCTCGATATCTCCGGCATTGCGAATTTATTTTGCACTACAATCAATGAACTGTGTAATGCAAATGCTAGCGAATTAAAAGAGAGATATTTTTCATGTCGAATACAATGCACCCTGTTAGCTCTACTGCGAGCAAACCTGATCTCGACTGGAGCCAGGTAAAAGAAACGGTATTGATGCTCAAACTGGCAGCGGCTCAGGTTGAATTTTCACTTCGTGAAGGCGGTAACTCGGTGAATGCCTTAACGGATTCATTTACCTCAATGGCGGGCAGTATAAAAGCGATTGAGCTCAGTACGGGTAGTCTGGTAGAAAAATATCAGATTGAGCCAGTTGACCAGGAAACCATTAACAGTAACTGTGTACAGGTTGCTGATAAAATGCAGCAGGCGATTATTGCTTTCCAGTTTTACGATACGCTCGTGCAGCGGCTGGATCATGTGGTGAACAGCCTGTCAAAACTGGGGGATCTGGTGAGTGATCCGGGCCGTCTTTATTCACCTCATGAATGGTGTGCCTTACAGGAAACGATCCGTAGTCGCTACACCATGGCCAATGAGCGTGAGCTGTTTGATGCGATTCTCTCTGGCGAACCAATGGATCAGGTGCTGGAGAAAATGCATGACGTGGCAAATAAGGTTGATGATGATATTGAGTTATTTTAGCTGTACTTGTTAGTGTGGGTTATTAGGTAGGTTCTGTAATGTCATATTTTTATTGATATTTTTTCTTTATTTTTAGTGCGTTGTGGGCTAAAGTTCAGTCAATAAAAAATGATAATACAGGATTAATCCCTTGCCTCGTTTAGCTGATGTTGTCACACAGACATTTCGCTCATTTCGTCCAGACGTCCTGTCTGAGCGACTTTTCAAAGATCCACTGGATAACTGGTGGAAAAACTATCAGGAAAAACTCGAGCAGGCGGGTTCAGACGGGCCGGTGCAGATTGCTTTTTTCATCACCACCTTTGCGGCAATGGGGCATGTGGCGAAGTGTGATGGTTCGGTCAAGCAGGTTGAGATTGCGCTTGCATCGCAACTGATGGACCACCTGAAGCTCAACGCCGAGCAAAAACAGCTGGCGATCCGCCTGTTTAATGAAGGCAAGCACAGTGATTTTGCCCTGGATGCTTTATTGCAGCGATTCTATCGTCAATGTGAGCATCGGGTGAGCGTGTTACAGATTTTTGTCGAGATGCAGCTGCAAATGGCCTATGCCGATCATAGTTTGAATGAGCGTGAACTTAAGCTTATCAGGCGCATGTGTAAGCGTATTAATATTGCAGATACGGTTTTTACACGTATCGACCGACGGGTGAGAGCAGAAAAAAAAGCGTATTCTCAACCGGTTTCAGCTTATACCAGTAAACCCATGAATATGGCAGATGCCTGTAGTCTGCTAGATGTTAATCGCCGTGACAGCTTGCAGGAAATCAAGCAGTCCTATCGACGATTAATGAGTCAGTATCATCCAGACAAGCTGCAGGCGCGTGGTGCCAGTCATGCGGAAATGATTGAGGCGCAGGAGTTGGTGCTAGATATCAAACGAGCCTACGAATTATTAAGCCGCAGCAAAAAATTCCGTTAAATTCTTTATATTATCGCCAGTATCTCTGTTGAGTTATTTTAGTTCTGTGGCTTTTTGTTATCCTGAGATATTATCTAACGGCATTATTCGGCCTTATTGATTCTTCATTTAAAGCGTTCAGAGATTGTGGCAGAAACCGAGCTTATTACACAGAATATACCCGCCCTGCTTGAAGAGCGTGTAAAACGCCACTGGGCAGACTGGCAGCAAAGCTGTCAGACGCGTGAAAAAAATCCAGCACAGGGCATTGATATTCCAGTGCTGGGAAAAATATGGGCCTGCAGTGAATTTGCCGCTAGTACCATGTTGCGACACCCCGAGCTATGGTTTGAGTTGCTCGATTCAGGCAGCTTGCAGAAATCACTCGCCCTTTCTGATTATTATCAATTGCTTCAGCAACGCTTCAATGCTCTGGCAGATCCTTTAAACGATGCCGCGTTAATGAAAACATTGCGTCAGTTCAGGCAGCAGCAGATGTTGCGCATTGCCTGGCGCGATCTCGCCGGGGTGAGCGATACCCTTGAAACCCTGCGTAACCTGACGGATCTGGCGGAAGCCTGTGTGGATAATACGCTGGAACTGCTGCATCAGGATATGTGTAAGCAACTGGGTGAACCCTGCGATGCTGCAGGTACACCGCAGCGGTTAGTTGTGCTGGGTATGGGTAAACTGGGCGGGCATGAGCTGAATTACTCCTCGGATATCGATCTTATTTTCAGTTTTTCCGAAGAGGGTGAAACCACGGGTACAAGAGCACTGGCCAGTAGCCAGTTTTTTACCCGGCTGGGTCAGCGTTTTATTAAAGTGCTGAATGATGTGACGGCGGATGGCTTTGTGTTTCGTGTGGATATGCGCCTGCGCCCCTATGGTGATAGTGGCCCGCTGGTAATGAGTTATGCCGGAATGGAGCAGTATTATCAGACTCAGGGACGCGACTGGGAGCGTTACGCGATGATCAAGGCGCGGGTGATTGGCGGCGACCGTAAGGAAGGTAAAGCGCTGCTGGATATGTTGCGGCCGTTCATATACAGGCGTTATCTGGACTTTGGTGCGTTTCAGTCGATTCGGGAAATGAAGGCGTTGATCGATACTGAAATTCGCCGCAAAGGGAATCAGCATAATATTAAGCTGGGGCCTGGTGGTATTCGTGAAATCGAATTTGTGGGGCAGACCTTTCAGTTAATTCGCGGTGGCAACGAACCGGAGCTGCAGATTAGAGGTATTCTGGCTGTGCTGGCGTTGCTGGAGGAAAAAGCCTATCTGGAAGCCGCTGAGGTCACAGCATTAGTTGAGAGCTATCACTTTTTGCGCCGCCTGGAAAATCGATTACAAATGTATGCCGATGAGCAAACTCATCTACTGCCTGATACCGCAGAACGACAGATAAGTATGGCACTGGCGATGGGTTATGATGACTGGGCCAGTTTGCTGGCGGCCTGCGATGAACATCGGCGCAGGGTGCATGTGTCGTTTACCCAGTTGTTGCATGAAGCAAAGGATAGCGGTGATGACGAGACGGAGCGGCAGGGCTTTAAAAATATCTGGTTGCATCATCTTGATGAGGTAGATGCAATACAGCGACTTGACGCTCTGGGTATACAGCAGGCTGAAGCTGTTTATCATCAGCTTGAGCAGTTCAGACAGGCCAGCCAGCTGAAATCAGTGACTGCCAATGGACGTCAGCGACTTGATACTTTAATGCCGGCTTTACTGGCGCTACTGGTAGAACAGCCGCGGCCAGCAGAAGTGCTAAAGCGCGTGTTGAATCTACTGCAGGCCGTGTTGCGGCGCAGTGTGTACCTGTCCCTATTAAATGAATATCCCAGTGCAACTCAGCAACTGGTCAAGCTCTGCGCCGCCAGCCCCTGGGTGGCACACCTGTTAAGCCGTTATCCAGTGTTGCTGGATGAACTGCTGGATGCGCGTAATCTGTACCAGATTCCGACGAAGCTGAAACTGCGTCAGGAGCTTGATGAGTTAATGCGTCAGGTGATGGATGACGAGGAGCAGCAGTTAGAGCGATTGCGCCAGTTCAAACAGGCGCAGGTGCTAAAAATTGCAGCAATGGATATTGCCGGTGTGCTCGATGTGTTTGAAGTGAGTGAGCAGCTAAGCAATATTGCCGAAGTACTTCTGGATAAGGTGATTGATCTGGCCTGGGGCTGGATGCTGGCGAAGCATGGCAAGCCGGTTTGTCTGATAGAGGGTGAGGCTTATCATCCGGTATTTGGCGTGGTGGCTTATGGCAAACTGGGTGGTAAAGAGTTGAGTTACAGCTCAGATCTTGATCTGGTTTTCGTTCATGATAGCCAGGGCGAGCAGCAGCAGACCGATGGTGCTCGGGTGCTGGATAATTCAACTTTTTTTGCCCGTCTGGCGCAACGAGTTATTCATCTGCTGAGTGTGCAGACGGCGAATGGCAGGCTTTATGAAGTCGATATGCGTCTGCGCCCCGATGGTAATGCGGGTATGCTGGTGAGCAGTATGACGGCCTTCGATCTTTATCAGCATAATAAGGCCTGGACATGGGAACATCAGGCATTAATTCGTGCGCGAATGGTCTGTTCAAGCCCACATTTGAAAGTAGAATTTGATAGAATTCGACGCTCGATCCTGACCCGGGAGAGAAATAAAGCGACGCTGGCAAAAGATGTAGTCGACATGCGTAATAAAATGCGCGAATCTTTAGGTAGCAAGCCGGGTTCAGGGCTGTTTCATCTAAAGCAGGATGAAGGTGGTCTGGTCGATATAGAGTTTATCGCCCAGTTTGGCACATTATTGCGCGCGCGCCAGCAGGAATCACTGATTAACGAAACGGCAATCAGACAAATTCTGTTGCAGCTGGCAGAGTGTGGAATACTTACAGCAGAGCAGGCTGAGATTTTGTATCAGGCTTATCAGCAGTATCGAGAGCTGAGTCATCAGCTGGCCTTGCAGGAGCTTTCTTCGCAAATTGAAGAAAATCAGCTGGCTGATATCAGGCAACAGGTTAGAGACATCTGGCGGGATGTGCTAGAGCAGCATGTACCCAATGAAGAAGCAGAGCAGTAGAGCGCTGGAACATATTTATTTTAAAGTGCAGAGCACTAAGGTTTAGGAGTGAGAAGTATGCAAACCATGGCCGATCGCGATGGTGTAATTTGGTTTGACGGGGAGCTGGTTCCCTGGCGCGAAGCTAAGGTACATGTTTTAACCCATACGTTGCATTATGGTATGGGTGTGTTTGAAGGTGTTCGGGCTTATAAAGCAGAGCAGGGCACAGCCATTTTTAGATTACAGGCGCACACAGATCGCCTGTTTGATTCTGCACATATTATGCGTATGGATATGCCTTACAACAAAGACGAAATCAATGAGGCGCAGCGTACGGTGGTGCGTGAGAACAGCCTTGAATCGGCTTATCTGCGTCCGATGGCATTTTATGGATCGGAAGGTATGGGGCTTCGTGCCGACAACCTGAAAACACACGTGATTGTTGCTGCCTGGGAATGGGGTGCTTACCTTGGCGAAGATAACATGAAAAATGGTTTGAGAATCTGCACATCTTCATACACACGCCATCACGTGAATATCAGTATGACCAAGGCCAAGGCGAATGGCCATTACATTAATTCAATGCTGGCGCTGCAGGAAGCAGTGAGTGATGGCTACGACGAAGCGATGTTATTAGACAATGAAGGTTATGTTGCTGAAGGTAGCGGTGAAAATATTTTTATAGTTAAAAATGGCGTGATTTATACGCCAGATTTAACATCGGCATTAAATGGTATTACCCGAAATACTATTTTCAGAATGTGTAAAGAACTGGGTATTGAAATTGTTGAAAAACGCATTACCCGTGATGAAGTCTATATTGCCGACGAAGCTTTCTTTACCGGAACAGCTGCCGAAGTAACGCCGATTCGCGAAGTGGATAATCGAAAAATTGGTGCAGGCACAAGAGGTCCGGTAACTGAAAAATTACAGACACTGTATTTTGATCTGGTTCATGGACGCAAAACAATAGAGGCCGACTGGTTATCGACTGTCGCGTAATTGTAAGTTGTGGATGAGAGAATACGTTAAACAATTGAAGGGTATCAGATGTTGAGTCATACAACCGTTGGTGATAAAAGTTTATCCAGACCAAATACAAAAAGTCATTATGACGTAACATCAGATGACCTGCCTTTACATTGCCCAATGCCAGGCAGTAGCTTGTGGAATTCTCATCCGCAGGTGTTTATCGCGTTAGATGCAAACGGGCATGGTAAATGCCCGTACTGTGGTGCGGAGTATCAACTAACTAAATGAGTATAATAATCAAAGCCAGGGAGAACTGGCTGCAGTACTCGACAAGTCTGTTGTTTGCGATATGTATTATCGCACTGCCTGCCTATACATCTGTTGGTAAGATGGCATTTAATCTGCTGGCGCTGCTTTCTCTGTTTTATCTCGCAAGAAACTTTCATGAGCTGAAAACGCTTGATCCTTTAATTAAAATTTTCTTTGTAGTCATCGTTGTCGGCTTTTTGTGGACACTGTTGACTTTTTATATCAATGGCAGCCCAGGGCGAGGTAAGAATTTTATCTGGAGTCGGCAGGTCTTCCTGCTTTTCTTACCCACACTGTACCTGCTATTTAGAAAAGTGAAGATTCCATTTTATGTCTTATGGATAAGTATTTTGATTAGTGTCGTGCTGGCTGCTTATGTCGGATATCAGGATACGTTGTCAGGCTGGCAGCGTGCAAAGGGAGGAATGCATCCTATTTTATTTGGTTCTATTCTATTGTGTGAAGCGTTTCTCTTACTGGTTATTGCAATACGTAATGATCATTTGTTAGTTCGAATAGCCTCAGTTGCAGGTTTTTTTCTGGCGATACTGGTTGTCATATGGACCCAGTCGAGAGGAGTATGGATTGCCGCTCCAGTTTTGATGGTCTTACTCATTATTGTTTTAATGTCACAATCTAAGCTGAGCCTGAAATTTATAGTTGTAGGCCTGTTAGCTGCCGGTGTATTGCTTGTTTCTCAGTATCCTGTAGTGAAGGATCGTATTAATTTCACTGAAAAAAACATTAAGATGTATATGGAGAATAATCAGGAAAACCATTGGAGTCAAACAACTTCAGTGGGTACGCGGTTGGAAATGTTGAAGGCAGGATGGCAGATATTTCTAGAGAACCCAATAACAGGTGTGGGTATAGGTGGCTATGATCTTGCCGCTAAAGCAGGAAAAGATCGCTATGGAGTAAATGCTTCTGCCTACTGGTTTTATCATCCACATAATCAGTATATTTCTGCATTGTCGACAAGAGGTTTTGTTGGGTTCGGTTTTCTAGTGGCATTTTTATTCCTGCCGATTTTGATTGTATATAAACAAAAAAATCTTATGTCAATGCGTGATCCGTATGCGATTATGCTGGTGCTAATATGTATTGCTTATATGGTATATGGATTATCAGATGTGCCGCTGGAAGGCAAGGCAACCATAGTTTTCTTAGTGACTATCGGCTCACAGCTATTATCACACATAAATCATAAAGTGAATCCAGATCAATCTAAAGGTGGGCTTGCGTGAGTAAAGGAATAAGTGTTGTTGTTCCAACCTATAAGCGTCCAGATCTCCTGTTTAGATGTTTAAGTAGCATTGCCCTACAGACATTTAAGGATTATGAAATTATTGTTGTTGATAATGAGCCAGGTGAGAATGATATTGGTCTACAGATAGGCCGGCTTAAGAACGAAAAAATAAGATATGTTCAGGAGATGTCGCCAGGTGTATCAGCAGCGAGAAATGCCGGCATAAATGTAGCAAGAAGTGATCTGATTGTATTTGTAGATGATGATGACGAAATAGATCCCTGTATGCTACAGCGTATGTATGAATTTATGACACATCCGGAGCATAGTGATATTTCTTTTTCCTGGACAGGTGTAGTTAAGCTGTTCGAAAAAAATAATAGTCTTATCGAGAAAAGAGAGTTTCTGGTTAGTGACTCAGATCTTTTAAATATGAGTTTTATTGTTAAGATCGGCACAGGTTGTGGTTTATGTGTGAGAAGAAACGCACTGCTCGAGGTTGGATGTTTTGATAGTGAATATAAATTGTCTGAAGACAGGGATTTGTTGATTAAGTTAATTGCTGCAGGTAAAAAGTATAAGCCTCTAAATGAGTTTCTTTACAGGCGTTATTATCATTGTGGTGAAAGATTGAGTCAGAGCTTACACGCACTGGAAGAGGCGGAACATGATTATAAACTTTATTATGAGCATCTGAGCTTTATTATGAAGCATCCGATTCTCAGGCTAAGATTACTAGATCTAAGAGCAAGGCATTATTTTGAAGGTGGTGAGCTAGACAAAGCCGTAGAAATCGCATTTCACGCCTGGCAAATACAGCCATATAGGGTAAGAAGTGTGCGCCGTCTTATAAGTTACTGGCTAAAAGCAGTTCTCATGAAACGTCCATCAATTAAAACGGATGTTGTATAAAAATGCTGTCTCAGAGATATGGCTCTGTTCTTGTTTTTCGCAAATATCTTCTTTCTTATTCAGAGACTTTTATCGCCGATCAGGGTCGGTTTTTGACACGGTATCAGCCATATTATGCAGGCTTGAATGCTGAGTTAAGCGGCATGCATCTGTTAGACGACATGCCGACTTTTATTCTTGAAAAAGATGTCAGTAATATTGCATTAAGTAAATTTCTATATCGACTGGGTATTTTAAACAGGCAATGGGTGGAGGATATTGAATCTAAAAAACCTAATATAATCCATGCTCACTTTCTTAATGATGGCGTGGATGCATTACAGTTGAAGAAACGTCTAGCAGTGCCTTTAGTTGCAACATTGCACGGACATGATATAACCAAACACGAGAAGAAAGGTTTTTCCCGGAGTAAACGGGAGAAGCTATTTCATCGAGCCGACAGGGTGATCGCGGTATCAGACTATATTTACCACACGGCTATAGCTAAAGGTTGTCCTGAGCATAAGCTGATCAAACACTCGATTGGAATTGATCTGGAAAAGTTTAATGCCAGCAAGCAGGAAACGGCGTCTCCGGAGCTATTGTTTGTCGGGCGGCTGGTAGAAAAAAAAGGTTGTGTCTATCTTCTGGATGCGATGAAGTTACTTGCAAAGCAGTATCCTGAGTTGAAGCTTGTTATCGTTGGTGATGGCCCGCTAAAAAACATGTTAGAAAATAAGGTTCGTGAGGATCAACTGAATGTTGAGTTTG
>AZIC01020097.1_pt1 | contig 14202 bp, 13 predicted proteins | sample 359061 | NCBI WGS metagenome assembly AZIC01 (sample SAMN02429709, study PRJNA222657) | marine sediment metagenome | biome: Sediment sample; isolation source: sample MGS-MES from oil contaminated site at the harbour of Messina (Sicily... | place: Italy: Messine | collected 2011-04-30 | depth 1 m m
ACTCGTCATTAAAATAAATATCAGGAGCGATTAGATGTCGTTTGTCGGCAAAGTACTGGTCGTCGTTCAAGTTGTACTCAGTATCTGTTTTATGGGATTTGCAGGGGCTGTATTTACAGCTCAAAACAATTGGCGCAATGAGAGCCTTAAGCTCAAAGACAATGTAGCCAGTCTGCAGAAAAGCATGAACGAATTAGAGTCAGAGTTCAGCAATGAAAAGACTGAGATGACTAAAGAGCTTAATAAAGCTCAGAGTGAAGCAGAAACGGCGAAAGCTGAAAATGAAGGATTACGTGCACAGGTTAAAACCAAGCAAACCGAGCTTGATACTGTAAAAGCGGAACGTGATACTTCTGTTGCTCAAGCAGAAACAACAGGCGAAGAAGCAATGTTTCGGCGACAGGAATCAGGTCGTCAACGGGTAGTGAATAAAACGCTTCATGATACCGTGAATGAATTACGTGGAAAAATTAAAAGTCTTGAGGATACAATTTTTACACAATCAATTCGTGAGAAAAACCTGGTTACTAAACATGCAAAAGTTGTTGATGAACTGAACTACTTAAACAAGATTGTAACCAACCTGGGGGTTGATCCAAAAGACCCTGCAATCGCCGGGATGCAGTCTCCGCCTCCGGCTGTTGAAGGGCTGATCATCAACACTAAGAAAGATAGACGAAATGGTACCCGGTTTGTCGAAGTTTCCCTGGGTAGTGATGATGGCCTCAGCAAAGGGCATCAACTGTTTGTCTATCGTTTCGGAAATGAAGCGAACGGGAATCGGCCCAAGTATCTGGGTAAGATTGAACTGGTATATGTCGATCCTGATAAAGCTGTCGGGACTGTAATAGACGCCGCTAAAAATGGTGTGATTGAGAAAGGTGACCATGTCAACTCGAAACTCTAAATCCAAAGGAAAAGCCAGTACCGGTGATGCGGCTGGTCCCAATATCTATGTAGGCCTGTTAGTTGTCTCACTTTCTGCATTACTTGCAGGAATTATCTTTCTGGTACTGGAACTTCAGACCTACAACTGGGAACTGGGTGGTTAATCATCACCTCTTTACTAAATCGAAAAGAGCACTGTATCAGTTTCAGATACAGTGCTCTGTTTTTTGGGGTACTGATGATTTTGGGTTATTGAGATTCAATTTCATAGTCAGCAGATTTCCAACCACTGAATCCGCCATCCATTGAGATCACATTGGTGTAACCCATGGTTTGCAAATTATCGGCTGCTAATGCTGAGCGAAAACCGCCAGCGCAGTAGAGAATTAAAAGTGTGGATGTATCTGGAACCAGTTGTTCAATATCTCGTTCAATAATTCCCTTACCTAAATGAACCGCGCCAGGGATTCTACCTTTACTAAATTCATGGTCTTCCCGGACATCAATCAAAATGAATTTTTCTCCTTTATCGCGGCGTGATTTTACATCCTGTACCGTGCATTCAGGTACTCGTGACTTGGCAGAATTCACAATATCCAGAAAACGAGGTGAATGGTTTTTTGCCATATCAGTTCCTTTTGCGCGTCTGGTGATTATCAGAAATTATAATAGACTCTCAACAAGATGATTTCAGGTTTATAGACTGTCGGAAAGAAAGTCATCCATCGCCTGATTCACTGCATCGGGAGCCTCCATGGGGGCCATGTGGCCGACTTCACTCACTTCAAAATATTTTGAATCTGGCACTTGAGAACACATCTGTTTCATTACCTCAGGGGGAGTTAAGCGATCCTCACTACCCACGATGAACAAAGTCGGGATACGTATGTTTTTGATCTGATTCGAAAAATCGGAACGTGCTGCCATGCCTTTTTGGCTGGCGGCAATTCCCTCGTTGTTCGTCGCTTCGATCATAGAAATAAGGTTCTCAGAAATATGTGACTGCTTTTGTAGACTGGATTCACTGATCAGGTTCGGAATCATAGCAGTTGAAATCACTTCAGGGCCATGCCTGAGAACCAGCTCAGCCATCTTCAGGCGTTGAGTAATACCTTCTTCGGAATCGGCTTCCGCTTTAGTATCACATAGAATCAAGGTGCGTAATCGATCAGTAAAATGTTTCCAGAATTCCCAGGCAATATAGCCTCCCATGGAGAGCCCGCAATAGGAAACAGGATCTTCTATATTTAAGACCTGCAAAAGCATATCCAGATCCCGAGCATGTTGTTCCATGGTTACAATACCGGTAGAAATGTCTGAATTACCAAATCCACGAAGGTCGGGAGCAATTACCGTAAAACGAGATTGAAAATACTCAATTTGTGGAAGCCACATCTGGTGGCTCAGAGGAAATCCATGCACCAGGAGCAGGGGAGGCCCAGATCCAGCGATCAGTGCCCGCATACGGATTCCATTTACTTTTTGCTCCACCAGTTTCTGATTCATGTTCCTGTCTTTCGGTTTCATCATTCCAGAATCATTGGCAAGCATAATTGAATGAAGAAGCCACTTTTAGATTAATTAATCTGATTCAAAGCCCGTTGTATTCCCTCCTCGAGAGACTCGGCTGATCTCGAATCTTCATTCCAGGCAATTTTTCCATCCGTGCCGATCACCCACACTTGGGGAATGAACTCTGCCTTAAAAGCGGTCAGAGAATCATAGGCTCCATATCCATTAGGCCAGGTAATTCCTGTAGCAGATAACCATTCTTTAATCTCGGGAAGCAGTTCTTCGTTATCAGAAGTAAGGCCGATAAAAGCCACCTGATCATCCTTGAATTTTTCATAGACCTCAACCATATGTGGTGCTGCCATGCGACATGGGCCACACCAGGTTGCCCATGCATCGACTACAATGACTTTTCCATCAAGAAAGTTATCCTGATGGGGATTGCCATTAATCCAACCCTCAGCACTCAAAGGAGGGGCTGTTTCTCCTACGTTTAACAGTGAAAGATTTTGAGAGGTTCGCTGGTTTCCAGTCAATCCGTAGCCTAACCAGGCGGTGAATAGAATCATTCCAGCCAGGACCAGCACCAGTGCGATCACGAAATCTTTTTTCATACTCTGATTAGTCATCAAGTTATTTTCCAGCACAATGGTTTTATCAATTACAGATTATAGAGTTCACTATATTTCTGTTTAAGTTGAGTCATTAAGGGCAAATGTGAAAGTGTTTCTCCTGTGACAACTTCGACAAGTCGATTGGCACGATACCGCTTGCCGTGTTTATGGATATTTTGGTTCAACCAGTTTTTGAGAGTCGAAAAATCGCCAGCCTCAATCAACTGGTTCAGGTCACCCAGTTCCTTATTTGCCGCCTGATAGAAGTGAGCTGCATACATGTTTCCCAAAGCGTAAGTAGGAAAATAACCTATCAAGCCAGCACTCCAGTGGACATCCTGCAAGCATCCATGTGCGGGAGAATCTGGAGTAATATCAAAGTATTCCTTGAACTTTTCATTCCAGGCAGACTCTAAATCAGCCGGTTTTAAATCGCCCGAAATCAGAGATTTTTCTAATTCAAAACGTAACATGATATGCAGGTTGTAAGTGACTTCATCTGCTTCGACACGTATAAATGAGGGGCGGACATCATTGATCGCGCGATAAAAATCTTCGAGGGCAATATCTGATAATGCTCCAGGAAACATTTTCTGTGCAGGTTGATAGAATGAGTTCCAGAATGCTCGGCTCCGTCCGACCAGATTTTCCCACATTCGCGACTGTGATTCGTGAATTCCCAATGATGTTGAGTTTCCGGCTGGGGTACCAAAAAATTCCTTTCGCAGACCTTGCTCATAAATTCCATGCCCCGCTTCATGTAGTGTTCCGAAAAAGGCACCGGGAAAGTGATGTTCGTCATACCGAGTTGTCAGTCGACAATCTCCAGGGCCAATACCACTACAAAAGGGATGTGCCGCAATATCCAGTCGTCCAGCTTTAAAATTAAACCCAATTTTTTCTGCAGCATCGAGACTAAACTCACGTTGTTTATCTATAGGATAGCTCCTGGTCAGAATTGAGATATCAGGTTTCACTCCGGAATTCTGAATCTCTGCAACCAGTTTGACAAGTTCGTTCCGTAAGGGGAGAAATGCCTGCTCAATCAACTCAGAAGTCACACCTGGTTCGTATTCGTCAAGTAAGGCATCATATGCCTGATTTCCTTCAAATCCGATTGCTGATGCCTGCTCACGCTTCAGATCAATCATCTGTTCCAACCAGGGTAAGAAGTCGTCGAACTTGTTTAGTTTCCGTGCTGAAACCCAGGCATGGTGGGAGAGCGTTCCAACCCTGGAAAGCTCTTCTACCAGGCGACGAGGAAGTTTTGTCATGCGGTCATATTCATGGCGCGATTCTCTGATATTTGCCTGTTCGTACGAATCTTCATCCCATGCAGAATTTGATTCCAGTTCTTCCAGGAGATCTCCAATTTCAGTGTTGGTCGCCTGCTCATGGACCAGTCCAGCCATTAAGGCAAGTTGATTGGCGCGATGTTCAGCACCTTCGGGGGGCAGGCAGGTCTGCTCATCCCACTCCAGTACCGCTGAGCAGGATGCCAGCAAAGAGGCTTGTTTGAGTCTGATAAGAAGTTGTTCATATGCTTTTGTAGAAGTATTCATTGATTAATATGTTCTGCTGAGAAGTGTTTCGGTTCGGTAATTCAATTAATATAGGTATTTCTCATGTGGGTGCCAGCTCTTGAACTTGGCATAGAGCCACTGGTCTATTTTTCAACCAGTCGGTTTTTGCTACAGATCAGTTTGGAGTGCCTTCATCATCGTAACGCCCTCCCATCTGGTAGAGCGGTAAAAACCGATAGTAAACTTCCAGACAAAGTGTACTCAAGGTCGTTGAGTAGAGTCGTCCACCATATGGTCCCCAAGGTGGGCGGGGGTCCCAGCTTCCCGCATTTTCGCCTTGAGTATTTTGTTCTGAAATCAAGAGTTCTCTCAAGTCTTCATTCCATTCCCGCCATGGATTTCCACCATATTGATACATAGCCAGCGTTCCATAGTACCAGTAGTAAAGATTGTGTTCCGAACGACGCGGTGGCCGATCAGAAATAAACTGCACGGCTTCACGACACGAAGGATTATCGCGGCGAATTCCCAACATTTGTTTGCAGAACAGGGATTCTGCTGTCATCGCGGGAGTTGGGGGTGTAGCGGGCTCAACCAGCCGATAGGTGGCTAAGCCATCATTTTTACCCATGCTGCGATCTTTGAGAAATTTAACCATCAGTTGTTTGGTATTAGAGGGAATAGGAATACCGGCAATTTCAGCACTCTTCAAAGCCATCAGTTGCCAGCCAAACATACTCATATCACTTTTCTGACCTTTGACATAACGCCAGCCACCATCATATGGGTTTTGATTCTCAACAATATAAGCGACGGCCCGGGCGACACTTTCTCGCAACTGCGGATTTGATTTTGGATCGTTCTGTAGGCCATAGGCCTCTGCTAGCGCATAAGTCGCCATTGCATGTGAGTACATGCGGGCATAATGAGTTGCTTTTCCACCCAGAAAACCATCGGAATTCTGTTGTTTGATCATCCACTGAATCGCGCGATTTAAGTTCTCTGCATACAGGCCTTCTTCCTGTGTATAACCTGCACCTAGAAATGCTAGTATTGAGAGAGCTGTCAGACCTGCATCTGCCTGCACTCCTGCATTGCGCCGATCGATTCCCTGTTCATCAATTTTGACTTTACCAGCGCCAAACCGATTGGCATCCCAATATCCCGCCCGTTCCTGATGATTCGCCAACCACTTCAAACTCGATTCAACCGCACGTTCCGATTCTTCCGTACCCCCAAATTTCTGAGCGATTTCTTTTCTCTTTGATAAATTTCGCAATCTGTAAGTTGCTGGGATATTGGCCTTGGTTCGATTGGAAACAGCATCAAAGTTAGGGCGCAGGGCATCGGGTTGTAGCCCTTTACGACTCAGGGTGAGTGGTAGAGTGCTTCGTTCCGCAAGTAATCGATCAGAATCAGGATTAGCTTTTCCCGATGGTGTTTGAGGTGCAGAACGTTGAATCGTCCCATCAGATACGGATCGCATAGTGCGCGACTTTCTTCTGGCAAAACGAGGTTCTGTCGGTGCGACGTTTGAGCTTGTTTCACTGGGTTCTGTGGCTTCCACCCCTGTAGTATCCATTTTCAGATTTGATGGTGCAGGACCGGATCTCTTCGAGAGCATCGAATCAGTTGCATTTCGTTCTAAAACTGACTGAGGATCCGTTTGCGCATCTAGAGCCAATGTCTTTTTCTGGGCACTAAAAGAAGGCTGTATGCGATCAACGGCTCCTGGAGTTGATTGACGTTCCAGTTGCTGATTGAACTGACCACTACGGATCATTTTACTTCGAGTATTCGATGTCGATGGTACCGAGACTTCTGATCGTGATTCAGCGGTTGTATCTGTAATTTCCAGAGGTGCCTGAGACTGTATGCGTTTCTGACTGACGCTTTCAATATTCACTTTCGATGGAGTAACCGATAAGTCAGACTTCGAAACAACATCCGGCATCGGCATTTCTGATATTTCCGGAGCTTGTTTTTTCTCTGGTGGAGCAGACAGGGGAGTAAACTCGGGCCGGCTCAAATCGACGCGGGATAATTCCTGTTTTTGAGGGGGTGTCAGTTTTTCCCAGACAGGTGAATTGCCTGACTGCTTATTTTTTATCGTTTCTGTGCTCTCTGCAAGATTTAGTGTGATTTCATTTTTTTCCTGTACGGACTCTGTTTTAGCCACGGATTTTGGCGCCTGCTCCGGCCAGAACGATACAACTCCGAGTGATAAAGACAAATGAACGATGATTGAGAACAACAGCGCTTTTGATGAGGCATTTCGATCACCCCAACGCGTGACCAGCATCGAAAGCAGATGAATTGATGCGAACACCGCTGCTAATATTAAAAATCCCCATAGAATCTGATCGAAGGTAATATCTCGACCTGCCAGGATTTTTTCGATCAAATTATGAATGCGATTGTTCATGTTATGAATCGTCACTTAATCGATTTGCCAAAGAGACAGAACGAATTTTGACCCGATGGCAAATCTCCAGGATATTCATCACATTTTGATAAGGTCCTGTCGAGTCTCCCCGGATTACTACAGATTGTCCCGGGAAATTTTGTATCGAAGTTTTCAGGAGAGATTCCAGTTCTACCAGACTTTTCTTCTCACCGTTAATCGAAATATCACCATTCTGTTGAACATTTACAATGATGTCATCGGGCAGATTTGTTAAGGGTTTTGCATCAGTAACTGTAGGAAGCTTAATGTCGTACTGGCGCTCCATCTCTGTAAACTGCGTACCAACCATGAAGAAAATGATCAGTAAGAAAACGATATCTATCATTGGGGTCAAATCGAGCTTTGGCTCTTCGACGGTTCCCGTTTTTAAGGGCATTCGTAATTTCCTGAAATTGAATTCATATACCTCACCACAATTCCACGAATAAAAGCTTTCCGGAATTTGAGTATGGGATCGTGTCACGAAGTTAGTTCGGACCGATTTTCTATATAGTTGAAACACCGAGGAATTAAGGGAATACTCTCTTCAGCATTCGCTCTGAAAGATCTGATTATACTCTATTCCAAGATTCGATTCTGTTTCAACATCTGATAATATTCCGGCTTCTACTCAGGTTTAGTACATTTTATCACTATGGAAACGGTTACCCGTCGACTTTAATAGCATTATTACGAATATTAAGTATCGCGCGGTTAATAAGTTTTGAGGTGCTCCAGAAGTCACATGTCGGTCAATATAATCAGAAGTTATTTTCTTGTCAGATGTTAAGTAAATTCATACACAGGACGATCGAAAATGTTTCTGCCGAGAGGCCATCTTATTCAGAGGCAGTCTCTCTCAGTTTCAGTCAAATCAGTCAATTTCCAGGTAAATCACTTTTACTCATCAATTCGCTAAGCCTGGATGCACCATGCGTAGGAATCGCCTGGCTAGGGTATTTTTCAGTATTGTATTCTACTAAAGTTGAATTAAAGCATTATTTTATCTTATTTAGTGTAACCTGGTTAGCCTATTTGGGAGACCGTTTACTGGATTGTTTGCGTATGCCAGCCGTTGCAATGGAAACACCGCGGCATCATTTTACATTGAAATATTTTCGTCCATTACTGGTCTGTTGGGTGTTACAGGCATTTTTTTCGACGATCTGCTTATCCTATTCACTGACGATAAGAGAACTGAATTGGGGTTTCAGCTTACTTATTGTCCTGTCAATTTACTTCCTGAGCTGTTTTTATTTCCCCAGAATTGCCAGGGGGATGTTCCCCAGAGAACTTCTGGTAGGCATTTTTTTTTCAATTGCAACTCACTTCTTTATATGGACACAAAACCCTACCTGGAATTATGAGTTTCTATGGACATTTTTTGGCTTTCTCGCTTTATGCACACTGAACTGTCTTTGTATATCCCGCTGGGAATATCAATCTGACCGACAGGCAGGGGAGGTCTCTTTCTTTACAAGGCATCCCGATCAAATATTTCAAGTTCCTTATTTGCTGGCTGGCTTCCTCATATTCCAGATAATCATCTTTGGTTGCGTGATCCCGATGAATCCTCTACCAACGTTTGAATTATCGATGCTCTCAAGCAGTTTGATTTTATTGATACTTGATCAGAGTTCGATAAATTTTCGGCTTAAACCAGTATTAGCAGACTGTGCATTACTCACACCGTGTATTTTTCTGAGCTTCCGGATATGAATTTTAATCGAATTGCTCCCTGGTTTGGGCGATTGGAAAAAATTGTTTTCCGGGATCAGATGCAGCTCTGTAGAACTGCGTTTCTCTCCGAGCTACCTGCTATCAAAAAAGCTGCTTTGATTGGAGAAGGTAATGGAAACTTTCTGATTCAATTTCTCTGTCACTGTAATTGTGAAGAAATTCATTACATCGATTCTAGTACGCAGATGTTAAATCTTGCTCAAAAAAAAATACAATCGCACGATTTTCCAGGGTTGGCGAGAATCGAATATTACCATCTAGATTTATCTCTCGATGGAATGCCGGATCAAAATTATGATTTGATAGTAACTAATTTCTTTTTGGACGTTTTCAATGAAACAACCCTGGACAAGGTGGTTTCAAAGATTGCCTCTTCCTGTACTCAAGATGCTCATTGGTTATATGCAGATTTTCAGGTTTCTGGAAATCGATTTCAGCGGTGTCGCGCAATCGCGTGGGTGAAAACAATGTATCTATTCTTCAAATTAGCTGCTGGTATTGAAACAATGAGTTTAACAGATCCTTCAACACTGCTTGATCGAAATGGTTTTCAGATTAAAGGGTCCACGGAATTTGATAACGGATTGATGCGTGCTGAATTAAGACAACGAAAAAATAAAGTGGTCAGTGATTCTGAATTATTCTGATAGTACTTTTAGAAATGAGAAGTCTATGGTGCATATCAGTAGAAAGATGATCTGAAATAGTGAAGAGATGCCTTCTATGTGAACATCGGAAATTACAATATGATAGTCTTCTAACTTTCGAATGATCCAGTACATTAATAGTGCGGCTGCAAACAAACCTGGTGCAAAACGTCCTGGAGAAAACCAGGTTCCTGCAAGAAGCAGTGGAATTAAAATTAAACTGGCATAACCTAGCTGTTGTGTTGTTAATGGAGTTTTTGGGTTTGCCCATCTAGCTGATTCATCATGTGCTTCCACAAAGCAGATAGATAAGGGAATAAACCATACTCCCAATGTGATGGAGATCATAATCAAGATGCAGGGTTCCAGGAGTGTGGCAGAGTCAGCAAGTAGATGATAAAGAAGACCCATCCTCAGCAGTGTTAATATAATGCTCAGAACAAAAATATTACTGGATGATCCTGCTGAAGATGTAGGGAGAATTAAGTCGCGACTTTGTGGGATTGCCTCAGGAGTGAATGTGCGCAGGCAAAGCAATTCCAGAGAGCCCACTATGAGAATGCCTATGTATAATGGCCAAAAAAACTGGACGATGATTAACAGACCCGTAAGCAGAATTGCTAAAGTGATACCAGCGGTTGGAAGAAACAGTGTGCTTCGTTTCCTGATAATGTGTTGGCGATCTAACTGAGGACACATTATCGGAATGCGAATTAAGCGCTGCAATGATTCAAAATAAGCGAAGAGATATTCTATCCAATCGGATTCATTCTGATTGGTGGAATTTGATTGGTGATCATTGAAGGACGAATCTCCAGAAGAATTTGTGACATTCATACTAAAATAGAGTTCTCTCGCATGAGATTGTTCTGAGAGGTGAGAGTCCGATCCACAAAATATAATCATAATGATCTTTTATGAACTGTAAAGCTCTGCGCATGCACAAGGCCCTCCAGAAAGAAGGGCCTTGTAAGTAAGCGGTTGATTAGTTGTTACTTCGTTGCGTAACGCAGATCCATCAGCATCTGTGTAATACGAACTGCTGTTTCCTGAAGTTGGTATTTTTCACGAGTTTCGCATCGCGAAATTTTGTCGTGAACCTGGAACCAGCTTTCAAATAATTCTGAACTTTTTGTTCGGACCAGCGCTGTCGGTGTTGGCCGCATCAGAATGAGCCGATGTAGTTCATGGGCTGTGTTAGAGAAGTCACGAATGGAATTCTGAGTAGATTGTCTGAAAGAAGGAGACTCCGTTGACAGCCACTGCTCTGCAATCACAGAGAGCTGAGTACTCTGAGTTTCCAGGGAAACAACGAGCTTCGCCAGATCAATACTTTCAGAAGGCTGTTCGATTCGCAGGGAAACCCGCAACGCATTGATTGAATTATCAACCTTGTCCAGCAGTTGAAGAGCAGCCGGGCTTTCAACCGTGTGGAACATGGCTGAGAAGTCTTTCCATGATTGTTCAATATAAGAGAAAGAGGTAATCAGGTTGTTCGTGGATTCATTATGGTTGACCGTATCAATCAGGTTTTCGACGGTTCCATAAAATTCGTCGGAAGTCGCAATATAATTTGCTGGTGGCAGGCTGATTAACAACCGCAGAGTCGCTCTGCGATAAAATTCATCAACATCACGTTTGAGCGCTTCTGTCAAGTGAGCGATTTCCTGCATATTCGCTCCATCTTGAGGTAACCACAGCAATTCTTGAATGGAGCGGTCTTGTTGAACGACTCGTTGAATTCCACGACTTAAAATCCGATTGTGATAGGGACGCAGACGGGTTGCAAACGAATTCCAGGAATCACGAAAAGCCAGGTATTCGCGTTTGATTGCATCATAGCTTTGGCGATCAATAATCAAGTTGGAAACCTGAATCATGCGTTGCTCTACTTCTTGGCCGGCTCTAACCAGCTCAAATTTCTGAGGTTCACGCGAAAGTTCAATCTCAATATCTTCTACAAGAATTCCAAGGGCATTTGATAGTGCCGAGGTTTGAGTTAAAAGTTCTGTTCGTTTCAGTTGAGGGCCCGTCTGAAGTAGATCTCCCAGCTTACGGTCTGACAGATTCATTCTTGCAATCAGGCTCTGAGATTCCCGGTCCAGTCCGCGTACATTTTCCAATTGAAGAGAGACAACTCTCCAGAGTTGATCAATCTCACCATATTCAGCAGCGATTTGATTTAAATCACTGTTTCGACGTACTCGATCTGCAAGGATTGAAGCACGAGCTCTTACTTTGAGGACATCTGCAATGTACTCTCTGACTCCGGGAACCTGATACATCACTCGATTCAGGCTGAGAGCAAGCGCGGAGCTGTCTTTGGAGAATTCTTCCAGAGTCTGGCGAACCTCATTGATATTGATCCGAGATGCATTCAGTTGCGGAGTGGGAGGGAGATCTAAACCAGAAGGTTTGTATTCCCGATCACGAGTCGCTAGCTCAGATTTCTCTAACAAGCGAAGTAAATCATTGACTAATTTACTGTTTCCATCATTGGGAGATTGTGCCTGGGCGGTTTGATTTAAGCAGGTTAGCGTGAGTCCGGATACCAGAAGAATAACGATAATCTGGGGACCAAAGGACTTAAAGTCCTTCCGAATCTTGTGATTACTAACAGTGTGGCGGAAGCGGGAATACATTCACACAATCCTTTCTCGTGAATTCTACGGCTTGACCAACAAGTGCCTTCCTTGACGATCACTTAGTCGATGTTGTGTAAAGACCGAGCATGAAATGAAGCTCGAAACAATGGGCCCTGTCAAAAAATGGACATTTGACAAAATGTGCCAGAAGTTACCGGGGAAGATGCCCTTTAGAAAAAAGAGACTCCAATCGCTCTGTCCCAGCATATCAGGCGGCGAAGTTTACTGGTTTTGGAAATTACGTCAAGACCATGCTCAGATGTAATCCCCCCTTACTCTTGATAGTCTCAGATTCCTGACTCAAATGGAGACTGTAGTCGACAGTATAAACCTTCAGGTGGGGCTTTAGGGGGGTTGGCGTGAAGGTTTCTGGGTGGGGTGTGTTTTTGGGTTATTTCGCGCGTGAATCCAAATTTAGTGTAATCATAAAATGGACGATGAATGGTTTGATCCATTGTAAATATGGGGACGTTTAGCTGTATGTTGTCAATGTTACACTCTTACGCTTGGGTTCGTATCATTGGCTTAAATAGATAGTAAGCTATAAATGTAATAATATTATAGAGATAAGGTGGTCGTTGGTTATGTGGAAATTGTTTGGCACGCTGAATGCTATAGTTTCTAAACAGCCACTTAAACAATAATCGTGTGACATCACTATGATTCTTTTATGAGATGAATACTGATGATCAACAATAACAGGAGAGTTTGAAATGTTAGTATTAACTCGAAAACGAGATGAAGTGATTCAAATTGGTGACAATATTGTAATCAAGATTTTAAAGACAGGTAAAGGAGCTATCAAAATAGGTGTTGATGCTCCCGGTGATATTCGAGTGATCCGAGGTGAGCTACTGGAAACTGAGAAGCAAACAGAGCCCGTAGAGTCTGTCGGCTCAGTTCAAAGTAAACAGGGCTTAAATGCGCAATGTGCATAGCAAATTGAAATTGTGGAACGGGGCATATTATGTGAGCCGTTAAATATATCTATTAAAAAATCCGTTAAGCCATCATAGAGGAAGTTGATAGGCCGGACTTAATAACCGCATTGCGGTTGATTTCGGAGGGGATCATGAACCGATCACAATTTAATTATACACAAACTGAAACCATCAATTCTGCGCGACTATTTGTGTGGAGTATGGTGATTCTACTGACAGCTGTTTTTCTGTCAGGATGCACTACACTATCTCACGCTGCAGAATATGACCCATATCAGAATCAGTTCAATCAAAATGAATCTGGCCATTCATTTGAACGTGACCATTTTAATTATGGTCAGGATTCACTTGCACCTTCTCATACAAACGGTCGCCGTCATCAAAGATTTCGCCCTGTATCAGATGAAAGTCGATTCGATGAATATGAACACAAACTGAAGCAGTTGTTGTCAGAAGAACCTCAAACTTATGGACGTCCTGGAAAGCAAAACAACTCTTTCTCCAGAGATCGATTTGATGCCAGTCAGAGACGTCAAAGCCGAGAGAATATTGATAGCAATATCGATAGTCAAAAATTACGCGAGCTGATTCGAGAACTGCAACAGAGGAGTATGCCGCAATATGACAGAGATCGATACGAAACAGAATTCCCCAGACAATATCCTGTTGACCCAAACCAGGAACTGAGAAATAAAATATCACAGCGATATTCCAGCGACTCAGTAGTGGGAACCTTACAGAATCTGGATCCTCAAAGAGCTTATTCGTTTTACCTGGAAGTGAACCGTATGATCGATTCACGTCATGTCCAGCCGCCTTCTTACGATGTTAGAACCAGAAAATCACTTCAAAATCTGATTTATGCCGTGGAAAACCAGAATTTCATAAATGCCAATCGAGTGGCAGCATCACCAGAACAAATTCGTATGGCACAACAAAGATGGCAGCAGCTGATGAATCAGAATCCTGCTCAAAATGCACAGGACTCAGTAACTGTAATGCGTCAGGCTGCTGACATCGCAGGAAGTCTATTGAGAATGCAGGCAACGTGTGTGATTTATGAATTTGCATATGGTTCTCTGGAAGCTCTTGATAAACACTCCCGTTTTGAATTTACACCAAGTTCCTCAGGTCCCCGCGTGGATGCAGGGGGTAATAGTGTTGTAGGTGTGGGGGTTCAGTTGAAGACTCATCAAGAGGGAGCTGTTATTCTAAGAACGTTGAATGGAGGAGCAGCACAAAAAGC
>AZIC01004608.1_pt1 | contig 14157 bp, 12 predicted proteins | sample 359061 | NCBI WGS metagenome assembly AZIC01 (sample SAMN02429709, study PRJNA222657) | marine sediment metagenome | biome: Sediment sample; isolation source: sample MGS-MES from oil contaminated site at the harbour of Messina (Sicily... | place: Italy: Messine | collected 2011-04-30 | depth 1 m m
CCGTGATATAATTTATCCGGTTTTTTCGTGAACGACAGGCCGGTATCGGGGGGACTGATCTTCAGGATGTTCTCGGTATCAATCAGAAATTCAAACATTTCCTGCGGTGTGGCATTCAGTTGAACGCTGGCTTCAAAACTCGCCATGGTGTCTCTCTTTCGACATTCGACGCGGATAAATATACTCTATGACAGTCAGGAATTGTGAAGGTATCGCAATTCCTCGTGTATCCTAGCTGAAAAGGGCTCGGATGACGAGTCCCCGTAAACAGAGAGTCCCCCATTTTGACGAGGGGACGCTCGTGATTCCAAGTTGATTCAACATGCAGTTTCCCCGGGAAATCCTACAACAGTGCTGGTTTCTGGCAGGTCCCACCGCGTGTGGCAAGACCGAACTCAGCCTGCTGCTGGCAGAACATCTGAACGCTGAAATCCTGGCGATGGACTCGATGTCGTTGTATCGAGGCATGAATATCGGGACCGCGAAAGCGTCTGCATCCGAACGGGAACGGGTGCCCCACCATCTGCTGGATCTGATTGATCCGCATGAAAAGTACAGTGTCGCCGACTACTTTACGGAGGCGGAAGCATGTTGCCGAGAGATTGTCGCTCGCGGAAAAACGCCACTGTTCGTCGGGGGAACGGGTCTGTATTTGCGGGCAATTTTGCGTGGCGTGTTTAACGGGCCTTCTGCCGACTGGGATTATCGCAGCGAGCTGGAAACGTTTGCAGCGGCGGAAGGGAATGAAGCGCTGCATCAGCGACTGGCAGCCGTCGATCCGGTTTCTGCAGAGAAATATCATTTCAACGATGTCCGCCGCGTGGCCCGCGCACTGGAAGTCTATCATGTGACCGGCGTCCCGCTATCGTCTCAACATGCGGAAGATGTACTGACCCCCGAGGAATGTCCGGCGCACGTCTTCTGGTTACTGCCGGACCGGGAGTGGCTGTATGACCGCATCAATCTGCGCGTCGATCAGATGCTGGAGGAAGGGTTGCTGGACGAAGTCAAACAGTTATTGGCAGCGGAAGTGCCGATGGGTCGCACGGCGCGGCAGGCGCTGGGATATAAAGAGCTGATCGATTACCTGGAAGGCGTGTGGTCCTGGGAACGGGCGGTCGAAATGCTGAAACAGCAGACGCGGCGGTTCGCCAAACGCCAGCATACGTTTTTTCGCAACATCACCGAATGCCGCGAAATTGATGTGCATCCTGAAGACAGTCCGGCTGACTTGCTGCAGAAAATACTGGAATATGAGTGAGTTTTACTGCTACCACGAAAAGCACGAAACCACACGAAAAAATTCAGTTGGTAGCCCGTAACAGTCAGGGTTGCTTCACTCTAAAAAATCAACTTCTCTCTATTTTTGTGTTGAGATTATTAGCCTGCCTCATCTCAACAGTATGAAAATTCAATTTGAAAATTCGTGCTTTTTCGTGTGTTTCGTGGTAGAAAATCATAAAATAAATCGTTTCACAGTGACCTTAGGGTGGGAACCAAAGTTGACCAGCAAACCGAGTTTCAACTCCGTCGCTTTCAGGTAGTTGAAAATCTGTGCCTGATGCGCAGCGGCAATTTCTTTCACCGCTTTGAGTTCTACAATGATTGAGTCATAACAGATGAGATCCGGTTGATACATCTGGGACAGTGGCAAGCCTTTGTACTTTAATTGCAATGTGGGATGAGAACGAAAAGGGATTTCCCGAGTCAGTAGTTCGCGTTCCAGGCACTCCTGATAGACGGCTTCCAGAAAACCGGAACCCAATTCGCGGTAGACTTCAAACACTGCACCCTGAATGGCGTAACACTCCTGTTTGAATATGATTCCGGGCATTTGAGAATTTTCTATTTACTACCACTAAAGACACGAAACTACACGAAAAAATTCCGTAGGTAGCTTGTAACGCATCGTATTACTTCAAACTAAAAAATCTATTTCTCCAGTTACCGTATCAAAATCAATCTTCTGCCTGACCACATGAGCTATGATTTTCAGATTGAAATTTCGTGCTTTTTCGTGTGTTTCGTGGTAGAAAAACAAACCGGTCTAATGTGTATTAATATACATGTTTTGTTTTCCTGATTCAATAACTTCGGGGTTTCAGAGACTTACTCGATCAGCTGGAAGCGTTTTTTGTTGCCAGTTATCGGCTTTGAAGTTGTTATTGCTGCAAGGTGGCTAAGTGGCGGGGAACTCTCTATAGTGTTCTGCAACGCTTTTGAGCTTATATAGTCTTCTGTTGAAGCTGGTGCGTCAGCCGGCGTTCAATCGTTTACATATTCACCAAGACCCCATTATTTGTGTGTGACCCATGATGACAGATGAAAAAATATTAATTCAGGTAGGCCACAGTCCCGATCCGGACGATGCCTTTATGTTTCATGCTCTGGCAAATGACAAGATCGAAACTGGTAAGTATCGATTTACTCATGAGTTACAGGATATTGAATCGCTGAACCAGCGGGCCTTCAATGCCGAGCTGGAGCTGACAGCTGTCAGTCTGCACGGGTATGCCTACCTGACAGATACCTACGCGATCTGTTCCTGTGGGGCGTCCATGGGTGACAAATATGGTCCAATGGTTGTCGCCCGCGAAGCGTGGAGCATTGACGATCTGCGGGGCAAAAAAATTGCGATTCCCGGTAAGTTGACCACCGCGTTTCTGGCACTCAAATTACTGCTGGGTGATGACTTCGAATATGAAGAGCATCCCTTCGATGAGATTCTGAATCTGGTCGAGCAGGGCAAGTTCGATGCGGGTCTGATCATCCATGAAGGCCAGTTGACTTATGGCAGTCAGGGATTGAAACTGGTCGTCGATCTGGGCGAGTGGTGGTACGAAGAAACCGGTCTGCCTCTGCCCCTTGGTGCGAATGCGATTCGCAAAGACATGGGCCAGGAGATGATGGAAGAAGTTACTGCCATTCTAAAGCGCAGCATCGAATATGGCCTGGAACACCGGGGTGAAGCTCTGGATCATGCGTTACAGTATGGTCGCGATCTGAACCGGGACAGCGCTGATAAATTCGTAGGCATGTATGTCAACGACTGGACGCTGGACTTCGGCGAAAAGGGGCGGGAAGCCGTCGCTGAGTTGCTGAAGCGGGGTTACGAAGCAGGCATTATTCCCAACCCGGTTAAACTGGAATTCATTGGTTAAGACTTCATCACAGCCTGAAGGACACATCTTTCAGGCTGTTGTTGGTTCAAATATATAGAGAAGGTGGTATGTGATGAGTGAATCCAGCTCATCGGAATATCTGCAGAGCCTGTTCGGCCTGACGGGTAAAACAGCGGTTGTCATCGGAGGGACCGGCGTCCTGGGTGGTGCCATCGCCGATACTCTGGCGCAGGCGGGCGCTCATGTTGTGATTGTGGGTCGCAACGCGGAAAACGGGGCCGGCCGCGTAAAGATGATTGAAGAACTGCAGGGGACCGCAGAATTCTTCAAAGCCGATTCCACCAGCCGCGCTGACCTGGAAGCACTGGTGGCGCATCTCAAATCGAATGGACGCACGACCGATATTCTTGTCAACGGTGCAGGCATCAACGCAGCGACTCCTTTTCTGGAAATCAGTGATGAAGAGTGGGAGCAGATCTTCCGCGTGAATCTGCTGAGTGTGAAAGTCGCCTGCCAGGTGTTCGGCCAGTCGATGCTGGACAACAATGTTGCCGGTTCGATTATCAACATTGCTTCCATGAGTGCCATCACGCCGCTGTCGCGCGTGTTTACGTATTCGGCTTCGAAAGCAGCGGTTTTGAATCTGACGCAGAATCTGGCCCGCGAATGGGCGGAGCGGAGTATTCGTGTGAATGCGCTCTCTCCCGGCTTTTTTCCTGCAGAACAGAATCGAAAAGTGCTGACACCAGAGCGGGTAGCGAGTATTATGAATCATACGCCCGCCAATCGATTTGGTGATCCCGAAGAACTGGCGGGTGCCGTGCTGCTGCTGGCGGCTGGCAAAGCCGGCAGTTTTGTCACGGGAACGAATGTTGCCGTCGATGGCGGATTTTCCTGCATGACTATCTGATCTCTGCGAGGCGCAGCGGTTGATGAAGCCGCTAGTCTCGGCAAAATGAGCTTAAGGAGCACTGAGACTTGGATCCGATTTCCATTGAACCTGGTCAGCGCTATCTTGCTCGAATCAATCCGAAACGCATCCCCCATATCTTTACCGATGTGCTGATCATTGGTGGCGGAATCGCCGGTTCCCGGGCCGCGCTGGAGATCGATCCGCGGCTGGAAACGATCATCGTCAATAAAGGTAAGGTCTCGCAGTCAAACAGTGCGTATGCCCAGGGGGGCATCGCGGGAGTGCTCGACCCGCTGGATAACATCACTAATCATATCCAGGATACGCTGGCGGCTGGCAAGAATCTGTGTGATGAGGCCCTGGTAGAATATGTGTGCCGCGAGGCGCCGCGACATATTCAGGAACTGGTGGAATTGGGAGCCGATTTCGATACCGAAGATGGTAAAATCGCGCTCACCAAAGAGGGGGGGCACAGTCACCGTCGTGTAGCGCATGCGCTGGGCGATGCCACGGGCAAAGAACTGATGCGGGCACTGGTGCTGGCGGTCAACAGTCGACCTTCTATTCAGACCTGGACCAAAACACCGACCATTGATCTGGTCACGGAGAACGGCAAGTGCCGGGGCGCGGTGATCTGGAATCGCTACCATGGTAAATCGCTGATCTGGGCCAAGCAGGTGATTTTAGCAACCGGGGGCGCGGGCTGTCTGTTTCGCGAATCCACGAATCCTCCACTGGCGACCGGTGATGGGCATGCTCTGGCGTTCCGCGCGGGGGCACTGCTGCAGGACATGGAGTTCATGCAGTTCCATCCCACCGTACTCTATATTGCCGGCGGTGCCCGGTATCTGATTTCCGAAGCGGTTCGTGGCGAAGGCGCTTATCTGCGCGACTGTAACGGCGTGCGGTTCATGTCGGAATATCATCCCGATCTGGAGCTGGCGCATCGCGATATTGTGAGCCGGGCGATTACCGATCGCATGCTGAAAACCAGCCATTCCTGCGTGTATCTCGATTTGACCCACCTGGAAAAATCGCTGGTCAAAGAGCGGTTTCCCAACATCAGCAAAGTCTGCGCGAGCTTCGGGCTGGACCTCTCGAAAGACCAAATCCCCGTTCGACCTGGTGCGCATTACATGATTGGTGGTGTGAAGACCGACCTGCAGGCACAAACGTCGGTGCCGAATCTGTGGGCGGCCGGCGAAGTGACTTCGACCGGGCTGCACGGCAGTAATCGACTGGCATCGAACAGTTTGCTGGAAGGTTTGATCTTTGGCGCTGCTGCGGGCCGCGGTGCCTCAGAGGCGGCTTTGAATCAACCGGACCAGTATTCGGCTTCCCTGCTGCCGGACTGGGATGTCGAAAAACGTTCCGACGAAGATTTAAACAGCAAGGATCTGCGCAACTCACTGGCGAGCCTGATGTGGCGCGACGTGGGCATTACCCGCAGTGCCGATTCGTTAAAAAATGCCAAAGACAAAGTTGACTTCTGGAACCGGTATGTAGTCGATCGTGAATTCAGAACATTGAATGGCTGGGAACTGCAGAACATGCTGCTGGTTTCGCAGCTGATGATCACTTCGGCGATTGAGCGGCGCGAAAGTCGCGGCGTGCATTATCGCAGTGATTATCCGGAGATAGATCCTGCGTTCCAGAAACATATTTCTGTAATCTCTACCCGTTGAATATCTCTCTGAGGAAGGATGATCCATGCTGCCTGGAATCAAACTGTTCGATTTAACTGGTCGTGCTGCCATTATTACCGGAGGTTCCAAAGGCCTGGGTTCAGCAATGGCGGAAGGTCTGGCATCGGCGGGCGCGAATCTACTGCTCACCAGTCGCAACCAGGCTGAAGTCGAAGCAACAGCAGCTCAGATTCAGTCCGACTATGGAAACAAGGTCATCGGTATGGCAGCCGATGTAACCGATTCAGACCAGGTGGCCGCCATGACCGAGCGGGCGATCTCGGAGTTAGGCAAGATCGATATTCTGATCAATAACGCGGGCATTAATATTCGCGGGCCCATTGATGAACTGACGCTCGAAGAATTTCAGGATGTGCAGAATGTAAATGTGACCGGTCCCTGGTTATGCGTGCGGTCTGTCGTACCGCATATGAAGGCGGCGAAATACGGAAAGATTATCAACCTGGCCAGTACGCTGGGTCTGGTGGGCATGTCGAACCGTACGCCTTACACTGCCAGCAAAGGCGCCATGGTGCAGATGACGCGGGCACTGGGACTGGAACTGTGTGAATACGGAATTACGTGTAACGCGATCTGCCCGGGACCGTTTCTGACGCCGATGAATGAACCGTTTGCGGAAACTGAAGAGATCAAAAAATTCATCGTGGGCGCTGTGGCAATGAACCGCTGGGCACGGATGGAAGAGATCCAGGGTGCGGCGATCTTTCTGGCCAGCGATGCATCGAGTTATATGACGGGCAGCATGGTCACCGTCGATGGCGGGTGGACTGCCCGCTGAGTGAGTTGAGGTGTGAATGAGTGCTGATGTCGAAACCACGTCTGTTCAAATCAATCAAAAGAACAGACGGATTCTCATCCGCCGTGGTCTGATTGCCACTCTCATTGCAATTTGCGCTTTGGTCGTCTGGTCGGTCTTTCTGGTCTTACGATTTCATTCGCACGTTTCAGCCTTTCAGAAGCAGAAAGCTCAACTACTGGTCATTGATGAGAATGATGCAGGAAAAACCACTGTTTTCGATTATGGTTCGGCACCAGGCCCCGCTTTTATACCACGACCCATTATCAATTATCATCGCTCTGTAAACTGGCTGGAATGGGACAGGCAACCTGAAAACAGTTCCGAGGAGATCGATGAATTATTTGCGCTGTTACCCGATTTTCATAAGCTGAAAGAAATTCATTTATCAGGTTTTATAATTGATCAGAAACGGGCGGCTGCGCTGTCACGAATCACCCAGCTAAAATATCTTTCAATCTGGACATGCCAGCTTAAGCAATCAGTTCTGATGAATCTCTTAAATAAAAAGGGACTGTCGGGCATTAGCCTGGCAGATGCTACTTTTCAGGAAGAAGAACTGGTTATACTAAAGCAGGGTGCAGCAAAAGAAACCTTAACTTGTTTGCTATTATCAAACTGCCCGGTTACCGATTATACGGCGGCAGTGATTTCCGAGTGTCGCAATCTGGAAATCTTACACCTGGATGGCACACAGATTACCGATGTGGGTCTGAAAATGCTGGCCCGCCTGCCGCATCTCAAAGTGCTGGTGCTGGATCATACGGCGGTGACCGATGTGGGCGTGTCTTATTTGTCTGCCACTCCCGAGCTGGTAGAGTTGAGCCTGAGCAATACCGGCGTTTCCGATGACGTCCTGGATTCCCTCAAACAGGAAATACCTGCCTTACGTATCTCTGATGACTGAACGAACTGGAAGTTTTCAGGGAATACCTGAAAAAGTGTGTGGGCCTTCTTCCGCACTGAACCTTCTGCGAAATCTGTCGTAACTCGTTTAATCGGAACTTGCGCCCGGAGTTTCGACTTAAAAACGGGGGAAAACCCTGCAGTTAGCTGACTCAACTTCATTCTCTGACCTAGCTTTAGATAAACTTTCCCAGTTCAAAAACTGTCAAGTCAGGCATAGACAGAATAAACATGAGCAATAATCAACCCGCTAAGATCTTAATTGTCGATGATTCGGACGTTGTCCGCAGAATTCTCTCTAAGGCACTGCAGCAGGATGGGTACGAACTTCATACCGCTGCTGATGGCGAAGAAGGTCGGCGAAAAGTTCATGAACTGAAACCAGATCTGGTACTGTTGGATGTGGAAATGCCAGTCCTGGATGGCTTTGCCGTTCTGCGTGAGGTACGCGCGAACTTTAAGGTCGACGAAGTCGCCGTGATCATGGTGACATCTCAAAACGATGGCAAAGGAATTACACGCGCCTTTGAGGAAGGTGCCTTCGATTACATTCCCAAACCGGCGACCGATTCCGAAATCAAAGCCCGCGTGCGAAACGCAATTCGTGCACTGGAACTGCTGCGCGAACAGAAATCATTACGTAAACAGGCCGAGGCTGCCAACCGGTCTAAAAGTGCCTTCCTGGCAAATATGAGTCATGAAATCCGGACGCCGATGACAGCCATTCTAGGTTATACGGAACTTCTGGAGCTGGAAGCAAAGTCGCTCCAGTTGCCCGAGCTGATCTCCGATTCGCTGGATACCATCAAACGTAACGGCGGGCATTTGATGGAGCTGATCAACGATATTCTGGATCTGTCCAAAATCGAGGCAGGGAAACTGGATGTCGAATCAATTCTCTGTTCACCCCAGACAATTGTGGAAGAAGTGCTGGAACTGGTGCAGGTCAGAGCAGAAGCCAAAGGACTGAAGCTGGAAGCCAGTTACCAGTTCCCACTGCCTGCAGAGATTCATTCCGACCCGACACGGATCCGACAGATTCTGATCAACCTGATCGGGAATGCGATAAAATTTACGGAAGTGGGCACGATTCGCCTGGAGACATCCTATCTGGAAAATCCTGGTGGAACACCTCAGGTTCAGTTTACCGTGATTGACCAGGGAATCGGGATGACAGAAGCTCAGATGGCCGGTCTGTTTCGTCCTTTTTCTCAGGCCGATTCTTCTACTACCCGGAAATATGGTGGAACGGGACTGGGGCTGACCATCTGCAAACGTCTCACCGATGTTCTGGGTGGTGATATTTCAGCGACGAGCGAGTTAAACCAGGGTTCCCGGTTCAATGCAACGGTGAGTACAGGCAACCTGGAAGACATTCAGCTACTGCAGGATTTACCAAAGAGGAAATCCCGCGCGGCACGCGCATCGGAGACTGCTGCCCAGCTTGAGGAACAGGCCTTTGCACTGAAAGGGAAAAAAGTCCTGCTGGCAGAGGATGGCCCTGATAACCAGAAGCTGATCAGCTTTATTTTGAAGAAATCCGGAGCCGAAGTGACGGTAGCAGGAAATGGTGAAGCTGCCCGGAAGGCCGCAATGCGGGCATTGGAAATCGGGTTACTGTATGATGTGGTCCTGATGGATATGCAGATGCCGATTCTGGATGGGTATAGCGCGACCCGACTCCTGCGTGAGCAGGGTTATCCAGGACCGATTATCTCTCTGACCGCCAATGCCATGGAAGGAGATCGGGAAAAATGCATCAGTGTCGGCTGCAATGACTATCTCACCAAACCCATTGACCGCAGAAAACTGGTCAACATGGTCGCGGATTTCTGCAATGCTGAGATGATTGTATAATCAGCAGAAGCTAAAAAAGGTGTCAGAAGCTAAAAAAGGTGTCAGGAACCTTAAATTTAAGGTTCCTGACACCTTTTTTAGGGATACAGATACGGGGCCAGCTTTTTCTTTGCGGCTTCCCTTGCCTGGTTCTCAACATCAGCGAGTTTGACAGGTGTGCCTGCTTTTTGCTTACTCAGATCCGCGGCGGACATGAAGGTATAAATCTCGATCGATTCTGTCGGCGTGACAGGGGCTTTGCCCGTGCGGAAGAATTTGACAACTTCGACCAGCAGCGGTTCATAACCACTGAAGCTGCCGATCTGTGCGATGCCTTTCGTCCCGAATGCCGTGCCGCCATAGCCGCCCTGGTAGCCATTGTCGGCTTTGCGCCGCCCGCGAAAGGTACCGATGCGACCGTTTTTCCACGTACCAATCGCTACATCGGTTTCGGGAGTCGCGACGCGCACGACAGTCTCGCATCCAGGACCCATGATGGTGTAGAGGGTTTCGACGCCATGAATGCCATACCAGTAAAAGTCGGGGTGTGTGCTTTCCACCGGACAGGGGCTATAGGCATCGCAGCCGATAATTTCACCGATCACACCACTGTTGATCTGTTTGGCCCCGTCTGTGTAGCGCAGTGAAGAAGAACTGAAAACGGGGGTTTTAAAGTGCTCTGCGGCTTCATAGATGGCAATCACATCGGTCAGGTCACCGGCGATCGGTTTATCGACGAACAGTGGTTTACCCGCTTTCAAGACAGGCAGCGCCTGTTCCAGATGCACGCGGCCATCATTACTTTCCAGTAAAACGGCATCCACCTGCTCAAGTAAGGCTTCGATACTGGGGGCAATTTCCACGCCCTGCGTTTTGACAGCCGCGGTAATTTCTGGAACGCTTTCCAGGCTCTCTTTGATCGTACGGCTCCCCTGGGGAAAGGCGGCGACGACGGTGCAGTGTTTGAACTCCTCATATTTTGAATCAGGATTGTTCAGGATTTTGGAGAAGTTACTGGAATGCGATGTGTCGAGACCAATGATGCCGATGCGGATCGTTTTGGGTTCTTCTGCAGGGCTGGAATTCGGCAGGCTGAATAAAACCAGCAGAAGCAGGCTCAGGCAAAAACAAATAGTGCGAAGTGGTTGACTCATTTCTCAAACTCTCCAAATTCAGAACCTTCAGTGAACTCCATGAATTCATACACGGCGCCATCAATCAGCACAAACACAACTTTCAGATTATCCATCGCCTGGAAGGGGCCCAGTAGAACTTCAAGACCTGCAATTTCCTGGTCGATATCCGGAACTTTAAAGGCGATGTGTGGCTGGTTGCGGACAGGGCCGGTTACCGGGGTGTCGGCTTCGAATCGCAGGTATTCGATTTTATAAGGATGTTCATTAGGGTTGGTGACGTAGACTTTCGTTTCCGGAACATAAATTTCGTCAGGCTGGGGATCATCGGTGATCACGCCGACATGGTGAAACTCTCGCATGGCAGTTCCTTGAAACGGAAGAAATTGATTCTGTCTGTCACCCAGTATTTGCTGGTTTGATTCTACCGCGAGGGAGATGACAGTTCAAAGTGGAAGGGAGAATAATTCGAGATCGAAACCCACTGGTTGGTAGTGTTCCTTCTCGTTATGAGAGTAGGCTCGGATAGTTTCCGGTGGTCTTCAACAATCCCGGATTACCTCCGGGGCTAGCTATTAGATTCGTTTGTGACTTTCGTGGTAGAAAATATTCTTGAACGTCGGCCCTGGCTTTGTGCAAAGACGGTGACTTTACAGCGTGCTATGAAATGGAGAAACTGAAGCTGTTGAAGAGGTGACTACGAAGGTGTATCAGGAGAGACATTGATGGAACATTTGAAAGTTGGAATTATCGGGGCAGGTGGGATTGCGGCCAAGATGCATCTGCCGGAACTGCAGACGGTGGAGAACTGTGATGTCGTAATGCTGTCCGGTCGGAAACAGTCGCGGCTGGATGTGCTCTGTCGCAAGTTTAAAGTTCCGCGCTGGACCCACGAATATCAGGCCGTGATTGACGATGAAGAAGTGAACGCGGTGGCGATTGCGTTGCCGCATCCCCTGCATGTGGAGTGGGGCATTAAGGCGATCAAAGCCGGCAAGCATGTTTACATGCAGAAGCCGTTAAGCACGTCGATGGATGAAGCAGATGCGTTTGTGGAAGCAACCGACAATCACAATCAGACGGTGCTGGCGCTGCCTTACATGTCAAATCCACATGTGCTGGCCTGTCGCAATTATATTCAAGACGGAAAGCTGGGCACAATTTCGTCAGCCCAGGCGCGGGCCAGTCATGGCGGGCCGGAGGTCTATTACGCGGGGATCCAGCAGATCCTGGAAGAGAAACCCGCAGATGATCTGTGGTTTTTCGATGCAGACAAAGCAGACGTCGGCGCGCTGTTTGACATGGGCGTATATGCGATTGCCAATCTGGTGGGAGTGGCCGGCGCGGTCAAGTCGATCACGGCGAAATTGACGACGGTTGCGAAACCGACGAAGCTGGAGGATACGGCGTCGATGATTCTGGAGTTTGAAAGCGGTGCCCTGGGAACGGCGCAGACGGGCTGGTGTGATGCTGCCCGAACCTACGAGTTTTCGGTACACGGAACGGCAGGCAAGCTGGTGAGCAGCCGTCAGGCAGAGTCGTTGCGGTATTACTGTCCCAGTTCCCAGGTCAATGAAGATGCGCCGTTGATCGAAGAAATTGTTGATCTGTCAGACTACCCGGTGCAGAATTCGCATCAGCACTGGGCCGCCTGTATCCGGATGGGGATTCAGCCGCCGTTGTCTAATGCGGCGACCGCCCGGCATGTGACCGAGATCCTGCTGGCCGCGTTGAAATCGTCACGTGAAAACCGCACGGTGGACATTACTTCCCGACTGAGCCTCGCTTGAATGTGACCTCAGTTTACGGGAATCGTAGGTGATTTTATTGATTTTGACAGACGGCACTGCCGGTACGGTGTCGCTTGAGGGTGTGGTTGACTATAAATGTGCTGTGGCGGAACGATTGTTTTGCCGCCGCGTCTGGTATTCCAATCTACTTCATTTTTAACGCATTCGGGGAGTGTTCCCAATGACGGAGCGGTCTGAACTCGTTGAAGAACTGCGCTGGAAAAAAATCCCGGTTCTCAATGATGGTTTTGTGTGTCTCGTAGATGTCATGGGCGATGACAGTTCGATTGTTCAGGCAGCCCGTGTCAGTTATGGGGAAGGAACCAAACGGGTTTCCGACGACCGTACACTGATTCGCTACCTGATGCGGCATCGACACAGTACGCCCTTTGAGATGGCCGAACTCAAGTTTCTGGTTCGGGTTCCGATGGACTGCTGGCGGCAGTGGATTCGTCACCGGACAGCCAATGTGAATGAATACAGCACCCGGTATTCCGTGGCCATCGATTCGGCTCAGACCACATTACCTGGCGAATGGCGAACCCAGGCGACCTCGAATCGACAGGGCAGTGATGCCCCGCTTGCCGAGGATTTAGGGACAAAACTGACCGAAGAAGAGACCGCTTTTCAGAAGCATGCCCGCGATGTTTACGAATCACGTCTGGAGGCAGGCGTCGCCCGCGAGCAGGCCAGAAAAGACCTGCCACTGGCGACCTACACCGAGGCTTACTGGAAAATAGATTTACATAACCTGATTCATTTCTTGAGTTTACGAATGGACTCTCATGCTCAGTGGGAGATTCAGGAGTATTCACGGGCGATTGGCGAAGCGATTGTGAAGCCGCTGTTTCCAGTTGTCTGGGAAGCTTTTGAAGACTACCGCCAGGGAGCGATGTTCCTGACACGACTGGATAAAGAGGTGCTGGCACGCCTGATGACCAGTGCCGCCGAGAAATCACTGGTGCCCCCCTTTACGGCAGAAGCGTTCCTGGAAGTGCAGGATGAGACCTGGAAATCACTGAAACGGAGCCGCGAACGGGATGAATGCCAGTCTAAACTGCAGCGACTGGGCATTTTGAAAACCGAAGGTTAGTGGCTGTGTGTGCACTTTGGTGTGAAAATCAGAGAGTATTTCTGCCGTTGGCTTTGCAGATCCTGCTTGTTTTGTTATCTTTGTCGTTCCAGCTCGGTAGCGAGAGGTCTGTTCACAGACCCGTTACAGGTGAAAACGTCTGAATTCTCATCACTGATGAGACGATGTATATTCAATTGGTTATGGTTACAACTTTTATTGAAATCAGGAAGAAGAAAAGGTGATTTGAGTGGTTAAGCTTCGGTTACGAGAAAACGAATCAATTCAGGAGGCAGTTAAACGGTTCCGCAAGATTGTTGAGCACGCTGGTATCAAAAAAGAGATGCGACGTCGTGAATATTACGAAAAGCCCAGCGATGAAAACCGTAGAAACCGACGCCGTGCTGAGCGTCGTGCCCGTCTGACTCGTCTGCAGAGTAACCAGTAGTCACTGGACACCGATCGAAGATATCAAAACGCAGTCTGTTTCAGGCTGCGTTTTTTTATGCGCGGAGATGGAACATCGTACCTGTCTGGATTTTTCTACCACGAAAAACACGAAAGGGCACGAAAATAAAAAATAAAGGGTGGGCCCGGATGCATATCCGGGCCGAGCGTAGCGAGCAGGAAACTGACAGTGCAAGCGATCATTTCGTGTAGGGGCAAATCCATTTGTTTGCCCGCGGTATCGACGAGTTTTGCCTTGTCGCACTGCGACGTTTTTAATGGTCCCGTTCTGAGTATGAACCCAGTTCGATTTTCACCAGTCGGGCGGACACATGGGGCCGCACCCTACAGAAGCCTTTGTCGGAAATTCTCTAATCGTTCGAATACTTTCACTGACATTTTCCTGTTGTCTGCGACAACCCCGAATTACATTCGG
>AZIC01005140.1_pt1 | contig 14123 bp, 13 predicted proteins | sample 359061 | NCBI WGS metagenome assembly AZIC01 (sample SAMN02429709, study PRJNA222657) | marine sediment metagenome | biome: Sediment sample; isolation source: sample MGS-MES from oil contaminated site at the harbour of Messina (Sicily... | place: Italy: Messine | collected 2011-04-30 | depth 1 m m
TTTACAATATTGGTACCTTTCAGTTAAAACCTCTTGCCAACTTTATCAGAGAATTTTATCCTGCTTCCCTCTTCGTATGTTTCACAGAACCTTTCCTGTTCCACCAGAGATACGAAGCCTACCCCCGGAAACATTCCCGTTCGGATTGACTGGAATATTTAATCAAGGGACTGAACGCAAGGAGCTCATGGATGAGCATTTTAAAAGTCTATTACCCGGATGAACCCCAGACTGAGCCTGTTGTCTCTCTGGAAGAAACTCCCCCCACGATTCTGCCGTTTCAGCGAGCTAAAGTGAAGAAATCACACAGCCGCAAGCAGGAAGACTGGGTTCTGAAACGCGCGCGGACTATTTTCCTGAATCAGCAATGCAACGATTGTGGCAGCTCGGCTGTCGAAAAGCTGGAACTGCGGGATGGTCTATTGAACCACAAAGATCGTCTGATTCCTGGTACAGCGACTGTCGTTGGTTTTCGCTGCCATTCCTGTGATTCAGAATGGCCCGCCTGATCAGGCAGCAGAGAGCTGATTTTACATCACGGAAAAATAGTTTTCGACAGCAAAATCAAAGGCACCCGGCGTCAGTTTTCGCGGGACTTCCTTGTAGACACAGAAGTTCTTGACCTGCAAGAGCAGGTCGCGGGGCTGGCAGGCGCGAAAGGGCCGATTGACGGCTTTGTAATGAGTATCGACCAGATACTGAAATGCCTGTTCGTCGAACTGAAAGCCCATCATCGGCGCCATCAATTCAAAGAGAGCCCGAAATTCTTCTTCGGAAGGATCGAGGGCTTCAATTTTATAGGGAATCCGTCGCAGGAACGCTGCGTCCACTAGATCTTTTGGTTCCAGGTTTGTCGAAAAGATGATCAGTTGGTCAAAGGGAACCTGAATTTTCTTACCGCTGGGCAGATTCAAAAAGTCATACCGTTTTTCCAGAGGTACGATCCAGCGGTTGAGCAGTTCGTCGACAGGCATGCGCTGGCGTCCAAAGTCGTCAATCACAAATGTCCCGCAGTTACTTTTCAGCTGTAGTGGAGCTTCACAGATTTTCGTTTGCGGATTTTGAGTGATTTCCAGTTCCTTCATGGTCAACTCACCACCGGCAATAACAGTAGGACGTACAATTTGCACCCAGCGCGGGTCGATCCCTGACAAATCAAATAACCCCTCTGAATGATCCTCCTGAATCACTTCTTCATGCAGCCCGGGATCAAATATTCGAATAATATCTCCGTCGATTCCCAGGCAACGGGGGATCCAGATTGTCGAGCCAAACGCTTTCGTGATTCGTTCCGCAATACTGGTTTTACCATTGCCGGCTTCGCCGAACAAAAACATACCGCGGCCCGAATTCACGGCCGGGCCCAGGCGGTCCAGCATCTTCGGGTTGATAATCAGATCAGAAAAAGCCGCTTTTAAATCGGCTTCGGTGGCTTCCTGCCTGGCAATGCTCTGTAATTCCATTGCCTTCAGATAATCCTTGAAGCTCACCGGAGCAGAACCAAAATAGGTACACTCCTGCGTATAACGACGCGCTCGTTCGCGTCCCAGCTCCGTGATCGTAAACTCGTAGTCCCCCATCTCGGCGGTACCACCAAAGGCGACCAGTTGATCCTGCTTACCTCGTTTCAGAATCGTATCGACGATACCAAACGGAAGCTTAATCTGACTGCAGATCTGCCGTCCGGTCTGTGTTCCTTTGGCGAGCAAATACTTCAGAATCAGCCGTTCAATTTCATCCTGGGTTAAACCGGTCTCTTCCAGGGTCTCCGGACAATGCGGAATAAATTGTCCTTCTGTCTCTTCGCTGTCTCCTTTCAGCAGGGACTGAACCCGGTTGAATAACTGGCTGAGATGCTGATCTTTCCCAAGGACCCGCATGGGTTCACTCAGGCCCTTCGTCAGGGGTAAGTCAGCAGAAACCTTACTGCTTTTTGATTCGGTCCCTGACTCCGCCTCGCTGGAATCCTCTTTGGAAGTGAGATTCAACATACTGAGTGAAGCAAGCAGTTCTTCCGTATTGACCGTATTGGAAGCAGTGCGGCTCGATTTTCCTGAGCCATGGTTTTCAGCTTTGGAATTCACTGCTACAGATTCGGAATCATTCGCTGACATATTCGGTTCGCAATCAATTATCTGCACTGAATATATTAAAAGAAGATCATCTGAGATCAGGATTTCCAGATGAGTCTGGTGTGTCTGTTTGAAAATGCAGCCCGAAATGCAATGTGCAAGCAAAGCATAGTATTCAAAAACAAAGAGTCAAATTACTTCTTTGATTCCAGAAGCCGATTATGCGACTCATAGCAATTATGCATCCCAAGGCAATTTGGACGGTTGATTTTTGTGAACAATGCTTCGCTCCATGACTTCCTGTTTGACTTGATATCCGTGTGACCTAGATTCCTTCTGTAAGAGTCTCTACTTACGCGTTATCGATTTGATCTTTCTCTTTATCGTACTGGCTCATCTATGTGTGGAATTGCGGGCATCATTCGCTCTGACCAGGCCCCGGTCAAACAGTCAGAATTACAGGCCATGATTGAAACACTGAACCATCGGGGACCCGATGCCTCAGGAATCTCGACGGGTGGCTCTGTGGGTTTTGCACACAGCCGTTTAAGCATTGTGGACCTGGCCGGGGGACTACAGCCGATGCAGACCCCCGATGGCCTGCTGACCGTCACATTTAACGGCGAGATTTTTAACCACATCGAATTACGCGCTCAACTCAAAAGCAAAGGCTATGAGTTTCGCACACATTCCGATACTGAAGTCATCCTGCATATGTATGCAGAATATGGGCCGAAGTGTGTCCAGCACTTTAACGGGCAATGGGCGTTTGCCATTCATGATCGTAAACGTCAGGAAGTTTTCCTCTCCCGTGATCGGATGGGAATTCGTCCGCTGGTTTACACACAGTCTCAAGGTCGACTGAGCTTCGCCTCTGAAGTCAAAGCACTCTTCGCATTGCCTGATGTCAAACGGGAAGTGGATCTGACAGCTTTGAATGAGCTGTTTACGTTCTGGTCACCACTGCCTCCCCGAACATTTTTTGCAGGCATCAATGAATTGCCTCCGGCACACTCGATGATTGTGAAAGATGGCCAGGTCAAAATCTGGCAATACTGGCATCTCGACTACCAGCCGAATGAAGACAGCCGCTCACTCGATGACTGGGCAGAAGAACTACGCGATCTGTTGATCAATGCCACTCAACTGCGATTACGTGCCGATGTCTCCGTCGGAGCCTACCTCAGTGGTGGACTCGATTCTTCTGTGACCGCAGCCATCATTCGAAATTACACGAACGCCCCCCTGAATACTTTTTCGGTAAACTTCAACGATAAAGAGTACGATGAAAGCAGCTATCAGCAGGAAATGATCCGTGAACTGGGAACGGATCATCAGACCGTCTGCTGTTCGTATGAAGATATCGGCCGCATCTTCCCGACTGTCATTCAACACACTGAAAAACCGGTTCTGCGTACTGCCCCTGCTCCCATGTACCTGCTGTCAAAACTTGTTCAAGACAGTCACTTCAAGGTGGTAATGACAGGTGAAGGCGCCGATGAAGTACTGGGCGGTTACGACCTTTTCAAAGAGACCAAAATCCGCCGCTTCTGGAGTCGTCAACCCGACTCAGCAATCAGACCACTCCTCCTGAAGCGACTCTACCCCTACATGAAAAATCTGCAGGCACAGTCTCCCGCCTATCTCAAGGCGTTTTTCAAAATCCGTCAGGATGAAATCGACAGCCCGTTCTTCTCCCACCTGCCCCGCTGGGATTTGACATCGAAACTGAAAACGTTCTTCAGCACAGACGTGAAACAGCAACTGGCTCACCAGGATCCACTGGCAGAGTTTGAAAGCCAACTGCCTGGTCAGTTCTCTGAATGGCCTTCCTTCTGTCAGGCTCAGTACCTGGAATCCATCAATCTGATGCCGGGCTACATTCTGTCCTCACAGGGAGATCGCATGGCGATGGGCAATTCGATTGAAGGACGGTTCCCGTTTCTGGATTATCGTGTTGTGGAGTTCGCCTCTCGCATCCCCGTGCGATTTAAAATGAACGGCTTGAACGAAAAATATCTGCTGAAATACGCGATGCGGGATCTGATTCCGGACAGTATCCGCAAACGCCCCAAGCAACCTTACCGTGCCCCGGATGCGCACAGCTTTATTGATACAGAGAAACAATCGGCCCGTTTTGAATACGTGAATCACTTATTGTCCGCCGAGAAACTCAAGGAAAATGGTCTATTCCAGCCAGAAGCAGTCCAGCGACTTGTCAAAAAGATTGAACAGGGGCGTGCAATTGGTACCCGTGACAACATGGCACTGGTGGGAATCCTTTCTACCCAATTGCTCATCGAACAGATGATCCATGGGAAAACCGTGTCAACAAACCACAATATAGCGGCAAGTGCACCAGCACCTGCCTGATTGAAACACTCTTTAGATTAACTCAACACCGAATTTTAAAGGTAGAAAATGAACACAATCCAAAATGATGTAAGAAACTTTGTCGCGGAAAATTTCCTGTTCGGCGAAGATCCCGCGTCACTTCACAATGACGATTCGTTCCTGGAAACGGGCATCATCGACTCGACAGGCGTCCTGGAACTGGTGGCTTATATTGAAGATCACTTCTCCGTCGTAGTGGATGATGACGAACTGATCCCGGAAAACCTGGACTCCATCGATCGACTGATCACTTTTATTGAATCCAAACTCAAAGAATTAGCATAACGACTGAGGAGCAGGCCCTTGTTGCTGCAATCATTTTTAGAAAACAGTGCGCGCGAGTATCCCGACAAAATTGCTTTGATCGTTGGTAAAGAACGCTATACCTACCAGGAACTCGAATTACAAAGTAATCGCCTGGCACAGGCACTCCTCCAGCGGGGACTGCAGCGGGGTGATCGTGTCGCAATTCATCTGGATAATTCACTGGAAGCAACTGTCGCTATCTTTGCAGTATTGAAAGCGGGCGGTGTCTTTGTGATGGTCAACCCCACTACAAAGATCGATAAACTGACCTATGTACTGAATAACTGCAGAGCCACGGCCCTGATCATTCCGGACAAAAAACAAAACCTGATCCTCGAACATGCGGCTTTGCTCCCTCATTTGAAAACCGTCATCGCAACTGGTTCCAGCTGCGATCAGCCTGAAAGTACAGAATGGCAACTCCTGCGATTTGAGTCCTGGGATCAATTGCAGAATGACTATGCTGATCAGCTGACACCACCTGCCATCAAAACCATCAGCATCGACCTGGCTGCCTTGGTCTACACATCAGGATCGACTGGAAACCCTAAGGGTGTCATGCTTACCCACTTGAACATGTCCTCCGCTGCTCGCTCGATTACCACATACCTGATGAATGAGTCCTCCGACATAATCTTAAATGTTCTGCCGCTCTCGTTCGATTACGGTCTGTATCAGTTACTGATGGCCTTCCGGGTAGGAGCGACTCTGGTTCTCGAAAAATCGTTTACCTATCCACATGCAGTGCTACAGAAAATCATCGATGAGCAGGTCACTGGTTTTCCGCTGGTACCTACCATGTCGGCCATATTGCTCAAGATGGATCTCTCGAAGTACGATTTTTCCAAGCTGCGATACATTACAAACACGGGAGCCGCCTTACCAACCGAACATATTCTCACCTTCCGCAAACGTCTGCCACACGTCCAGATTTTCTCAATGTATGGTCTGACAGAATGCAAACGTGTTTCCTACCTCCCGCTGGACCAGGTTGATATTAGAACCGGTTCCGTGGGGATTGCCATGCCTGACTCAGAAGTCTTTATCGTCGATGATGAAGGACACCGTCTGCCTGCCGAACAGACAGGCGAACTGGTCGTCCGAGGTGCCAATGTCATGCTCGGCTACTGGGAAGCACCGGAACGCACAGCAGAACGCATGAAACCAGGTGAGTTGCCAGGCGAAATGTATCTCTATACCGGGGACCTGTTTCGCATGGACAGCGAGGGTTACCTGTACTTTGTCGGTCGGCGTGACGACATCATTAAAAGCCGGGGTGAGAAAGTCAGCCCCAAAGAAGTAGAAAATGTTCTGTTTACACACCCGGCGATTTCCGAAGCAGCCATCGTGGGTGACCCGGACCCGATACTCGGCCAGTCCATTCGTGCCATTGTAACAGTGATGCCCGAACAGGAACTCACAGAAAAAGAAGTCATTGCTTACTGCCGCAAACACCTTGAGGATTTCATGGTCCCGCAGAAAGTTGAATTCCGGGATGAACTACCAAAATCTCCCAATGGAAAAGTCGATAAGAAACAGTTGATTCTTCCCTGAAACAGATCTACATGCCAACACAGAAAATCAGATTCGCGTTCTCGCGATCAACACAACCCATGAGGATGAAATGACCATGATCACACAAACCAGAACCTTTCAACCTGAATTACTGAACCTTGACTGCGCAGCAGAGACAGATCGCATTGTCAACTGGATGCAGGAAAATGTTCGTAAAACAATGCGAAAAAAAGGCGCTGTCCTGGGGCTTTCCGGGGGCATCGACAGTAGTGTTGTGACGGCCCTCTGCGTGCGGGCTTTTGGGTCAGACCGGGTGCTGGGAATCATGATGCCCGAACACGACACCAAGGACGAAAGTTTAACCTATGGTCAGTTACTGGCAGATCATTTCAATGTAGAAGCGATCGTGGAGAACATCTCTCCCATGCTGCAGGGAGCAGGCTGTTATGAACGCCGCGACGTCGCCATCAAGCAGGTGATCCCTGAATACGAACCACACTGGAAATCAAAAATCGTTCTGCCGAACCTGTTGAAAGAGGGGGGTTATCGAGTCTTTTCAGTCGTCGTACAAACCCCTGAAGGCGAGTTCATCAAAAAACGTCTGCCTTTATCTGCCTACCAGACGATTGTCGCAGCCACGAACTTTAAACAGCGCTGTCGCAAGATGATGGAATACTACCACGCCGACCGTTTGAACTACGCCGTTCCCGGCACTCCCAATCGTCTCGAATACGATCAGGGATTCTTCGTCAAAAACGGCGATGGCGCAGCCGACCTGAAACCGATCGCCCATCTGTATAAAACTCAAGTATACCAGCTTGCCGAGTATCTCGAAGTACCAGAAGTCATTCGGATGCGTCCACCGACGACAGACACTTATTCTCTCGAACAGTCCCAGGAAGAATTCTTCTTTGCTGTTTCCTACGACAAACTCGACTGCTGCCTGTATGGCCTGAATCACGGTTATACCGCAGAGGAAGTTGCTGCAGGTACTGATCTGCCAGCCGAACAGGTCGCCCTGGTCTATGGTGACATCGAATCCAAGCGCAAAGCAGGCCTCTACCTGCATCTGCCGCCACAGCTGATTGAATCCATCTAAGATGCACTGGAAAGATGATATTGTATCGACAGATTAAAAATCGTCTGAAAGGAACCCGCCTTGTGAGTAAAAAAGAACTGCTGGCCAAAGCGCTCGACTGGACCGGAATGAATTGTCTCGCCCGCAATGCCTCTGTCTGGAATGGTCTGCTGGTATTGAACTACCATCGTGTCGGTGATATCAACAATTCCGTTTTCGATCATGATTTATGGAGTGCCTCCGCAGAAGATTTTGAAAAGCAGATTCGATTTCTCAGCCTGAACTTCGACATGATCCGCATCCGGGATCTGGATCATATCTGGAATCAGCCACGGGGGCGGTATGTTCTTGTGACATTCGATGATGGGTACCTTGATAATTATGAATGGGCGTTTCCCATCATCAAATCTTATAGCGCACCCGCGACCTTCTTCCTGACAACCGGTTTTCTCGATGACAGAAAAGTGTCCTGGTGGGATGAAATCTCCTGGATGGTTCGGAGCGCAACGCGGCAACAGATTCAATCCAATGAGTTGACGGGCAACAGCCTGTCGCTACATCCGGATGACTGTGAGCAATCGATTAAAAACCTGTTGAGTATTTTCAAAAAGCTGAGCGGCGATCAGACAGAAAATTTCATGAACTTTCTGGCAGAAGCAACTGGCGCAGGTCGCTGCCCGCAGGAAATCGCAGACCACGTCTGGATGACCTGGGATATGATCCGCGAAATGAGCGAATCCGGCATGGACATCGGCGGCCACACTGTCACCCATCCCATTTTGTCCCGGCACTCCCCTGAGATTCAAAAGTTTGAAATTGAACACTGCAAACAGCGAATTGAAACAGAAATCGGACAGGAGATCACCAGCTTCAGCTACCCTGTCGGCGATAAAGACTGCTTTAACCAACACACCAGGGACTGCCTGACTCAGGCCGGGTTCCAGTGGGGCTTCAGCTACTACGGCGGCTTTGCTCCACTCGGAAAACCTGATCAGTGGGACCTTCCCCGTATTGCAGTGGAATCCGAAGAACCCGCCTCCCTGTTTCGTGCTTCGGTTTCGATCCCACAGGTCTTCAGCAGTAAAAAGTGTACATAAGAACCTGCACGATACCAGAAAACCAGCCTGCCTCGATCCATTTCCTCATTCTGTTAGCTGATATTTTCTGAGTTTTTCTGATCCTGCTGCCCAGTTGGTTGACGATTCTTATTGAATTTGCGATAACAGCGGACCGCTTTAAAGGTTGTGTTACGCGCTCTTAAGCAATGTAACTCAAGACCCTGACTGCTCAAATTGGTCTGATCCTCTTGGCATTTGAATGTAAGCTATTATGTGAAAATAGTTTACTTCGATCAGTCCTTAAGTATATTTCTTTGCCGTTCAACGAGTTAACTGTACGGCAGCTTGTGATTAATCTGGGAGAAACTCTGAATGGGTCGTTACACAGGACCAAAAGGACGGGTCAACCGTCGTCTGGGAGCTTTGGTTTTTGAAGACGCAGGTGCAACACGTGCATTGGACCAGCGGAACCTTCCACCTGGAATGTCACAACGTCGTCGCAAAGCATCTAACTTCGGTCTGGCTTTAATCGAAAAGCAGAAGATCAAATTCTATTATGGTCTGCGTGAACGTCAGCTGCGTCGGTACTTCGACAAAGCTCGCCGTATCAAAGGAAACACCGGGGAAGCCCTGCTGGTTCTCTGCGAACGCCGTCTCGATAACGTTGTCTGCCGAGCTGGCTTTGCCCAGACTCGCCCTCAGGCCCGCCAGGGAATCGTACACTCCCACTTCCAGTTGAACGGTCAGACCGTAAATAAACCATCAATCTGGGTCAAACCCGGCGATGTCATTACAGTCCGAAATCGTCCTAATCTCAAAAAGCTTTACGCAGAGCTGATTGAGTCAGGTCGCCCCGGATGTGCATGGCTCACACTTGACAAAAAAGAACTGGCAGCCACTGTTGTCACTGCTCCCACCATGGAAGATGTCAGCCTCCCGGTTGACGTCGGTCAGGTCGTCGCTCTGATTTCACGCTAAAAGTTACCAGCAAATCATTTCAACACTCCGAAAAACTGTCCGGTTTTTCGGAGTGTTTTTTATTTACATTCATTAATAACTACCCCACTAGGGTGAGAATTGTCTGCCGAAACGTTATTGTAATAAACGGAATTCAGGCTGCCTGTCTGGATACAAAAAGCAGTAACCACTGTGGCTACTGAAACCACGATCGATCTTGATACATAGAGGCATAACTATGGCGACGGAACGTAGAAAAGCCGTCCTGCTGTTTGGTGCTCCCGGCGTTGGTAAGGGAACCCAGGGACGAATCCTCGGTCAGATTCCCGGATTCTTTCACCTCTCCAGCGGCGATGTTTTCCGCTCGATCGATATTGAATCGCCGGAAGGTCAGGAAATTTACAAATACAGCTCTCGCGGCGAACTCGTTCCCGATGACCTCAGTATTCGCATCTGGAAGCAGGGCCTCGATGCCCGCGCCACCCTCTCCATGTACAAACCACGCAAAGATATTCTCATCCTCGATGGAATTCCCCGGAATATCCAACAGGCCAAAATCCTGGAACAGCATATTGATGTTCTGAAAGTCCTGCACCTGACCTGTAGCGATGAAGAGGAAATGATCCACCGCATCCGTCATCGTGCGATCCGTGAAAACCGTGCCGACGATGCCAATGAAACCGTCATCCGTCGCCGCTTCGAAATCTACCGTGAAGAATCGGCCCTCGTTCTCAGCTGCTACCCTGAAGAAATCATTGCTCATATTGACGCCATTGGGTCACCAGCCGGTGTTTTATTTGCATGCCTGGAACAACTCGTTCCCGTGCAGGAAGCCCACTTCCGAGGAGAGTAATCTCCACGAGCATTGAAAACAAGTTCTCCTTTCCGCTAAGCTGGTGGTAATCATTCCACACTCGATCGCTCTCCGGAAAGGTAATTTCATGGTCGATACTGAAACTCGATATTCCTCGCAGCTCGTCAAAAAACGGTTCCCTGGAATCAGCTTTCTGATGATCTGCCTGGCATTTCTGTCTCTGCTGTCAAACGACGCAGTCGCCCGTCCTGACCGTCAGCATCCCAACATCGTTATCATCTTCACCGACGATCAAGGCTACCAGGATGTGGGCGTCTTCGGGTCTCCCAATATCAAAACCCCCAATCTCGATCAGATGGCAAAAGAAGGAGTCCGCTTTACCGACTTCTACGCTGCTCAAGCCGTCTGCTCTGCTTCACGTATCGCACTGCTTACCGGCTGCTATCCCAATCGTGTAGGCATCCGCGGTGCACTCGGCCCCCAATCCAAAATCGGTATCAATGCTGAAGAAACCACCATCGCCGAAGTCGTCAAGTCACAAGGCTACGCCACTGCGATCTACGGTAAATGGCATCTGGGACACCTCCCTGAATTTCTCCCCACCCGACATGGCTTCGATGAATATTTCGGGCTCCCCTACTCCAACGACATGTGGCCCTTCCATCCCACTGCCGGTAAACGCTTCCCCGATCTCCCGCTGATCGAAAACGAAACTGTCATCAATCCCAAAGTCACCGGCAAGGAACAGGCCCAGCTCACCACTTTATACACAGAACGAGCCATCTCCTTCATCAATAAAAATCACGACAAACCCTTCTTTCTTTACGTTCCACACTCGATGCCTCATGTCCCCCTGTTCGTCAGTGAGAAATTCAAAGGCAAATCCGAACAGGGTCTCTACGGCGATGTGATCATGGAAATCGACTGGTCGGTCGGACAGATTCGACAGGCGCTCAAAGAAAACGGCATCGAAGAGAATACGCTGGTCATCTTCACCTCCGATAATGGCCCCTGGCTCTCCTACGGCGATCACGCCGGCTCGGCACTCCCTCTGCGTGAAGGCAAAGGTACTGCCTGGGATGGCGGACAACGTGAACCCTGTATCATGGCCTGGCCCGGTCAGATTCCGGCGGGCTCCGTCTGCCACCAGATGGCAATGACCATCGACCTGCTTCCCACCATCGCGTATCTCACCAGCGGCAAAGTTCCCCAGGATCGTATTATCGATGGTAAGAATATCTGGCCGCTGATGAGTGGTGAACAGGGAGCAAAATCTCCCCACGACGTCCTCTACTTCTACTGGGGCGATCATCTCAACGCCGTCCGTAGTGGTAAATGGAAACTGCATTTCCCCCATCCCTATCGCAGCCTGAAAAACAAACCCGGTTCCGGAGGCACCCCCGGCCCCTACATCCAGAAGAAAACCGACCTGGCTCTCTTTGATCTGGAAAACGATGTCAGCGAAAGTAAAAACGTCGCCGACCAGCATCCCGAAGTTGTCAAACGCCTGACTGCGTTGGGAGAACAGGCCCGCGCAGACCTCGGCGATTCCGGTACCAAACGTAAAGGCAAAAATAATCGCCAGCCCGGCCGCGTGGATTGAAGATCAATCACAAGTCAAAGCTGCCGATTCACTTTGCAGGCAGCTTTGCTTTCTCCTGTTGTAATTTTTTCTGCTTCTCGTTCAAAGAGACCTCTCTGGGAAGTTCGATAAACAGAATCTCAGTCCCCTCGACAGTAATCCGTCCCTCCTTAATCCCGGCTGAAGCGTTGGGAAAATATTTTTCCAGTGTCGCGATGGGAACCGTAGGATGTCCTGCGTGTGTCGCGATGTAAATAACATGCCCCTTCGCCAGCGGTAGATAGGTGTCGTATCCGGTATTGAACGACTTGGCCACAGTCAATCCTTTCTCCTGAGCCATCTTCGTCAGTTTCTGATAATAAGGGGAATTGCCGATCACAAAACAGGTTTTCCCCAGCACAAACGACGCTGCTGTATCAACGGGCAGCAGGCTCGGATCCAGTTTCGAAAAATACGTTTTGGTCTGTTGTTTCCAGGCTTCCCACTGCAGAGACATAATCATTGATTTGGGATCATTGCCTTTATGATAGGCGAAGCGATTCCCCGGCAGGATTCGCGTCTCGGGTGAATAATTCAGATAGACACGTTTTGCCCCCGGATCCAGCAGCACCCATTTCCCGTCGAGATAAACTTCCAGAAACACATGCCCCGACCAGGTCTGAAACGAGTCGCCTCGTTTCAAAGTCCAGATCCAGGGCACATCCATCGTTTTCACCCAGACTGTCGGAATGCCGGCACTTTTCAGCAGAACACCACAGGCAATCGCATAATCGGCACAGCCTCCATAGCAGCCATCGCCGATCACCGAATCGAAGTTACGCCACTGATACGCCAGATCAGCCTGATATTTCAGATTGGCATTCAACCAGTCCAGGATGTTGGAAACCGTTTTCTGATCCGTGTCTGCTTTCAGTTTCAGTGCCTCTGATTTGATCCTGGCCTGATCTCCCAGGCTGACAGGAGCAATCAGGTATTTCTCGGGAGCATTATAATCAATGGCATCAAAAACAGGTTCCGCAGCCAGCAGACTCGAACCAGATAATAGAAACGGAATCAAAAACCGCCACATCGAATCTCTCCTGTGAAAGTCATTCCAGGTTTCATTTTTGTTTTGCTTCCACAATCCCCAGCGCAATTCGCACTCCAGACTGAACCACCTCATCAGTATCCTGATTATTCTTCAATACCACAATTGCCTGTTCTAAATCTTTCGAATAGGGCGGCTTCGCCTCCATAAAAATTCCAGCGAATGCCTGGGTGGTCACGCGTCTCACTTCCACATTCTTATCATCCAGCAGGGCGGTCAGTTCTTTCACGGCCTGTACCCCGCCTTCCTCGCGGCGTTCCAGTTCAAATACCGATTGCCAGCGGACATTAGGATCCGTGTCGGTCATCTTGCTTCGTAACTCGTCGACCGTCAGCGTGGAATAATCAATTGGTGGAGCAGAATTGCAGCCAATGAGCAATAACAGGAGAAAGCAGTAACGATACATCAGATTCCTCAAAGTACAATGTAAGGGAGAAATTCTCTTTTCTAAAACTGTCGTTGATTTGCCTGGAATGAAACGGGAACTCCTGCTTTTAACCTTCCACCATCTCTGCTTCGATGACGTTTTCCACAAAACTCTGATAGGCGGCTCCCACATTTTTTGCCAGGGAGTCCGGAAACACATGGAACTCGCCAGACTTCAGAGCGGCGACAATCCCATCGGCGACCAACTCCGGTGGTTCCCCAATCTCTTCAAAACCGGCCGCATCTCCCATATCCGTAGAAATCGGTCCCGGATGAACGCTGACAACCATCGTCCCCTGTTCCTTGAGCATCTCCTTCAATGCCTGTGTCACAGAATAAGCGGCTGCTTTGGAAGCACAATATGTCGTGAACTGCGGAAAGCTCTTCAAAGACGCCACCGAATTCAACTGCACTAGTGCTCCACCGCCATTCGCTTTGAGCACCGGCGAAAATGCCTGAGCAACGCGAATCAAGCCATAGACGTTTGCAGTCATTTCGAACTCAAGAGAATCCAGGGCATCCTCAGAGAGTGCCGTTGTCGTTTTGAGTACCCCTGCATTGTTCACAACCAGCGACACATCACTCGCCACTTTCGCCGCGTTTTCGATCAGCTCCGGTTTTGTCAGGTCAAATTCCAGCGGAACCACACGATCCCCATAGGCGTCAATCAATCCAGCCACCGATGATGTATCGCGAACAGCCGCATACACTTTGGCAGCCCCTTCTTTCAGGAGTCCTTCCAGAATCGCTTTGCCAATCCCGCGGTTGGCTCCCGTAACCAATGCCACCTGCCCCTGAATCTCATAGCCCATTTCAGAATCCTTTATTAGAGTT
>AZIC01004389.1_pt1 | contig 13888 bp, 12 predicted proteins | sample 359061 | NCBI WGS metagenome assembly AZIC01 (sample SAMN02429709, study PRJNA222657) | marine sediment metagenome | biome: Sediment sample; isolation source: sample MGS-MES from oil contaminated site at the harbour of Messina (Sicily... | place: Italy: Messine | collected 2011-04-30 | depth 1 m m
GATCGGGACTGGTGGTGACAAAACCGAGCACGATCACACTATAAACGATGGCGAGGATTCCACAGGTGAAGAGAATCGCGCGTTCTCTGATCCCTTGTTTTTTCATAATTCAAGATCCCCTCGTCTTGCCAGACACATTTGAAATCAATCAATATTGATGCGTCGAACATTCGTTTAGCGCCGAAAATACGGCGCCGATGAGGTGTCGACCTCAACAATAGAGCATTTCGGCGCCGAAAATTCAAGTGATCGTGTCGAAATCAGCGAAGACCGTCAGGATACAATTGTATAAAATGAAGGGAGAATCGTCGAAATCACTTTAAAATAGGTAAACGGTAGTGATGGCGGGTTCGGGATTGAAAAATATCTCGCTTAAGGGAAAAATAGAGTGGAGTTGGCACGATCAATGCATATACCTTTGGCAGAGAGTTGAGAGGAATCAGGAAACGGAGTTACTGACTCTTAAATGAGTCCCTGGTTTTAATCAGCTTTCTGACCCAGCCTGGCCCTTAAGAAGGAATCTGGTCTGGACGGAACATTATCCAGAAGGTCCCCCTGATTTGCGAGTTCTGACCCAGCACGCTCTTCAGTTTCTGTGAAGTGAAATAAACTACGCTTTATCCGTCCACAATTCACCGCCTTCTTAAGGGCTTTCTTTATGCGCGGATTGCAGTGTCAGCTGACTTTCAATGATCGCAATATTCTCAGGGTAGTCACTTATCTGATGTGACCATAATAGAGGTTGGTGTCGTATTTAAACTCGACCTTACCGTCTACCTGATGCTGATGAAAAATCTTCTGTAGTCGTGACAAAATATCTGCGTATCCAGGCTGGCCGACATTGGGGGCATAAGAAGAAGAGAGCAGTCGCCCGGTGAGAGATTCCAGATCGAAGGATTGATGACTGGGGAGTGACGCGGTTTGTACAAGGTGGGGATGAAAGAACCGGTCGAAGTCTTCAGTTGAAATATTCGTATGATTCACCTGAGTGTAGTCGGTCGCGAAATCGAGGAGCATTTGTTCGTAATCGACCAGAAAGGGCGTTGTATCGGTCTGCCGTTCATTCCAGATCAGGACAACCCAGCCGGCCGGTTTGATGATTCTTTGAAACTCCTGCCTGGTCTGTTCGCGGTCAAACCAGTGAAATGCCTGTCCCGCAATAATGAAATCAAAGGAGTCGGCAGGGAGATGTGTTTTTTCCGCGGTCGCATCGATGCTGTGAAAGTGCGTGTACTTTTCCAGGAACTTTTCGGCAGCGTGTCGCATTTCCTGATTGGGTTCAACTCCGTACACGGTATTGTGATGATCAAGAAAGAGTCTGCTGGAGATACCCGTTCCCGAACCGATATCGGCGATCAGTGAATCTGAAGTTAAGCCGCAACTGGTTTTCAGAAGATCAAGGACCTCAATCGGGTATCCGGGGCGATATTTAATGTAGTTGTCCACGCGATCTGAGAAACGGGATGTGGAGTTATTCATCGCAGGGGGCCTGATCTGGAAATACATTCGCGGTTTATAGTAAGCATGAGCCTGCTTCAGGCAGACATTATATATTGTGAGTTGTCTCAATTAGAGACTGGTTGCCCTGACTTTTTTGATTTCGGGTGGTTCTTTATCAAAGGCCCAGTAGTTCTGACCGGCAAAGTCTCTGTGCAGGAGCCAGTTTCTTTCCGCGGCTGGACTGTTCTGTTTAATGAGGGCAAACAGATCACTGAGGACGGCGCGGTTACTTCCATAATAGGAATGACTCATGAAGCTGGTATCGACGGCAGAGACATCGATGGTTTCAACACCTTCCAGGATCAATGGTTCCCGAGAATCGCCGGCACGGCGCTCCTGGTTAACGGCTTTGGAAGCGACAAGGGCGACGTCTCCTGATCCGGAGTAGAGTGTGACGCGATGGGCTTGCGCGATGATGGAAGGTGCCAGGGTTTTAAACTCCGAGACGCCGACATCGGGAGCTGCCAGAATGATATTCTGGAACGGTTTTGTTTTTTCAAAGTGTTGTGGCAGTCGATTGAGGGCTCGCATCACGACGCGATTGCCCATGCTGTGTACCATGATGTTGATTTTTGTTCCGGGTGGAACGGAATTCACCAGTGTTTCCAGAAAATGGGCCATCGGTTCGACGCTGGAACTGGCGACCTGACCGTCGAGCAGATATTTCTCAACCCCTCCCTGGGAAGGCCAGCTGTAGCAGACGACGGCCCCGTTGAAGGGGAGATCGTTGGCGATCTGCGCAGCCCGAGTGACAGCGCTGGGGAAATTCACATTGAAGCCATGCACGAAGACCAGCACATCTTTCTGTGGTGCCCGTTGCAGCAGCAGGTTCAGGTCAGCAAAGAAAGGCTCTTCTTCTGCAGGGGTTAACGAAGTGATTTCCACCTGCCCTTCCGGGTCGGGAGAACCCTGCCAGAGTGTCTGGATCACTTTCGATTTCAAGTCGCTGTGATTTATTTTAGAGATATGCACGTGGCTGGAACCGTACGCCACTTCCGATCCAAACTCATTAGTATAACCAGTTTCACCCGATGGGTTTTGCTGCTGCAGGCGATTGGTAGCGTAAAGAATTTTCCAGTCTGTTCCTTCTTCAGATTGTTCTGCAGCGATGGGGTCTTTGAGAGAATCGGCGTAAGATTGAACCAGTTGCTGTGACAGTGCCCCGGTTACTTTTCCGGTGTAGATGAGATCCATTTTGGATCTCATTGTCTGGCAGGAGAGACAGAAGCAGGCGCAAAGCGAGAGCAGTACCCAATGGCGAATGGGGGTCGCATTCATTTCGGAGGTCTCCGAAGGGCTGAGTTCAGATTGGATAAGAGGTGTCGAAGTCTGATGAGACTGAAACACCAGATGAGAAACTACTTGAGAGGAGGGATTGAGAGAGGTGGGAAGGGTACTGTATTTTCAAAAGCGGGTGAACCCCAATTTGAACTGGTGGTCGTATGAGTATTGTAAGGTCTGTTTTTCTCAAGCTGGATTCTGGTGATTTGCCAGAGCCAAAGCGAGATTGACGGCATTAAACAAAGCATGGGTTACGACGATGGCGACATAGCTGCGCCGATAATAGAAGAGGGTACCCAATATGAATGCCAGTGGAAACAGGGGGATACAATCGGGAAATCCGTGAACGATGCTGAAAACCAGCGAGCTGATCAGGATGGCAGCGAAGGGAGGCATGAGCCTTTCCAGCCAGCCTTGAAAGAGGACGCGATAAATCAGTTCTTCAAAGAGTGGTGCAATCAGGACTGCGGAAATAAAAATCCAGCTGATCGTTGAAAAGTGTGGCTCGGCTTTTAAGAGGAGAAAAAAAGGATGCAGGCTCTCTTCTGATCGGAATGGGTAAGTCAGCAACAGCAGAGCCATCACGGGTAACAGAGCGAGAAGAAAGCCGACGGCTCCCTCGTGCATTTGCCTGCGAATTTCATTCAGGCGAAACCCCAGCTTCTGAATTGCAGAGAGATGTGACAGCGTCAGTATGAGGATCAGAATCGCACCGAAGCAGAAAGTGATCAGTGACGACTGCATGATGTGTACTACGGTGACTGGTTTTGAAGGGGCTAAAGTCTGATGCCATTCACTCCATTCCCGCTCCAGAGAACTTGCGAACTGAATCGCAATCCAGAGGATTGCCAGTAGTACAGGGAACGAAAATTCCAGCTGGTACCGCTCAGAATTGAGCGGGAACACGGACGTAATCTGTCTGGTTGTCATCAGCTGCAACCAGTAGCGAATGCTCAGTAGGGTCAGGAGTAATAGTATCAGATGCAGTGCCGAAGGGACCAATTCAATGGCCTCCTGATGAAGGGAGTATCGAAAAACAGCATGAATGTGCCATCGTCGTCATCCGAAACCGGAATTACAAGTCGAATTGCAGGAGGATTTGCTGACTCTGTGGTACTTCGTGTCGTGGGGAGTTATGCTACGTTGAAGCAGATTTACGTTTTTTATTCCAGATTCAGGTGTATGCGAGAAGTCGTGAGTAACATTCTTGAAGAGATTGTGGCCAGCAAACTGGTAGAGGTCAGTGAGGCGAAATCGAAGATTCCTTTCGAACGCCTGGCAGAGGGTTTAGTGGATGCTTTGCCTGTCCGGGACTTCGTTGCCTCGATGCAGTCACATGGTCCAGTGGCGATGATTGCAGAAGTCAAGAAAGCATCTCCTTCTGCTGGTGTGATCCGGGAAGACTTTCATCCTGTGGAGATTGCCAGGATTTATGAAGCTGCAGGAGCTGCCTGCCTGAGTGTGCTGACAGACGAACAATATTTCCAGGGACATTTGGATTTTCTGAAAGCAGTCCGCCAGAACGTGACGATACCGGTATTGCGGAAAGACTTCATTATAGATCGCTATCAGATTTTAGAAGCGAGAGTCGCTGGTGCGGACTGCGTCCTGTTAATCGCTGAATGTCTGGACGATGGGCAACTGGAAGATCTCTATGGCTATGCGCTGGAACTGGGGATGTCGGCTCTGGTCGAAATCTATGAGCCTGATAATCGGGAGCGCGTCTTAAAGCTCTCACCTCCGTTACTGGGAATTAATAATCGAAACCTGAAGACATTTGTCACCAGCCTCGAGCATTCCATACAGCTGGGGGCACAAGTGCCCGCGGAGTGCCTGTTGATTAGTGAGAGTGGCATCCGGGACCGGAGCGATGTGTTGAAGCTGCAGGAATCAGGTGTCCGAGGCATCCTGGTGGGTGAGACCCTGATGCGTTCCTCGGATATGGGAGAAAAAGCACGAGAACTGCTGGGGCTTTCGTCTCAGCCGACTGAGTAAACTTTAATCAATCAACCTCTCAACAGAGCAGAGAAGGATCAGCGATGTCAGATACGGAGCAGCAAGTGGAACATGTTATGGTTGTGCCCACACTTCTTTTTCACGAAGTGGGTTACTTTCAGGGATTTAACGATCAGGTGGCACCTTACCTGAAAACGCTGTTTGATCCGAACTACATCAGTTTCCGGCCTCGTGATACGGTTGAGGAAGACCCCAGCTTCAAGCAACTGATTCCCTATTGTATTTTCCGTCATGAAGGAAACATATTCTACTACACCAGGGGCTCCAAAGGGGGAGAGCAGCGATTGCACAGTAAACGTTCAATCGGGATTGGCGGACACATCTCCCTGGAGGATGACGAGAAGGAAGGCTCGACGTATCGCGAGGGGATGCAGCGCGAAATCCAGGAAGAAGTTGCAATGGATACAAACTATTCAGAAGCCTGTGTCGGGCTGATAAATGACGACGAAACTGAGGTGGGGAAGGTCCATTTGGGAATAGTTCACATATTTGACCTGGAGTTGCCCAAAGTTCTACCCCGTGAAGAGTCGATTATAGAGACAGGGTTTGACTCACCGGAAAAACTGTTACAAGAGTTAGGTCAGTTCGAAACCTGGTCTCAAATCTGCCTGAAAGGGCTATTTGAACTATCTTAACTCAAGTCGGCAGAATTTGCCGGTGGAATCGGTGAGCCAGAGAAATCGACATACAGATTCATGAACAGGCTGGTATGCAGTCCTGCAACCAGCCTGTCTGCTCAATCAGGGAATGAGAGCAGAAAAAAATCGACAAATGTCAACACATGAGAAATGAAGTGACAAAGGAGTGTCTTCAAAATGAAAATCACATTTCGCGGATGGATTGTTGTAGGTTGTCTGTTGGCCGTATTATCAGCGATGGCTGTATTGGGTGCTGGCGTTCATGCACAACAGCCCGCTACCACAAAACCAGCAGTGACCACTAATCCGGAACTGCCAGGCCAGCTCTCAGAGGAGCAGTTGGGAAACCTGTTGAAAGCAATGGGTTTATCTGCAACTAAAACTAAAAAACGGTACGACTTTCAGTTCAAAGCCAACCAGAACAAAGAAGAGTGGGAACTTTCCATGTCTGCCGTTCTGAGTGAAAACGGCGAATGGGTGTGGGTCATGGCATGGCTGGACCCCCTGCCCCGCAGTGCTGCAGATGTTCCACGGACTGCGATGTTACGCCTGCTGTCTGACAATGACCGGATGGGCAACGGTAAGTTTTTCGCTTACATTTCCAGCAACCGTCGGTTTGTCTTGCAGCGTGTGATTCCCAATCAGCGGATCACGACGAAAAAGTTTCATGAAATTCTGAGTGATCTGGGCAGCAGCGTAGTGCAGTATTATCCTCACTGGTCGACGGATAACTGGAAACGTTCTTCCACTCCAGAGCCTCAAGGTACCGCTCAGCAGGCACCGGCTCGTCCGACTCAGACTGCGTCCGGAGCTTCCAATTTCAGTTCTCGCACAAAGAACTAACCGGGGTCCAGGATTCACTGCTGCTTTTTTGATTTCGCATATCGAGCAACCAGTCACTGGTGCTTCAGACCGGGAAATACAGATTCGTTACAGTGAAATTCTGTAGGATAATAGAAGAGAAAGCAGAATCCATTTTGAAGATGGAAACAGTCCTTGCAACCAGCACGGTGGCAAGGGCTGCTTCACGTTCGGGTTCGTGCTTTTCGCGGTGTTGGAGCTGATGTCTGCTTGCCGGAAGAGAGTTCAACCTGCTAAACTCACATTTCAGTAGAGCCCCGGAACAGTGAAAGATTCAGTCTATGCGCATGATTCGCTTTGAGCAATTCGGAGAACCGACAGAAGTTCTCAAAGTCTGTGAAGCAGAAGAACCAGTTGCCAAAGCGGGAGAGGTGCTGGTCCGTATGCTGGCCAGTCCAGTAAATCCTTCCGATCTGCTGAATATTCGAGGCGGTTATTCTTCACGACCATCACTGCCTGCTACGCCGGGATTCGAAGGTGTGGGTGTTGTCGAAGCGAGTGGTGGAGGTTTACGAGGCGCTCTCTTTAAAGGTAAACGAGTGGTGGTGTTGAATCGACGGACTGGTAACTGGTCAGAAAAAGTAGTTGTGCCCAGTGAGTATGTAATACCAGTTTCGTCCCGTCTCACGCTGGAGGAGGCGGCGACATTTTTTGTCAATCCCGCCACCGCCTACGTGCTGATTAAATCGCTGTTAGATGTTCCACGCGGGGAATGGCTGCTGCAGACGGCAGCCGCTTCGGCTGTGGGGAAAATGGTAGTGCGTTTGGGAAATCATTATGGATTTCAGACTCTGAATATTGTCAGACGTCATGATCAGGCAGAGCAGTTGAAGAACGCCGGTGCCAGTCATGTCGTGGTGTTTAATGCAGAGCATGACAATGAGCGGGTATTGGTTGATCAGATCAGAAAACATCTGGGCAGCGAATCGGTGAAGTTTGCCATCGATGCCGTGGGAGGCAAGACCGCTTCGACAATTGTCAGAATTCTGGAAGAGCGAGCCCGGATGATTGTATATGGATCTTTAGATCAAACTCCACTCGATTTCATGTCACGCGATCTCATTCGCAATGGCGCCACTCTCGAAGGATTCTGGCTGGCACGCTATATGGAATCTCTGTCACTGCCTGCCAAGTTGAGACTGGTTTCAAAGTTAACCAGCTTCATTCGCAATGGAGTTCTGGCAACTGAGATTGGTGAAGTCTTTCCCCTGGAAAGGGTCGTAGAGGCAGTGACTGAAGCGGAACGGACTGGGAAATCCGGAAAGGTTCTGATTCAGCTTTCCTGAAGAGTGCCATGATTCTGAGTCGAGTTTTGTGTCCGAGTCATGATTGCTGAAACGGAATATCGCATGGCGAACGATCTTTTTTTCCTGGTGATCTGTTTTGAACTGATACTCTCCCTGAATTCCATGCTTTTGATCTGGGGATTACACGGAGAGGAGAGGCAGGCTGCATTTCTGCAACAGCTCAAATCAACCCTGCCTTTAACAGTAATTCTGTTGACAGGTGTGGTGTTGCTGTCGACCGCCGCCAACTCAATGGACTTGGAGGTCATTCAAAATAATCTGCAGATTTCAGAACAGAAACAGGCATCGTTAGTAAATGATTATTCAGTGATGCTGGGGTTGATATTGATTATCTCGGGTGCGGTCTTTCGTGTGGGACTTCTGCCTGTTCATTTTCAGAATCGACTGCTCTTGAAGGAAACTTCCCATTTACAGGCAGTGATGGCGATTCTGCTTCCGGTCGCTGCTGGCTTGTTTTTTCTGGTGCTGGTTGTCAGCCAGGTTATGGTCGTCAATTTGTCATCAGTGGAGCATTTGTTGTTCTTTCTGTCACTGATCATTCTTACAAGTTCAGCGGGTCTCTTGTTAGTTGAGAAAGAATGGAAAGGGATCCTGTATCTCATCGTCATTCAAAGTGCGGGTGTTTTTCTGGCACTGTTTTCTGCCGTCTGCTGGAAGTGGCGACACGAAATGGTTGCTAATGAACCAACCTCCATTCAGCAGGTAATGCGTGGTTTTACTCCAGAACTGTTATTTATCTGGCTGGCGATTTTTGGGCTGGCCTGTTTTCTGGATAGCGTCAGACGACATCGGACTGTACTCGTCTACCCGGACCAGCTACAGGGTATTTTCAATGATCAGCGTTTACTGGGCAGTGCTGCTGTTATGTTACTCGCACTACTGATGGGGGTTCCCGGGTCAGCAGTCTTTCTCATGAACTGGCAGGCAGTCCTTAGTCTCTTCGAAATTCATCAAGAGGCTGCAAAGGGGACGATGGCGATTGTGCACACAGGCTACCTGGGACTCAGTATTGTACTGATCATCTCTTCGACCATGGTTGCTTTCACCTGTGCAAAACTGATTTTACAGATCTGTTTCGCAAAGCCACTCACGCGATATCGGCAAAAGCCTCACTGGGGAGTGGCGCTGATCTGTTATGGATGTTTGATTGGTGCCTTGTTGTTCAGTCTTCAGAGCATGGTAAGATTTTGAAGCTCCTGGAACCTGGGCAGGTATTTAAGAGATCTTTTTATCATCCGGATAGATTTTATGGATGAATACATTGCCACAGTGCGGACATTCCACAGAACATCCCAGTCTTTGAGATTGAAATTCCAGTGATGTTTTCTGACCTGGTGCATGGATTCCGAATTGCGGTATGATTCTTTGCTCGCAGGACGGGCAGAATACTTCGATTTCATTTTGCTGCATAATAGCGTTTTCCTAATTCAGGGAACATCGGCAATGCCGCACTCTATTCGGGTTCAGTTTTGGAGTCAAAACGGATTCGTGTACCTGAAGTGAAAGAAAAAATTTTACGGGTAAAGTCCTCCTGTTAATTAAGTTTTGTATTTAGACAGCGGTACACAATAAGTGAACAGGCACTCAAAATTGTTCTCTGAAAAACAGCGGGGCGGCAGGTCCATGCAGGCAACCCCGTCCATCTCCATCTCTGTCCCTGAACGGGCTAGACGAAACTGCCGCCACCTGTATCTCTATTAAACAAATTTCTATGGCTCCAGACAACTGAACCAAATTTTAGGACAGGGGTATGACAACTGTCTGGCATACCCTGAAGGATTAGTCGAAAAAATTTAAGAATCCGGAAGTGTCAGTGTGTATTGTTCTGCTGGAAATAGAGTCATAAGTTCCTTTTAAAATCCAGGTTCTCTCGGCTCAAAACCGCTCTGAAAAATCCCGGTCGCTGGAATGATTCATCCGGCCAGTGTAAGCTGAGGAACTGTTCAATCAACGTCATTTTCTCATTCAATATATTGCAGGTGTCTCGTGAGAGTAGTCACATTTGGTGAAGTTATGTTAAGGCTGGCCCCTCAGAATCATTTGAGAATCAGCCAGTCGTTACCAGGTATACTCGAATCGACGTTTGGTGGAGGAGAACTTAACGTGGCTGTTTCCATTTCTCTGCAGGGAGGCGCCTCCGCTTTTGTCACGGCTTCACCAGATAATGCCATAACGGACTCACTTATACAAGAAGTTAAAAAAACAGGCGTTGATTCCAGTCTGATCCATCGTAGTTCCCGTGGACGTTTTGGTATTTATTTTGTAGAGACAGGAGCAAACCAGCGCGGAGGTACAGTGACTTATGATCGTGAGTTCAGTTCCATTGCTCTGGCGACTCCGGATGAGTTTGACTGGGATCAGGTTTTCGCAGGTGCAACCTGGTTTCATATTACAGGGATTACTCCAGCGATCAGTGAATCAGGGGCAGAACTTGCCCTGAAGGCGGTACAGGAGGCCCAGGAGAGAAACGTAATGGTTTCCTGCGATTTGAACTTCCGTAAAAAATTGTGGAACTGGAAAAGCGGTTGCAAACCGGTTGAACTGGCAAAAGAAACGATGCGCTCGCTGGTTCCCTATGTGGACGTGGTGATTGCCAATGAAGAAGATGCCGATCTGTCATTAGGGATCCGTGCTCCTGAATCCAATGTGGATGCGGGTGAGTTGAATGTTCAAGGCTACATTGCAGTGGCGGAACAGATCACACAGCAGTTTCCCAATGTCAAACAGGTGGCGATTACATTACGGGAAAGTATTTCCGCCAGTCACAACAACTGGGGAGCCATGTTGTATACTCAGAATCAGCAGCAGGCTGTCTTTGCGCCATGCGATAGCGACGGCAATTATTCCAGTTATCAAATTCACAATATTGTCGATCGGGTTGGTGCCGGGGATTCCTTTGCCGGCGCGTTGATCTTTGCTTTGAATACACCGGAACTGGCTGCTCCCGAGACGGCCATCCGCTACGCCGTCGCAGCCAGCTGCCTGAAACATAGTATTCAGGGTGATTTCAATTATTCAACTCGCAAAGAGATCGAAGCGTTGATGAACGGTGCGGGATCAGGGCGCGTGCAGCGTTGATTAAATTCCGTTTACGAATCAGCTCGTTCAAGAATATTTGGTGTATAATGGGTGAGTGGATGATCTCAATAACCGGACTGTATCAAGGTAGTCGTTTTTACATTCCAGCACGCAGTTCAAGCCCGATGGAACATGGGATGAGTTACTGAAATCCAGGAAAGGGTAGAGGAAAGCATGCAACGAGGATCAGGACGCCGTACCCGGCTTGAGACCCGTTTAAATGCTCTCAGTACGCCTGTATTTGCTCTTGATAATTCACGGACGATATTATTTTTTAATCAGGGGTGTGAGCAACTTCTGGAATGGTCGGCCGAGGAAATTCTGGGTCAGACTTGTGACTATGCGATCGATACCGACACGGAAGAATGTGAATCCGTTTGTAATTTACTCTGCCCCCCGGCGGAAGTCTTTCAGGGGACTCGCCTGGAAGTCCCCCGCTTCCTGCTCTCGCGCAGTGGGAAAACGATTCCCTGCCTCATTCGATATAGCCCTCTGGCAGATGATCAGCAAAGGACAAAACTGGTTCTGGGATTCATTGAGCGAATTCAGAACCCCCAGGCACTTCCATCGGCTTCTGCTTCTCAGCAGCTACATGCTGAGCTGGCTGCTTTGCGGTTGTCACTGCGGAACCGGTTTCGTTTTTCGACGCTCATTGCACGAAGTCTGGGCATGCAGCGTGTCCTGCGACAACTGGAGCTGGCGATTCGAACTACACAACCGGTCCACTTTCAAGGTGAAGCGGGGGCGGGAAAAGAGCATCTGGCGCGTGCGATTCATTTTGAAAGCGAGCAGAGACGTAAAATATTTATTCCACTCAATTGCGAAAAACTTCCTCCCCGGGAACTTAAGCAGACTGTGAAAAAAATCTTTGAGCGGGATTACGATGAATCGATTCCTCTGGAACCAGGAGTCTTATTTCTGACTGAAATTCAAAGTCTGCCTCGTGACATTCAGGAATTGATTCTGGAACATCTGCAGGTGAAAGCGGCCAGCGTGCATGTCAGGTTAATGACTTCCAGCCCGATGCCTCTTCAGGATTTGTTGGATCAAGAAGCGATTCTCTCTGAATTTTTTTATTTTATAACAACGATGCAAATTCAGGTTCCGGCGTTACGGGAAAGAAGGGAAGATCTGGAGCTGTTAGCGCAGCATTTTCTGGAAAATGAAAACCGTTATCAGCAGAAACAGGTCAGTGGTTTTGCACCCGGGGTTTTGTCGTTATTTCAGGATTACTACTGGCCCGCCAATCTGGATGAGCTGACCCGGGTGATTCAGGGGGCGTTTGAAGCGACTACTGAGCCGGTCATCACACGTGAATCGCTCCCTCTGCGGTTTAAAACCGGAATTGATGCCCGTTCGCTGGGTCCTTCAGTGCCAGCTCCACTACGCACTCTGGAGGAATCTCTCGCACTGGTGGAGAAAGAACAGATTCTGCTCGCATTAGAACAGTCCAGAAATAACCGGACCGAAGCTGCACGCATGTTGGGGCTGACCCGTGCCAAGTTATACCGGAGGATGGAAGCGCTTCATATCAGCTTTGATGAGACTTAATCTGTGCAAAATATTGTGAAACTGGGTGATTTACGTCGCCTGGAGATATGTTTTTAGCGGAGATTGGTACCAAATCAGGAATTTGAGAATTGGGATTTGCGCAGATGCCAACATGAGTACAATTCTGCATCCTCACTTGAGTTATCAGATATCGTTTCCTGCAGGAGTAGTCGGTTGAAAATTAAGAGTCGAGCTTTACTGGGTATACTGAATTCCCTGATTGTCTTTGTAATCCGCATGATTTTTAAGACAACACGCCTGGAGTTCATTGGTGACAGTCTTGATCGGTGTCCCTTTGCAGATACGGGTTCGGATCGTTTTCTGTATAGTGTATGGCATGATTCAGTAATCCCACCACTCTTCTGTAATGTGGAACATAACAGTGTGGCACTGATCAGTCAGCACCGGGATGCAGATACCATTGAAGCGATGTTAAAGGCAGCTGGCATGGGAGCTATTCGCGGTTCAACTACGCGTGGCGGTGCGAGTGCCATGAAAAAACTAATGAATTCAGCAGAAGGTAAGCATGTGGTGATCACCCCTGATGGACCACGGGGACCGCATCACAAAATGAAGTCGGGTATTGTGTTTCTGGCATCCCATTCGGGACGAAGTATTGTTCCCAATGCGTTCGCCTCTTCGCGTTGCTGGAAATTTCAGGGTAGCTGGACCAGTATCTGGATCCCCAAGCCCTTTGCGACAGTTTATTATCTCGTGGGGAATCCCATTCACGTCCCGAAAGATATTTCCCGGGAAGAGATGAGAGAATATACTGAACTGGTGCAGGAAAAAATGGAAGAACTGGAACGAGAACTTGAGCAGCTTCTGTCTGGCCCTGTACAGGAACAGGTAACAGTCCCGTTTCGTAAAGCTGCCTGAACATCGACAGCAAAGTATTTTTTGCTTTTCTGATTGTTTCGAAGTGACAAAATTGCATTCGCTTACCCGGGCGGTATAACATGACGCATTGCTCGGCATGGTCAGGTATCCTGCCACTGCGCTCGATTGATTTCGGTTTAAGCTCTATGTCACTTAAAGTCACAAATATCCGCCTGCCAGTTGAATTTCCCGAACAAGAACTAGCAGAAAAAATTGCACTACAACTGGGCATCAACGCGGACCAGATCCAAACCTATCGAATTCTTCGTAAAAGTCTGGATGCGCGTTCAAGACATGATTTACGGTTCGTCTATTCAGCAGAAGTGACTCTCCCTGATGAAGCAGGTGTATTGAAAAAACTGCGAGATGATTCCTCTATTCAGGAATATTCGCAGGCACCTTTCCACGATCCTGAAAATGGTACGCAGCCCCTTGAAGAGCGACCAGTGGTAGTCGGCTCTGGCCCCGCTGGTCTGCTGGCAGGATATTATCTGGCTCTCAAAGGGTACCGCCCACTCATACTTGAGCGTGGCTTCCCTGTCAAAGAGAGGGTTCCGGAAATCAGACGTTTTGACCGGGGAGAAGATTTCAATAGAGAAAACAACTACCTGTTCGGGGAAGGGGGAGCAGGCTGTTTCAGCGATGGGAAACTGACCTGTCGTTTGAGTGGTCCAGACGTGCAATGGGTTCTGGACCGTTTTGTCGATTGTGGTGCGCGCTCCAGTATCGTTTACGAGCATCGTCCCCACCTGGGAAGTAATAAACTTCCCATGATCT
>AZIC01000261.1_pt1 | contig 13790 bp, 8 predicted proteins | sample 359061 | NCBI WGS metagenome assembly AZIC01 (sample SAMN02429709, study PRJNA222657) | marine sediment metagenome | biome: Sediment sample; isolation source: sample MGS-MES from oil contaminated site at the harbour of Messina (Sicily... | place: Italy: Messine | collected 2011-04-30 | depth 1 m m
TCGGTAATGGGGAGTAACTCAATATGGGTGAAGCCGGTTTCTTTTACATAGTCGACCAGTCGGTGCGCGATTTCACGGTAGTTTAAAAAACCTTCCTCATCATCGCGCTGCCATGAACCCAGGTGACATTCATAGATCGACATGGGCTGATGCAGCCAGTCGTATGATTCACGCTGTTTTACCCAGCCGCTATCCTGCCACGCATATTCTGACTCTTCGCGAGCCACTGATGCGGTGCGCGGGCGTAATTCGAGCTGTTGTGCATAGGGATCAGATTTTGCCGTGCTGATGCCGCTGTGGCGGTTCTTGATTTCAAATTTATACAGCGTGCCATCGCCGAGGCCGGGAATAAATAATTCCCAGATACCGCTGTCGCCACGACAACGCATGGGGTGGCGACGACCATCCCACTGATTGAAATCGCCGATAACGCTGACGCGTGAGGCATTGGGTGCCCAGGTGGCAAACAGAATGCCTTCAATGCCATCAATGGTGGTGAAGTGAGCGCCAAGATGTCGGTAAATGTGCAGGTGTTTGCCTTCTGCAAACAGGTGTATATCAAAATCACTGAGCTGGGCTGAAAAGCTGTAGGGGTCGTAAAACTGAAATGACTGCCCGTGCTTGTCGGTGCGCGTTAGCTGGTAATGTTCGGGTAGTTCGCTACTGGCGGTTTCAAAAATAAAAAAGTCACTGGCTTTCAGTCGCTGGCCAGTGAGTTTTTTGTCAGTGATTTCAAGTGTTTGTGTGTCGGGAGAGTACACCACGATAAATTCATCAGCATGGGGTGTCTGATTGCCAAGAATATTGAAGGGGTCATGATGGCTGGCCTGAGTGATTTTGTTCAGGTCTAACTGATTAATCGCATCGGTTATGGTTTTTGAAATCATAGTTTCTTCTATTTGTGATGGCTCTAAAAGTGCTGCTGCAAAATAGTATGCAGTGTATCAGCATCCGCCTGCAATGTTGTATCTGTTAAGTGCATTATCCAGACATTATCCCGATATACAGCAAGTTTTATGCACAGATCTGGTTGCTAATGAGGCTTCGCTTGAGAAAGATCAACTATATAAAAGGAGTCTATATCTTCCTATTATTTTAAGAGTAGACTAGCGTTGCACTTGTGAGTTTTTTGCACTCAAATATAGCGTGAAACCTCACAACGTTTGAACAGTGCACGGATAAGAGGCAGATTTAATCTCCCGTCAACGTGTACTGTGACCCGCAGCCAATGATCTTATGGCTTGGTTTTTGCAGTAATATAATTGTAACAGGACGTGTTTATATATAACCACTGCGCGATGACTTTCAGAATGATCGAAACCACCCATGGGAGACTGGCTTTTCAGGATAGAAATGAGAGTAAAAATAGATGAGTAAACCCACATCTCCGCGTTATATTAGTAATTTAACAAGAAACACTCTGGCTCTGATTATGGCTGGAGGCCGAGGGTCTCGCCTCAAACATTTAACCATGTGGCGTGCTAAACCCGCGGTGCCATTTGGTGGGAAATTTCGCATTATTGATTTTCCCTTATCAAACTGCATTAACTCAGGCATTCGTCGCATTGGTGTGCTCACCCAGTACAAGGCGCATTCGCTGATTTTGCATATTCAGAAAGGCTGGGGGCATTTACGCGGTGAATTTGGTGAGTTCGTTGAGCTGTTGCCAGCGCAGCAACGCATTGAAGCATCCTGGTATGCAGGCACAGCGGATTCGATTTACCAGAATCTGGATATTATTCGCAATCATAAACCGGATCATGTTCTGATTCTGGCGGGCGACCACATTTATAAAATGGATTACGGCGATATGCTGGCCAAGCATGTGGAGAGTGACGCCGATGTGACCGTGGGCTGTATTGGTGTAGAGCTGGAGAAAGCCTCGGAGTTTGGCGTCATGGGTGTTGATGATGATTTACGTATACGTGACTTTGCCGAGAAGCCCAAAAATCCAACGGCGATGCCGGGAAATCCCGATGAGGCGCTGTGTTCTATGGGAATATATGTGTTTAATACGGACCTGCTGTTTGAACTGTTAATTCGCGATGCGGATACACCGAACTCAAGTCATGATTTTGGCAAAAATATTCTGCCCTATGCGATCAGTAAATACCGCGTATTTGCCTACCCGTTTCAGGATTCGAATAGTGGCATTCAATCTTACTGGCGTGATGTCGGTACGATTGATTCGTTCTGGGAAGCCAACCTTGAATTAATCGGGGTAACACCAGAACTCAACTTATATGATGAAGAATGGCCTATCTGGACAAATCAGGAACAGCTGCCACCCGCAAAATTTATTTTTGATGAAGAAAATAGACGCGGCATGGCGGTCGATTCCATGGTTTCGGGTGGCTGTATTATTTCAGGTGCGCACGTGCGTCATTCTTTACTGTTTTCAAATGTCACTGTCGATGATTACAGCAAGGTTGATTCGGCGGTGGTTTTGCCCGATGTAATAATCGGTAAAAAATGCCGCATTAGTCATGCGGTGATCGATAAAGGCTGCAAAATACCTGATGGCACTATCATTGGTGAAAACCCGGATGAAGATGCTAAAAAGTATTTTGTTTCTCCCAAGGGTGTGGTGTTAGTGACACCCGAAATGTTAGGTCAAGTTATACATCATGTCAGATAAATCAGTGCCCTCATTAAATGTTGTTCTTTACTGGCATATGCATCAGCCAGAGTATCGAGATCTGCGGAATGGTGAATACCATTTACCCTGGACCTATCTGCATACCATTAAGGATTATGTTGATATGGTCGCGCATCTTGAAGACTGTACTGAGGCAAAAGCCGTGGTGAATTTTGCTCCGGTACTGTTAGAACAGATTGATGATTATGCGCATCAGCTGGATGATTATTTAAATCATGGTAAGGCGTTAAGAGATCCGTTATTAGCATCGCTTGCAGATGCGGTGATGCTGCTGGATGATGCGCGTCGTGTGCTGATTGTTAAATCCTGTTTGCGCGCTAATCAGTTGCGTTTAATTGATCGCTACCCGGCATTTAAGCTGCTTGCACAAATGGGAAAATCGGCGTTAAAGAAAAAAGGCACGCTGCGTTATTTTTCTGAACAGTACTTTGCCGATTTACTGGTCTGGTATCATCTGGCATGGACAGCTGAAACGGTTATTGTAAAAGATAAGCGTATTCAGGATCTCATTGCTAAGGCAAGTCATTACACGATTCATGATCGACATCTGTTAATTGAAATTTATAGTGAAATGATCAGTGGCGTGATCGGGCGATATAAAGCACTGGCACAGCAGGGCAGAGTCGAATTGTCGATGACACCTTATGCGCACCCCATCGTGCCTTTGTTGATTGATCTTAAATCGGCTTCGCAGGCCATGCCGGATGTTGAGTTGCCTCTGTCGCCAGCCTATCCTGATGGCCTGCAACGGAGTCGCTGGCATATGGAAAAAGGCAGGCAGGTATTTAAACATTATTTTGGTTTTGAACCTGCAGGTTGCTGGCCTTCTGAAGGCAGTGTCAGTAATGAAACAGTGCAGCTGTGTTCAGAGTTAAATTTGAAATGGCTGGCCAGCGGTGAAACTGTATTGCGTAGTTCTATGCATAAAAGTGGCACTGAAGCAGGCGACTGTATTCATACAGACTACCAGCTTAACCAGAATAGCACCCGCTGCTTTTTCCGTGACGATGGGCTTTCAGATTGTATTGGCTTTAAATATTCAGACTGGCATGCAGATGATGCGGTCGCTAATTTAGTCACACATCTGGAAACCATTGCAGAAAAATGTGCCGACCAGGACAATGCGATTGTTTCGATTATTCTTGATGGTGAGAATGCCTGGGAATATTACCCGCAAAATGGTTATCACTTTTTAACAGCGCTATATAAACAGTTAAGTTCACATAAGCAGATAAATTTAACGACCTACAGTGATTATCTCAAACTGGATACGGTGCCGCAGAAACTGACGGATATCGTCGCAGGCAGCTGGGTATATGGTAGTTTTTCTACCTGGATTGGCGAAAAAGATAAGAACCGCGCATGGGATATGCTGGTTGATGCCAAACTTGCTTATGATAAAGCCATTGAATCTTCATCATTGTCAGAGCAGGAAAAGAAGATGGCTGAAATGCAGCTGGCCACCTGCGAAAGCTCAGACTGGTTCTGGTGGTTTGGTGAATATAATTCAGCTGAATCGGTTGCCTCCTTTGATGAGCAATTTCGCCTGCATTTATGCAATCTCTACCAGATTTTAAAACTGGAAGCACCGGAATATTTAGCAAAGGCATTTTCATTTGGTTCGGGTGATCCCGTCATGGGTGGTGCCATGTTGCCGGGGCAACAGCATTAAATGACACAGCAATCGCTTATCAAGGGAGTTAATAAGCAAAGACGAGCAGGGGTTTTATTGCACCCTACGTCTTTACCTGGCCGAGCAGATAATGGTGATATGGGTCATGAGGCCTATCGTTTTATCGAGTTTTTACATCAGCAGGGTTATCGTGTCTGGCAGATGTTACCGCTGGGCCCAACCCATGATGATAAATCACCGTATCAATGTCTGTCATCCCATGCGGGTAACCCCTTATTAATCAGTCTCGACTGGCTAATAGATAAAGGCTGGTTAAAGCTGGCAGACATTAAACTGGCAGAAACCGACAGGGGTTTTCGTGAAGCCTGCCTGTTACAGGCAGGAAACTGTTTTTACCGTCTGCAGGATCAACACTGGTTGTCCCTGTTTGATAAATTTAAGGCCAAACATGATGACTGGCTGGACGATTACGCTTTATACATTGCACTCAAAGATAAAAATCATGGTAAGCCGTGGTATGAGTGGCCAGATGCCGAACGCACACGAGACAAAAGCGCACTGCATGATATAACCCCGCAGATGCAGGCTGTTATTCAACAGGTGATGTTCGAACAGTTTATTTTTTTCACGCAGTGGCACGAGATACGTGACTATGCAAGGAAACATCAGATTGAGCTGTTTGGTGATATGCCTATTTTTGTCGCCAGAGACAGTGCGGATGTATGGGCACAGAAAGAAAATTTTCTGATGAATCAACAGGGCGATATGGAATTTATTGCCGGGGTTCCACCGGATGCATTCTCCGATACCGGTCAGCGTTGGGGGAACCCGTTATATGACTGGGATTATATGCTGGATAACCAGTTTGCCTGGTGGAAACAGCGATTCACCACACAGTTAGAACTTTTTGACATGATTCGAGTAGATCATTTTCGCGGCTTACAGGCCTGCTGGTATATACCCGAATCAGATTCAACGGCAATGAACGGTGAATGGATAGAAGTACCGGGCAAGCAGATGATTGAAACCCTGTTTGCAAGCTTTGATCACCTGCCACTGGTGGCGGAAGATCTCGGTGTGATTACAGATGAAGTGATTGCATTAAAAAACCATTTTACCCTGCCGGGCATGAAAGTTTTGCAGTTTGCCTTTGATGGTAATAATCAGAATCCGCATTTGCCCCATGCCCATGATCCGAATGATGTTGTTTATACGGGCACCCATGATAATGATACGACGCTGGGCTGGGCCAGTAAAACGACACAGTATAATCTGCAGTATTTTACGGATTACAGTGCGACTGAATTTACTTCAGATGCAGAGAGTTTGCTAACGATGATCCGGCTTGCCATGTCATCGGTTTCATTCTTATGTGTGCTGCCGATGCAGGACCTGTTAATGCTAGACAGTGCAGGGCGAATGAATACACCCGGTACTCTGGGTGATAACTGGGCCTGGCGATTTGACTGGCAGCAACTTAAGCCCGCACATAATCAACAAATTTCAAAATTTATGACGCTTTATCAGAGGGTGTAACATGACTAAGAAAAAATCACTATGTAATGCAGAAATGCCAGAACTGGATAGTTTGCCACATGATAGTGAATCACTGGCCACAGATTTCGAGCGTTACTTAACACGTCACCTGGGGCGTTTTGTTGGTTGTGTGCCAAATTATTTATATAGCGCACTCTCGCTGACAATTCGTGATCACATTATGACGGACTGGCGCAATACCTGGAAAGCCTACGAGCAGAAAGGTGTCCGCAAAGCCTATTACATGTCACTTGAATTTCTCATTGGACGCTCGTTGGGAAATCATATTCTAAATCTGGGAGTTGCGGAAGAAACTAAAGAAGCAATGAATAAATATGCCCTGGAGCTGGAAGAAATTATTACAGAAGAACATGATGCTGGCCTGGGTAACGGGGGGCTGGGCAGGCTTGCGGCCTGTTTTATGGATAGCTGTGCGACACTCAGGCTACCTGTTGTCGGTTATGGCATTCGTTATGAGTACGGTATGTTCAGACAGGAAATAAAAAATGGCTTTCAGATAGAAGAGCCTGATCACTGGTTAAGAGATGGTAATCCCTGGGAAATTGAACGCCCGGAATTTAAACAGGTTATCAAGTTTGGTGGCCATGTCGAACGTCTTGTCGAGGAAGATGGTTCGATACATCATAAATGGTGTGATACATCCGATGTGTTAGCGATTCCTTATGATGTACCTATTTCCGGCTATAAAAACAGCACGGTGAATACGCTACGCTTATGGAGTGCGACGGCAACTAACGTCTTTAACCTGAGTGAATTTAATCAAGGCTGTTACTCAGATGCGGTAGAAAGTAAAAACGATGCAGAACATATCTCTATGGTGCTGTATCCAAATGATGCCAGTGAAAGTGGTAAGGAATTGCGCCTGAAGCAGCAATATTTCCTGGCTTCTGCGAGCCTGCAGGATGTGATGCGCATGTGGGAAATAAATGAGGGTAAGGATTACAGCAAGTTTTCTGCGCAGAATGTGTTTCAGATGAATGACACTCACCCAACCATTGCAGTGGCTGAATTAATGCGATTATTAATCGATGAAAAAGGCATGAGCTGGGATGATGCCTGGCTGATTACGACAGATACCATGGCCTATACCAATCACACGTTGTTGCCAGAGGCGCTGGAGAAATGGTCGGTACCACTGTTTGAAAAACTCTTGCCACGTCTACTGCAAATTATTTATGAAATTAATGCTCGCTTTTTACGTGAAGTATCGCGCCATTGGCCGGGTGATACCAGTCGGCAGGTGCGTATGTCGATTATCGAAGAAGGTGATGTAAAAAATATTCGCATGGCCTATCTCGCCATTGTTGGGAGTTTCTCTGTCAATGGTGTGGCGGCCCTGCATTCACGCCTGTTAACGGAGGGCCTGTTCAGAGATTTTTATGAGTTATGGCCAGAGAAGTTCAATAACAAAACCAATGGTGTTACCCCGCGTCGCTGGGTGGCACATGCTAATCCACGTATGACCCAGCTGATCAGTGAAAAGATCGGTGTAGAGTGGATTAATCATCTTGAACAGCTTGAACAGTTGAAAAAATTTGAATCAGATAAAAAATTCCATAATCAATGGCGCGAAATAAAAAATTATAACAAGCAGAAACTGGCTGACCTGATTAAGCAACAATGCGATGTGGATTTTGACACCAGCGCACTATTCGATGTGCAGGTAAAACGTATTCATGAATATAAACGTCAGCTACTCAATGTATTGCATGTTATTCACCTGTATAACCGTATAAAACGCGGTGACGTAGAAAACTGGACTAACCGTTGCGTACTGATCGGGGGTAAAGCGGCACCTGGTTATGTGCGTGCCAAGGCAATTATCAAACTGATTAATAATGTGGCTGATGTCATTAATAATGATCCGCAGGTGGGTGATAAGTTAAAGCTCGCATTTATTCCAAATTACAGTGTCTCGAAAATGGAAATTATCTGCCCCGGTACAGATCTATCGGAACAGATTTCAACGGCTGGAAAGGAAGCATCCGGCACAGGTAATATGAAGTTTATGATGAATGGCGCTATTACAATTGGTACTTATGATGGTGCGAATATTGAAATTCTTGAAGCTGTAGGGGAAGAAAATTTCTTCCTCTTCGGGCTTAAGGCAAATGAAGTGGAAGACCTGCGTACGCATTATAATCCTGAGCAAATCGTGCAAAATGATAATGATCTTAAACAGGTTATGCATCTGTTAAGTTGTGGGCATTTCAATTCATTCGAGGCAGGCATTTATGATGATATTATTGGTTCGTTGATGAACCCTTATGATCCGTGGTTGACGCTGGCTGACTTTAGAAGCTTTATTGATGCTCAGGAAAAAGTCGCGCATGTTTATCAGAATACGGAAACCTGGACGCGTATGAGCATTCTTAATTCGGCCAGTAGCGGGTTTTTCTCAACCGATCGTACTATGCAGGAATATAACCGGGATATCTGGAAGCTGGATTCCTGATTAGATGGATTATAAATCGATACATGCTGAATCGTTGAATAATGTCAGGAGGCAATTGCCTGCAGATCTTGCAGGCAATTGATTCAGTACCCAGTTAATATCAGAGTGTTTTGCGAAATCTCTGAATACTGAATGCTGTAAAAAAGATAGCAAAGCCAAGCAGGGCATAAAAATATGAGGCAAGTTCTGCCAGGTCATTCCCTTTTAACAGAATGCCACGAATGATCTCTACAAAGTAGGTAAATGGAATAATATAGGCAACAGGTTGAATATATTCTGGCATGGCCTCAATAGGAAAGATAAATCCAGATAAGAGTATTGAAGGGATTAGCACAAAAATTGATAAAAATATCGCCTGTTGCTGAGTCTGGCTAATGGTTGAAATTGCCAGCCCCATAGTGATTAATGCAGCAAGGTAGCAAACCGCTAATAATAGCAAAACACTGTAGGAATTCGGTGACGGCAGATTAAACATTAGCCAGCTAAATCCAAGGATCGCATAAAAATCAATCAGGCAGATAATAATATAGGGAATGATTTTTCCCAGAATAAACTGGCTGCGTGTCATTGGGCTAACCAGTAGCTGTTCCATGGTATTGTTTTCTCGCTCGCGCACAATCGTGGTTGATGTGAGTATTAAAGATACCTGCATAATCAATATGCCAACAACACCGGGTAGAAAAAACCAGGTTTCAATTTTGTCCGGGTTAAACAGGGTGACTACGTCCAGATTGAATGGGTCCTGAGCAATAACAACTGGTGGACCATCCGGGTCGGAAAAATACATATCGGTTGTCACCGCTTCATCCGTAATCGCAGATGAGTTATTGTCCATCGCTGTGGCTAAAGAAGGCATGGTGCCATCAATATACAGAGTGACTGTAGGCTGGTTATTTTCGATTAATTCAGCAGAAAAATCTTTTGCTATGTATAAACCTGCTCTGGCATGGCCCAGCCGAATTTCGTTTTTAATCTCATCAATGTTATCAACTTCATACAACTTGAAATAACCTTCACTCCAGATACTGGTTTTAATCAGGTTGCTGAAAAATGATGGGTCTTTATCCGCATATGCCATCTTTACATTATCGGGTTCGAGTTTCAGGGCAAAGCCAAACAGTGTGGTTAGAATAATAGGCATCACAAGAATAAAAGCAATAAGCCTTGGATCACGGCGCAGTTGAATAAACTCTTTTATGATAAGAGCCATAATGAGTTTCATAGTTGATTTCCATTATGAGTTAATGACATAAATGCATCTTCAATGCTCGGGCTTACTTTATGTATGTTCAGTGATGCAGCATTCAGTGACTGCAAGCTGTTCTGTAACTCGGCTATTGAAAGTGAGTCTTTACACAGTACACGTAATTCGTTGCCAAACTGATTCACCAGCTCAATATCTTTATTCTCCTGTAATCGCTTATGCAGCTGTGGGTTGTAGGCTGTTTGAATTGCATATACCTGTCTTTTACTGAGCGACTGTCGAATTTCTTCCGGTGTGCCAAAGGCAACGCGTTTGCCATGATTCAGAAAAGCCAGTCGATTACAGCGTTCCGCTTCTTCCATATAGTGAGTTGTAACAAACAGTGTTTTGCCTTCTGTGGCCAGGGTGTAAAAAAGATCCCACAACTCCTTGCGCGTAACGGGATCGATGCCTGCGGTGGGTTCATCCAGTAAAATCAGTTCAGGGTTATGCGGGGTGGCGCAGGCTATTGCGAGTCGTCGTTTGTAGCCACCCGAGAGAATTCCTGCACGCTTGTCGAGAAATCCCGTTAGTCCGTATCGTGCAGTCAGTGTTTCCAGTATCTGCTTGTCCGTTACATTATACAGTCCGGCATAGAATTTAATATTTTCCTTAACCGTCATATCGGGATAGAGTGAAAACTGCTGTGCCACATAGCCAATACGATGTTTTATTTTTTCAGGTTCTGTTAGCAGGTTGTAGCCAAGTACCTGTGCTTCACCACTATCAGCACGTAAGATGCCAGCAAGTAAGCGGATGGTGGTGGACTTACCTGCGGCATTAGGCCCTAGCAGGCCAAATATTTCCCCGCTGTTAACAGACAGACTTAACTCGTTGACGACGGTTACATTTGAAAATTTGCGAGTCAGCTTATGTATTTCTATGGTTGTTGACATCAGTTCTGTCTCGCGTGTTATGGCATCTGTTATGAATCGATAGCAGGGGGCTGTTTACTACTTCTGGAATACACCCAGGATGCAACTGATAACAGGATGTAAATTGCGCTGATAAAAAACATCTGTTCAATTTGCGTGGTGATTTCATAATACAGAATCATTCCAGCGCCGGTGATTAAGCCGGTTAAAGCGAGTATTGTAATGACGATAGATGACCGGGTTAAATCACGAATTTTGAAATTTGCATAAGCCATTAAAATTGAAACCAGCAGGAATGTCACGCTTCCAAATTCCAGTATAACCTGGAGTGAACCTGCCAGAATCATTAACAGAGCGAGCCCTGCCATACTTAGTATTGAGTATACAGGAATCTGGTTTATGCGCTTTGCCAGGTATTCTGGAAAGTAGCCATCCTGTGCAATCACGGTCATTTGTCTTGAGGCACCAAACAGCGTACCACTGATGGCGCTACTGGTTGCAAGTATGGCTCCCAGAATGACCAGTTCAGTTCCCCAATGGCCAAGTATTTTATCAGCGCCTGATGCCAGTGCGTATTCCTTGTTAGTAATGATGTCTGTGAAGGGAATGGCCAGAATCGCACCAATTGCAATAACCAGATAAATCGCAATGGCAAGAAAAATGGCTGAATAGGTGGCTAGAGGAATATTGCGTTGAGGATTCTCCATTTCATTGACAGCATTGATCACGAGTTGAAAACCTTCGTAAGCAACGAAGGTTAGCGAGGCGACTATCAGGATGTTAAGTAGTGAAAAGTCTGCCTGATTTTGTATCAGGGCAGGAATACTGGTCTGGCTGTTATTGATAAGAACAAATGAAATAACCATCAGAATAATCAGTTTGGTGTAAACCATGAGGTCTTCAATCTTCCCCATGCCTTTTACGCTCCAAACATTAATCAGGGTAAACACGGCGATGATGGCTGCTGCGACCAGCTTGCGTGCCCATTCGTTATCGGTAAAATCGAAACCACTAATGGCGTAAGATGCAAAAGTATAAGCATAGAGTGCCAGCGTGCTGATATAACCAAAGATAACCCACCAGCCAATTAAGGACGCTGCAAATGGAGACCGGGGAAAGGTTTTTTTATAGAACGCATAGGTGGCGCCTTCATCCTGATAGTAAACACCCAGTTTGACATAGGAATAAGCGGCAAGCACAGCAATTAATCCACCGAGAAAAATAGCAACGGGAGTATACACTCCAACCATGGCAACAGAAATTCCGAGGATGGTGAATATGCCGCCGCCTATCATGCCGCCCAGGGCAATCGCAATTAACTCGGCTACGCCTAATGATTTTCTGCGTTTACGGTGAAAGCAGAGGTTGTTTTCTGTGGGCATAATATCGCATAGGATAATTTATGTTACGGCGCATATTTCTGTTATTTACGAAATGATCAGGTAATCACATCCGGTGCATTACGACCACAGCGTGATTTTATTTCGGCAATAGCATCGGCAATGTCAATCAGTTCGGCCAGTGCTTCTTGAGTGTCCATGTCATGTTGTCTGGCATCAGTTACATAGCGTTCAATATACACCCGTAAGGTTGCGCCTTCTGTACCTGTGCCAGAGAGTCGAAAAACAATGCGTGATTCATCATCAAACAAAATACGAATGCCCTGGTTTTCTGTGATGCTATTATCAACCGGGTCGATGTAACTAAAATCATCACATAACTCTACGCTATAGCTGCCATAGGTTTCGCCAGTAATGGCAGCTGACTTCGTTCTTAAATCCTCAACCAGTTGATTAGCAATTTCACTATCAATGGCTTCATAGTCATGGCGTGTATAGTAGTGGCGACCGAAGCGCGTCCAGTGGGCGCGGGTAATTTCTTCAACCGATTGCTGTTTTATAGCAATCAGATTTAACCAGTATAGAACCGCCCAGATACCGTCTTTTTCACGAATATGATCTGAGCCGGAACCAAAGCTTTCCTCGCCGCATAAGGTAATGCGTTTGTCATCTAGCAGGTTGCCAAAGTACTTCCAGCCGGTGGGCGTTTCATAGCACTCAATACCCAGGGACTCTGCCACTTTATCGACAGCACGGCTGGTCGGTAAAGAACGGGCTACACCACAGGCACCGAGTTTATAGCCGGGAATATGATGCGCATTTGCCGTCATGATCGCCAGACTATCGCTTGGATTCACAAAAAAGTTTTGCCCGATAATCATATTGCGGTCACCATCGCCATCGGATGCTGCACCAAAACTCGGTGAGCCAGGGCCCGCGTTTAGTAGAGAAACCAGTTCTTCTGCATGGGCCAGGTTAGGGTCGGGATGGCCACCGCCAAAATCTTCCAGTGGAGTGCCATTGATGACGCTGCCCATATCGGCGGCCAGACGTTGTTCGAAAATTTCTTTTGCGTAAGGACCAGTGACGGCATGCATGGCATCGAAACGCATGGTCATTAAACCGTTTGTAAATAGCCCTTTAATTTTGTCAAAATCAAACAGTGATTCCATTAAATCGGCATAGTCTGCAACTGAATCAATCACATCAATTTTCATTTCGCCAATAGCGCAGCTGTGTTGTTTGCCCAGTGCGATATCTTCAACATCGGCAATCTGGTATTCACTTATGCTTTTGCTTATTTCAAACACGGCATCTGTAAACGAGGTAGGGGCCGGGCCACCATTACGAATATTAAACTTGATACCAAAATCACCATCCGGGCCACCGGGATTGTGGCTGGCAGATAATACAATGCCACCCGCTGCTTTGTATTTTCGAATCAGGCAGGAAACGGCAGGTGTAGAGAGCAGACCATTCTGCCCAACCATGACATGTTTGACCTGATTGGCGGCGGCGATTTTCAGAATAATCTGAATCGCCTGCTGATTGTAGTAACGACCATCACCACCGAGGATTAACAGGCCATCTTTTAATTCTGTGGCGACATTAAAAATGGACTGTACAAAATTTTCCAGATAGTTTTGCTGCTTGAATATATCAACCTTTTTACGAAGACCCGATGTGCCGGGTTTCTGGTCGGAGTAGGCGCTGGTAGAGATAGTCTGTATTTGCATAATAGTAGGTTGAGCCGTTATTAGTCTAAATGATAAATCTGGTATAGATCGTGCTTTTGTCTGATTGTTGTGTTTTATTGTATTTTTAACGTTATAAAAATGACACCGTTATACGCTAAAACGCAAATGATACTACATAACCTCAGGCAATGACCAAGTTGTTCTGTAGCGTAAATGAATGCACAAAAGGGGCCAGAATACGCAGGCATATACCGGGGTTGGAGCGGCTATTATTGAGCTTTATGCCTCATTTTGTGACATAGAATTATCTGCAAAGGTTTTTTGTGCATTA
>AZIC01002668.1_pt1 | contig 13650 bp, 13 predicted proteins | sample 359061 | NCBI WGS metagenome assembly AZIC01 (sample SAMN02429709, study PRJNA222657) | marine sediment metagenome | biome: Sediment sample; isolation source: sample MGS-MES from oil contaminated site at the harbour of Messina (Sicily... | place: Italy: Messine | collected 2011-04-30 | depth 1 m m
TGCCGTAACTCAACCACCTTTATTGGCACTGCGGGGTAGAAACGGGCCAGGCAGTGCAATAACCCACCTCCTCCAAGCCCTAGCAGGGTGATATGCGCAGGCTCACTAAACAGCAAACCCAGCAACATGGTCCGCGTATATTCATGCGTCAGGCTGGCAGGGCGATCGAGGATGACACTGCTCTGTTCAAACTCACTTCCAAAACTTAATACCCGCTTACGACCGCGCTGTGTGACGATGATTGGCCCCCACTCATCTTCGCTTCGATAGAGCTCCTTACCCATGGCCGTTCCCGCAAAAATACCTAAACCCTGTTTAATTGATCTCAAAATGCGCCTCTATAATACGCCGCTATGGAAGATAGACGAACGGGCCCAGCCCAGCAGAAATGTTAGCACAGCGTACTCTGCAGGCGTTTGATCTCATTCAAGAAATACCACAGGGAATTTCTCGCTGTACGCTCAAGCCCATTTCAGCTTAAAATCCACAGCACTTTTTTATGTTTCACGGATTCACCTATGCAAAAACCTCAGCTGATCTGGCTTAATGTTGTTATTTTTTCACTGACTGGCCTGATCACCCTGATCGGCATTCCTGCTTATGCCTTTACTGTCGGCTTTGATCTCTGGCAAGTGGCCGCGATGATTATCGGCATTGGTTTCTGTGAAATATCCATTACTGCCGGCTACCACCGCCTGTGGTCACATCGCGCCTATGAAGCGCACTGGCTGGTGCGCCTTGGTCTTGCGATTGGCGGCACCTTTGCCACGCAGAACAGCATTCTTCACTGGGCATCTGATCACCGCATCCATCACCACCATGTCGACAACAATCAGAAAGACCCCTACTCGGCTAACCGCGGCTTCTGGTATTCACATATCGGCTGGATGCTGCGCCGCTACAATGTTAACCCTAATACGGATTACAACAACTGCGGTGATCTGAAAAAAGACCCGATTGTTATGTTCCAGCATCGCTACTATCTGCCGCTGGTGATTGCGACCAACCTGGGCATTCCCTTGTTACTGGGTATCTGGCACGGCGATGTCATCGGCATGCTACTGCTCGCCGGTGTGGCCCGATTACTGATTTCTCATCACTTCACCTTTTTCATTAATTCACTGGCACACATCTGGGGTAGCCAGCCCTACTCAGATAACAACAGCTCAAGAGACAATGCCTTTCTCGCCTTTCTGACCATGGGTGAGGGATACCATAATTATCACCACAGCTTTCAGCGCGACTATCGCAACGGCATCCGCTGGTGGCAGTTTGACCCAACCAAGTGGTTAATCCGCAGTCTTGCCGCTGTCGGGCTAACGAAAAATCTCTACCGCACACCGCTGGAGCTGATTGAATCATCCCGTGCGCAGATGCAACTGAACCACACCACGAAAAAGCTGGCTCTGCATCCTCAGTCCGAAAAACTCATTCAGCATGTACACAGTGAATATGAAAAACTGATACTGCATATCAATGAGTTTTCCATCGCACGTAAACAATGGATCGCGGCACATAAAAATTCAATGAAGGCCAGCTGTGATCGTGACCTGATAAAACTCAAAAACAGAGTTGAATCGCTTAAACAGAACTTTCTCGAACAAAGAAGAAACTGGCAACTACTGAATGCAAGCTTTGCCTGAGCGTTTACCTGAATATTTACCTGAATAAAGGATTACAGACAGGGTATATTTATGCCCTCGCTGTATTAAACAGACATTCTGACGCCCGCGCCTGAAAATCCCCATCTCAAAATTCACCGCACTTGTTCTATATCAATAACGCACTTTTCTAATACAGTAACCTGTCTTTAAACAAATGAGGATTTGATATGTTAGGTGAAAAACACGACCTGGTACATGAACTACCCGAATACAAAGATCGCATTCACGAACTAAAAACCAGTGATCGTCATTTTGCGAATCTGTTTGAGAAATACCACGAAGTAGATCATCAGGTAAAACGCATAGAAGAAGGCATTGAAACCCCTTCTGATGACTTTACCGAAGAGCTGAAAAAAGAACGCCTGCAATTAAAAGACGAACTTTTTAATATGCTAAAAAGCGCTTAACAGCAAACCATTCTATTTAACGCTGCTCATAATAACAGGAGTTTATAATGCTGGACTCAAGGCCATTCAAAGAGAACCTTCTGACATTGCGCGATAATCTCCTGCAGCGTGTAGATGCTCTTGCAAAAGATCTACACCATGAAGACGAAGCGATTGAAAAGGATTTCGCCGAACAGGCTACTCAGCTTGAAAACGATGAAGTACTTAATGCTCTGGACGATGAAGCAAAAAAAGAACTGATGCAGATTAACAAGGCGTTGCTGCGAATAGAAAATTCAACTTTTGGCATTTGTGTGGGCTGTGGCGAAGCGATGAGTGAAGCACGACTAAAAGCTATTCCCTATGCTGAACGATGTGTTCAATGCACAGAAACCGCTCTGCTCAAAGGCCTCTAGGCAAGCCCTTTAAGCATTATATTTCCATTACCATATTTGCCCAGCTAACCGCTTCAACATTGGCTATATATATGTCATCGGCAGATAAATTCTTAAATACTGCATTTTCAATATCTGCCACTTCATAGGCCAGTGCACAAACAAGCGATTCACCCAGCGGGCCTTCGTGTTTGAGTAAGGCCGCAACGACTTCATCACTTAATGGTAACGGCTTTATCACGTCCGCAATTTCACGCTCCATTAATACATCCAGCGCTGAAAACAGACCCGCCGTAAAATAGCTTTCCAGCTGTGGCAGGCCCGCCTTTTCTGCGAGCATTTCGCACATTTTTCCACGCGTCATTGCCAGCCGAATCATTTCCGATGGTCGATCATCCATTTTGGATAAAGCCATCATGGAAGCCCAGCTGGATAACTGTTTGCGGCCAAGAATAACAATGGCCTGTCGAATCGATTCAATTTCACGACTAAAGCTGAAGAACGCTGAATTTATTAGCTTGAGCATTTTATAACTCATCGACACATCAAAACTAATGGCTTCTTCCAGTTCATCCGTGTCTGCATTCGGGTTCTGTAAAACAGACAGCAAATTTAACACCGCCACTTTATTGGTAGGCAGCGATTTACTCTTGATAATTCTTGGTCGGCTTAGAAAGTAGCCCTGAAAATAGTCAAACCCCAGCTTAAGACAGAACTCAAACTCATCAATGGTTTCAACTTTTTCTGCGAGTAGTTTTGCCTTGTATTTTTTAAGTATTGCTACGTGCTGTATTAATTCTTTCTGCGTCAGCTGCCGGATATCAATTTTAATTATATCCGCCATAGCAACCAGTGGTTTATGCGCGGGATTATAAATATAATCATCCAGTGCAATAATAAAGCCTCTTTCTGATAACCTTTTTACCGCCTGTAACAACTGGAAATCAACCGGCACATCTTCCAGTACTTCGAGAATGACCTGTTCTGGAGAGATCGGCAATGAGTTTTCTTCCAGCAGAAACTGCTCTGACAAATTGACAAAGGCATAACGCTTACCCACCAGCCGCTCCAGACCAATTTCCAGAAAGCTGTTAATAATGGTGATTGATGTTGCGCCATCTGCGCTCAGTTGCCCAAATGCTGCGGCATTATCTTTGCCAGACCTGAATAACAGCTCGTAGCCGTAGATACCAAGATCTCTGTTATAAACGGGCTGCCGACCCACATAAATATCTGGCATAGGTAATCAATCTCTGAAACAGCACACAGCTGCATTTTAGCAAAAAACAAGCATTCAGTTATAAAAACATCGCTGAAGCTCACAAGGACAGAAAGCAATATTTTGCAGTTAAGCCGCTCGCCTGATACAGGGAATTACTCGTATTCCGACGACTAATGACGGCAGCTGACGATAAGCACACGCTGAGATATTTATGTTTTTTATAAATTTTACGTCTAAAATCATAAACAAATAAAAAACATCTATTTCTTCATTTAACTTATGCGTAAAAAAATCACAGTTAAGCAGCTTCGGCTTGGCATGTTTATCGATAAGCTGGACGGTAACTGGCTTCAACACCCTTTCTGGAAAAGCTCATTCAAACTGGAAAACCCTAAAAACATCATAGCTCTAAAGGAATCTGCGGTCACCCATGTGTGGATTGACACAGCCAGAGGCCTGGACGTGGATGAACCCGCACATCCCTCGCAGGTGCAGCCACCATTCGAGGCAGGCAAAGCAGCCCCACCTGCTGTTAAAACGATCTCCATTGATAAGGAGATGGAGGCCGCACGTGCCACGCTGGAAAAAGCACGTGCCGCAACCATGGATTTACTGCATGAAGCACGCATGGGTAACTCGGTCAGCACCGCAGACGTTGCACCACTGGTCGATGAAATATCACAGTCGATCGGTCGTAACCCCAGCGCCATGCTCACCATTACCCGCATGAAAACCAAAGATGACTACACCTATTTACACTCAGTGGCGGTTTGTGCACTGATGATTGCTCTGGGTAAGCAGATTAACTATCAGGGTGATTATCACGCGCTGGGAATGGCCGGCCTGCTACATGATGTGGGGAAAATGGCGATTCCTGACGAAGTACTCAACAAGCCGGGAAAATTAACAGATGAAGAGCTCAAAGTCGTACAGGATCACCCTCGCAGTGGCTGGGAGATACTGAAAAAATCCGAGGGTGTTGACGACGTTGCACTGGATGTGTGCCTGCATCACCACGAACGAGTGGATGGTAAAGGCTACCCTGAAAAACTATCAGCTGACGTTTTATCTCTGGAGGCTCGTATGGGGGCCCTGTGTGATGTATATGATGCCATCACGTCTGATCGCTGTTACAAAAAGGGCTGGGAACCCGCTGACGCCCTTAAAAAAATGGCGGAATGGAAGGATGGTCATTTTGATGAACACCTGTTTCAGGCTTTCGTAAAGACGATTGGTATTTACCCAGGCGGCACCCTGATCAAACTCAAATCGGGACGGCTTGCTATTGTCACGGACCAGGCGACCGAAAGCCTGCTCAAGCCAGTAATAAAAGTTTTCTTTTCCTGTAACAGCAAAGCCCCTATCCCACCTAAAATCATTAAATTAAGTCAGTCCAACGAAGAAATTGAAAGTGCAGAAGAACCTGAGGACTGGGGATTTAGTCGTAGCGAAATAATCAATATGCTCGCCTGATAGGTATCAATGCATATCACACGGCAGGCGACAGGGCATGACAGGACATCGCTCGCGTCTTTAGTAAATAGATTCACAAACATGAGGTTCTAGCACGCTATGGGGGTGATGAATTTTTTGCTGATGCTCCCTTACACCCGATCAGTAGAAGCCGAAGCACTGTTGAAGCGTATTGTGACCGTACTGGAAAAAATCTGGCAAGAACCAGATGTCTCGCTATAACTCATTCTGCCTGTACAGGCTAACTTAAACTTGCAACAACCCTGCAAGCAGACCGATGAGCGCCCCAAAGACACCACCCCAAACAACCAGCCAGCCCAGATGCTGCTGAATCATTTGCTGAATCATCTCTTTAACCAGCCGCGGCGTTAGTTCGCTCAGTCGTTTCTCAACGATTTCTTCAATCTGGCCCTGAATATCCGACATAACATCTGGCTGTTCTAACTCTTCGCGCAACAATGTTTGAAAACTTTCTGTTTGCGTCATCTCTGACAATGAAGTTTTCATATTCTGCATAAAGGGCTCTTTCAGTGGTTGCAGGGCATCCTGCCCACCGAACATACCCAGCATACTGCCAAAAGATGACTGCATAATGGTGTCGACCAGTGAATCAAAGGCCGGGGAAAGATCAACTTTCTCAATCACCGGGGCCAGGTGTAAATCTGGATTATCAGAAGAGCCTTTAAGAAAACGATCAATATTTTCTGCGGTAAAAAACTGCGTCATCATCAGCTGTTTAATGCCCAGCTTAAATTCCTCAAAGCGTGCAGGAATGACACCCGAGCCATATAAACCAGGCACTTTCTCAAACAGCATATAAATAGCCAGCCAGTTCGTTATCGCGCCTGACAGGGCAAACAGCCCCATCGTAAATAACAATGGATAGTGTAATAAATAACCCAGCAGTATCAGTAAAGCCGCAACTAAATTGGTAATAATATTTTTATTCATAAGGTATTAACAACTCTGAAAACCAACCATCTCTATCCGCATTCAGGGAAAGTAGGATTTTACCTAAACTCGCCTGTTATTTTCTACACATATATTAATTGAACCGCAGATTAAACGGCGAAGGATTTATAAACCAGCATCAGGCCACTTATCAACAGTAGAGAACTCACCAGCTGATTAAAGCGATGTTGATTTAGTTTGAGATGCAGGTGATTTCCTGTATACATTGCCAGAAACAATACCGGCAATAGCAATAACAACATGAGCAACAAATTAACGGTATACAGCCCACTCACGGTATATCCAGCAATACGCACGCCGCCATCAATTAAAAACAGCATTGCGATACTGGCCCGAAACTGGTTTTTATCCAGCTGACGCAAGCGTAGATAAATCACATAAAATGGCCCACCGGTGCCAAACAGGGCACCTACCACGCCCGCAAATCCGCCAGCGGGTATAGCCCATAAACGGCTGCCGCTAAAATTGATTTTCGGTAATAGCGAATAGCAGGCATAAACGAATACGAAAACACCCAGCGCACGAATCAGTAAAAGCGGATCGAGGGTAACCAGCAACCATATGGCGACCACCACGCCGAAAATGGAAAAAGGCAATAATGGCCAGATATCGCGCCAGGCAACCTGTTTACGCAATTGCATGCTTTGCATAATAGTGCCGCTATAACTTAACAGCCCCAGCAGGGGAACCACATAGGTAAGAGGTAACATGAATGCCAGTAATGGAATGGCAATCAGGCCGGAACCAAAACCGGATAAGCCTTTAACCACATAGGCGATGAAAATAATCAGGATGCAGAGGACAATTTGAACAGGTGTCAGGGCCAGCAGATCAGTTAGCATATGCAAAAAGTTACAAATCGAAAAGCAGCGACAAGTTTAACGATATAACATTCAATAAAAAATCGCTATTGAGCTATTCATACAACTTGATACAAATATCACCTGGCAATACTTATGAAACATTACGCAGCTTAAGTGCTTCCTGCAGCTGTTGCGCTTTCTTGCGCACATTATCCAGAATGCTTTTGTTTTTAGCGTTAGTTTCTATCCAGTTAAAAATAGCCTGCCACTGTTTTTTATCTGCGGCAACAGCATGGTGATTAATTTCATGAATGCCCAGACCTGCACGAGACACACGATTATAATTTTGCGTATCTCTCAATTGTGCCAGTACCGGAATATTTAATTTCTGCAGGAAGCTTTCCAGTTCCTTGAATGAGGTAGTATTACGGCGAACTTTATTGGTGACAATCGCCAGCCGGGAAGCACTACGATGCACTTTAAGATTAACGATGAGTTCACGCAGGAAATCACCGGTGGCACAGATATCCATCCATGATGGCAGCACCGGTATTAAAATATAATCGGCATCTTTTATCTGTTCAGCCAGATCCGGGCCCTTTAATCCCGGCGGGGTATCAACCACCATGCGCGAAACCTCGCGAGGTACTCGCATATGCCAGCTGCGGGTGACCCCTTTTGCAGCATGTCGATGCGCCGTTACACCATAGATACCAGGCACCGATTCAGGCCGCGCTTCTAACCAGCGCATACTCGAACCCTGCTGATCGTAATCATACAGTGCGGTCGAAAAACCTTTAGATGCATACAGGCTGGCGAGATTAGTGGAAATCGTACTTTTTCCACACCCCCCTTTTACATTGATCACAACGATACGAATCATAGCGCTACCACCTCCACACAGGTGAAACAGGCACCGAAAACTCTCAGCTTGGTTTCTTTTTTCATTTATCTATTATCATTTAGTTGTTTTTTTTAGATATTTTTTAAGCAGTGATTCACATGCCCCCGGAATCAACTGCCAGCACAGTCTAATTAATATCAAATAACATATCAATTCTTTTTTAAACAATAACTTACCACGTATATTTAAAGCTATGTTTTAGAATATGCTGTTTTCATAATTCAGCTGACACTGACCTCGCTAACATTCGTCTCACTGTTGCGGCTCCGCGGGTGTGTGAAATGACACAGTTGCTTACGTCATATCACACACTCACTCACCCATTTTCCAAACAAAACTCTTTAAAAACAGATAGATAGACAATGGCTCACTAATTGCTACTGACTCAGGATTGATCATATTTCCATTTATTACAGGGTTTTACGAATGAAAAAAACACTCTTACTAAGCAGCATTCTCAGCACACTGGCCAGCACCAGCACCCTCGCCGAACAACTTGATACGATTTCTGTAGAAAGCACAAAGCTCACTGATGTGAGCGGCGAAGAAGTGAAGTCTGCTGACCTGGCTGATGCCTTGAGTAAAAAAGTGCCGAGCATTTCAATTATTCGTCGTAGCGGTATTTCTAACGATATTATTTTACGCGGACAGAAAAGAGACAATATCAATATTCTAATTGATGACAGCAAGGTTTATGGTGCATGCCCAAACAGAATGGACCCTCCTACATCGCATATTCTGACCAACAATATTGAAAGCATTGAAATTATTGAAGGCCCTTATGATGTAGAAAATTTTGGCACCCTGAGTGGCGCAGTCGCAATCACCACAAAAAAACCGGCTGAAAAACTTCAGGGCGAAGTGAGCGTCAATGTGGGGAGCTGGGATTATCGCAAAACAGCCGCGACTTTCAGCGGTGGTAATAAAAGCGCACGCTTCCTGGTCAGCGTTTCCAGCGAAACCAGCGCACAGTATGAGGATGGTGATGGTAACGACTTTTATCAACAGATAGAAAATCTGGGCCTGCCTTCACCTGTCGGTGTTCAGTACAAGGATATATACCGTGACCTGGATGCCTATGACAAAAAAACATTTCTTGGAAAACTCTATCTGGACATTACCGATAATCAGGAAATGCGTTTAAGCTACACCGCGAATCGCAGCGATGACATTCTCTACCCTTCAAGCCCGATGGATGCCCTGTACGATGATTCAAATCTGTATAACCTCGGCTACACGATTAAAAACCTGGGCGAGTATTCTCGCGCACTGGATGTTCAATATTATGTAACCGATGTTGATCACCCAATGTCGACGTTCTATCGCAACTCTTCTGGCCCAAACTCAGCGAATGAAAAAACAAATCATCTAACCACCGAAATGCAGGGCGTTAAAATCAAGAATCAGATGGACCTGACCGACAATAGCGAACTGACGCTGGGTATTGATTCGAGTATCCGTAACTGGGATGGCCAGTTTGAAGGCGAAGGCACTCAGACAGCTGTCACCGGTTCAGCCAGCATCCCGAATGTAGACACTGAAAACCTCGCACTGTTTGCCATTCTGGAAACACAGCAGGACAATATCAATATTAAAACAGGCTTGCGCCTTGATGATACAACGATTACACCCGCCGATAGTTCTAGCCTGCCAGACAATGACTACAGCGGTTTAAGCGCGAACATCATGACCACCATTCAGGTGAATGATCAACTGCGTTATTTTGTTGGTCTGGGCAGATCATCACGAGTGCCTGATGCAAGAGAGCTTTATTTTACCGGTGCAATGACAAACGGCATGATGGTAATGACGCCGGTTATCGGCACACCCACCCTGAATGAAACCACAAATACTGAAATAGATCTGGGCACTGAGTATAGCGCGAACAACTATACATTCAAAAGTCGCTTCTTTTATAGCCAGCTTAATGATTATATTTACTTCAATGCCGACGCAACGATCGGAGCATTCGAAAATATCGATGCCAGCATCTATGGTATAGAATTAAGCGGCGCTTATTTTATCAATGATGAACTGTTTATTGATTATGGCCTGGCCTGGTTACGTGGCGAAAAAGACAGCGCACTGGATGGTCAGACAGATACGGATCTTGCAGATATCACACCTCTTAAGGCAAATGTGTCGGCCAACTATGAATATGGCTATAAAAACATAGCCAGCCTGGAAGTTGTCGCGGTTGATGCCTGGGATAATTTTGACGCCGATAATGGCGAGCAGGCCATTGCCGGCTATGGCGTGGTTAACCTCAAAGTGACGCATAATTTCTCAAATAAGTTTGAACTTACTGCGGGCATCGACAATCTACTGGATAAGACTTATGCTGCGAGCAACACATACAAGGATTTAACCTTGTTAACCGATGGCACCGGCGATATCATTTTAATGAATGAACCTGGCCAGTATGCCTATTTGAACGCCACGTATAAGTTTTAATAGCACTGAAATAACGTGTGGTCACTTTAAGGCAGAGAATGATTTCTCTGCCTTTTTTATTGCTCTCGTACTCTTTCTTTAACTCACAATTGAAAGATACTATTTGCTATTTGGCGAATGGATTACGACTTTTATCAATAGAAAACTGCGCATCATCAAGCCGTTCAGCTTCGAGCGTTTCCTGATCAGCCGATATCTCAACAGGCTGTGCTTTCACAGCTGCGTCTTTTAACATCGAACCCATCTCCTCTAGCGCCGTTTTTTCATCTACCTGCTGCAGATTAAAGTAACGTAAATACGGTTTATTCATCTGGAAAGTCACGGAACTACTCACCCGCACAAAATATTGATGCTGTGACTGCACCTGTATGCTCAGTAATTTATCACCCAGATATTTCTGTTGCAGATCAAGCGTTAAAACCTGACGATGCAACGCCACAGGTATGCGCATAAAATCACCATTGGGTATTTTACCCACAGGGGAACCATTTAACATGACGCCCGGCATCACCATGGAATTCGCAAGAGACAACGGACGATACAGATAGATCACTGCAGGCTCCGTTTTATCCATCTCGGGTAAGCCGACTTTTGTTGACGGGGCACTACAGGCAGCTAGCAGAATGGATAAACAAAGGACAAACGATTTATATCGATACATAAAATATGGTCTTAGATTCATAAATAAAAAACGATTCGTTACCCGGCAGCCCAATCATAAACAGGCCAGCTCGCAAACTGCTAGAATATACAACTATGCAAACAATATCACTCGCAGGCTTTGTTTATAAAGCCACTCAACTATAGCGCGTTATGAACCTATATCAGCACTTAATCGACTCCGATCATAAAAACATCTGGCATCCCTATTCGGCACTGGGCAGTGATTTACCGATTTTTCCGGTGGTATCTGCCTCTGGTGTGCGGCTCAAGCTGGCGGATGGCCGGGAGCTTATCGACGGTATGGCTTCATGGTGGTGCGCCATTCATGGCTACAACCACCCTGAAATGAATCAGGCCCTGAGCGAACAACTCGGTCAAATGAGCCATGTCATGTTCGGCGGCCTGACACACCCTCCCGCGGTCGAACTTGCACAAACATTAGTGGACATCACACCTTCATCGCTAACATCGGTGTTTTTTAGTGATTCCGGCTCGGTCGCCGTAGAAGTTGCAATGAAGATGGCGATTCAATACTGGCATGACCAGCAGCTGCCGGATAAACAGAAATTTCTTAGCCTGCGTGGCGGCTATCATGGTGACACCTTTGGTGCCATGTCAGTCTGCGATCCGGTGACCGGAATGCACACCCTGTTTAACCAGTCTCTAAATCAGCAGCATTTTATTGATAAACCGAGTTCTCCCTTCACTGAACCCTGCAATACAGAGGATTTACAGACGTTACAATCGGCACTTGAGAAACACCATCAGCAACTCGCGGGGTTTATTCTGGAACCTGTTGTGCAGGGTGCGGGAGGCATGCATTTTTACTCTGCAGATTACCTGAATAAAGCCCGCGAATTATGTGATCGTTTTAATGTACTACTGATATTCGATGAAATTGCCACCGGCTTTGGTCGCAGCGGAAAATTATTTGCCACCGAGCATAGCGATATTCAGCCAGACATTATGTGTATTGGTAAAGCTCTCACCGGTGGTTATCTCAGCCTCGCCGCCACCCTTACCACTCAGCACATTGCCAGCACCATCTCCAACGGTAATCCCGGCGTATTCATGCACGGCCCTACCTTTATGGCCAACCCCCTGGCCTGTGCAGCGGCAAATGCCAGCATCAATATACTGCTGCAAAGTGACTGGCAGCAAAATATTGCCCGGCTAGAGCAGTGGCTAAAGGATTCATTGCAAAAGTGTGAGCCACTGAACTCTGTGGCAAATGTAAGAGTACTGGGCGGCATTGGTGTTGTAGAATGTAAACAGCCTGTAAATATGAAAGTGATTCAGGCTGCATTAGTAGAACAGGGTGTATGGATTCGCCCATTTGGTAAGCTTATCTATCTAATGCCGCCTTATATAATTGATAAAACAGAAATAGATATTCTTGCAAACGCTATTTTTGAGGTACTGAAAGATGAACATTAAACTATTCTCCGGGCTGGCAATCATTGCTATTTCTATTATCGCTTTTGTTTCGTTAAACGATACCGAGCCAGGCGAGAAAAGTTCTCAACAGACATTATCGATACCCAATAAAGATAATCAGAAGACAAAACCGGCAGCAAACAAAGCCAGAGTCACTTCGAGCGTCAAACGATATCAGGCCAGCGTGTTTGACTACTCCAATGTGCAAAACACAAAAGAAAAAAAGCAGTTATTTTTCGACACCTTGCGCCCCATCATCAAAGACGAAAATCAGCGAATTCGCGTACAACGTGAACAGATTTTGTTAGCTAAACAGGCAAATAAAACGCAACCGTGGATTAATGAACTGGCCGCAGAGCACAAGGTCGACTGGAATCCAGAGGCACCTGACTGGGACACCCTCCTCCTCCATATTGACACCATTCCCAAAGAGCTAGTGATGGTACAGGCCGCGAACGAGTCTGCATGGGGAGCATCTCGCTTCGCACAAAAAGGCAACAACCTGTTTGGCCAGTGGTGTTTCACCAAAGGCTGCGGTCTTGTGCCTAGCCAGAGAAACAGCGGCGCAAAGCATGAGGTACGTAAATTTCCCAGCATAAATGATTCCGTTGCCAGTTACCTGCATAATATAAACACCAGCCATGCCTATAAATCCCTACGAAAAATTCGTGCTGAACTACGCGCAAAAAAGCAGAAAATAGAAGCCCGGACACTGGCAACCGGTCTGGATAAATATTCAACTCGTGGAAAAAAATACGTAAAAGAAATTCAGTCAATGATTAAAACAAACTATTCATTGATGCAGGAGACTGAGAAAAAATCGGGTTAGAAATATATCCGCACAAAAAAAGCCATGTCATAGACATGGCTTTTTTTGTGCGTAACAGCAAACCGAATTACAGCTTGCTTGAATCACAGGTTTTCATCAGTTTGGTAATTCTAAAACCAAGTACTGCGAATACAGCAACTGAACCGACAATGCTCACAATAGTAAACAGAACTGTTGAATCTAACATCTTAAATCTCTCTGACAAATTATCAACAAGGGGGATTCCTTAAGCAGCGGCAATTTTAAAGATTTCACCTGTCAATTCAACCTTGTATTAAGCGGGGTTTTTGTCAGCCGTTATCCTTGCTCAAATACTCCGTACTGAAAAAAGCAGATACAACTGTCAATATTAGTCAATTAAGTAACGGCGTTATTATAAAAAAGCGAGAAGACGCTAAAACTATAATATTATTTTATAAAATATAAAAAAAGCCCGGCCAGATGAGCC
>AZIC01003543.1_pt1 | contig 13642 bp, 8 predicted proteins | sample 359061 | NCBI WGS metagenome assembly AZIC01 (sample SAMN02429709, study PRJNA222657) | marine sediment metagenome | biome: Sediment sample; isolation source: sample MGS-MES from oil contaminated site at the harbour of Messina (Sicily... | place: Italy: Messine | collected 2011-04-30 | depth 1 m m
AGAAATACCGGAAACTCGAATGATGCGCGAAACAATGCCGGCATAAATGTTACCGGTGAAGTCGAAAAAACGATTAAACAGCCGGAAAAACCAGCCAAACAATAAGTCGACCAATCTTCCCATTTTGTTACGTTCCGCGTTTTTCGGTTTGAGCAATAAGGCACACAAGGCGGGGCTCAGCGTCAATGAGACAAATGTTGAGAACGCAGTGGAAATCGCGATCGTGAGTGCGAACTGCTGATAAAAGCGACCGCTGAGGCTGGGGACAAACATGGTGGGAACAAAAACCGCGATTAATACCAGGGTGGTGGCGATCAGGGCCGAACTGACTTCGTCCATCGCTTTATGCGTCGCTTCGCGCGGAGAAAGACCTTCGGCAATTAATCGCTCCACATTTTCGACTACCACGATGGCGTCATCTACCACGATACCAATCGCGAGCACGAGACCAAACAATGACAGCGTATTCAAGGTCACACCAAACACCTGCATGGCGGCGAATGTGCCGATCAGCGAAATGGGAATCGCAATCACGGGAATAATCGTAGGACGCCAGCCATGTAGAAACAGAAATACGGTCAGTACCACCAGAATGGTCGTGATATAGAGTGTTTCGAACACCTCTGCGATTGATTCTTCCACATAATCGGTCGGGTTGTAGGCAATTTCATAACCTACTCCTTCTGGAAAATCTTTGTTCAGGTTGGCCATCGTCTGCTTAACTTCATCAGCTGCATCGACGGCGTTCGTTCCAGGTCGTTGATAGATCAGGATGGCAACGGCGGGCTTGCCGTCCAGGTAGCTGATTCGTGAGTAATCCTGTGCACCGAGTTCGATCCGGGCCACATCACTTAAACGGGTGACACGACCATCTTCGCCTCGCTTGACGACAATTTTCCCGAATTCATCCTCTTCCTGCAATCGTCCCTGCGTGGTCACATTCAATTGAAACGCGCCGCTCTCATCGATGGGAGGCTGTCCGATGACGCCGGCTGCCACCTGTGCGTTTTGCTCACGAACCTGCTGCACGACATCGCCTACCGTAAGACCGACATGGGTCATCTTTTCGATGTCCAGCCAGATTCGCATCGAATACTCATTGCCGCCAGCTACACGGATATCGCCGACACCGTCCAGGCGCATCAGCGAATCACGAATCCGCAGAAAGGCGAAATTACTGATATAAAGCTGGTCCCGGCTGTTATCCGGCGAATTCAGATGCACCACCATCAGCATGTCGGGAATCTGTTTACGGGTTGTTACACCAATCTGCCTTACTGCTTCAGGCAGGCGAGATTCGGCTACCGCGACACGGTTTTGAACCATTACCTGGGCATCATCCAGGTCGGTGCCCAGTTTAAACGTAACCGTTAACTGCATGGTCCCGTCACTGCTGGATGACGACTCCATGTAAAGCATGTTGTCGACACCATTCATTTCCTGTTCGATGGGAGTGGCCACCGTGTCCGCAATGACCTGGGGTGTCGCGCCGGGATAACTGGCACGCACCACAATCGTCGGCGGTGCCACATTCGGGTACTGAGACACCGGCAACGCGAAATAAGCAAGTGATCCGATCAAGACAACCATGAACGATAAGACTGAAGCAAAGATCGGACGTTCGATGAAAAAATGGGGAAACTTCATTGAGAGTCCCCTTGTGGCCCATCTACCGAAGTCACCTTTTGCGTGCCCGACTGGGGAAGCGGATCGGGGTCAGGCGAGATCCATTGCTCAGGAGGCAGGGGTTCATAACTGTCAGGCAACCCGTCTTCAACAACTTCGATCGTTCCCGTCTGCGAGGTGACCTTCATCTCCGGTCGTGCCTGCAATAATCCTTCGATGATGAGCGATTCGCTTCCCGATAATCCTTCGCGTACTACGCGCAGTCCGTCTACGATCGGACCGAGTTTTACGATGCGACGCTGCACAATGTCGTCAACAACATGATAGACATATTGTGAAGACTGGTCAGTGCCGACCGCGGAATCAGGAATCAGGACTGCGTCATAAGAATCACTGCCGGGAATACGAATACGTGCAAACATTCCCGGAATCAACACCTGGTCTTTATTCGGAAACACACACCGCGCCCGCATGCTGGCCGTGTCGGGATCAAAGCGGTTGTCAACGAAGTCCATATGTCCCTGGTGAGGGAAGCCTGTTTCATCAATCAGACCCAGGAATACGGGGTTTTTGGCCTCGCGCGAACTGGCCCGTTTCCCGGCCTGGGCCGATCGAATGTATTTCAATACGTCCTGTTCGTTGGCATCGAAATTACAATAGATAGGTTTCACTGAGGTAATCGTGGTCAGCAGACTGGAGTTGGTTGTGCCGCCATTGATCAGGTTGCCTTCAGAGACGTTTTTTCGACTGATCCGGCCGGCAACCGGGGCATAAATTCGCGTGTAATCCAGGTTGAGCTGTGCCGTATCGATTCCCGCTTTGGCAGCTTCGATCACTGCATGCGCGGTTTCAATCGTGGCTTTCGCAGAACTGATTCCCGCCTGGCTGGCTTCATGATCTGCCTTGGCCTGCAGATAGGCAGCTTCCTGCTGATCCAGCTCATCCTGGGTTGTTACATTTTTCGATTTTAGCGATCGCGCCCGATTCAGCTGTGCGGTCGACAGTACCAGTTGTGCTTCTGATTGCTGGTATTGAGCTTTTGCCTCTTCCAGCTGCGCCTTAGCCTGAATCAATTGTGAGTTAGCCTGGCTTAGCGAGGCACGGGCTCCGTTGAGTTCAGCCTGATAGGGGCGTGGATCGATGATGAACAGCAGGTCCCCCTTGTTGACGATCTGACCTTCATCAAAATGTGTCGTTTTCAAATACCCACTGACACGCGCCCGGATCTCAACGAAATCAATCGCTTCAAGTCTCCCCGTGTAGGCGTCCCACTCCACAATCTGCTTGGTGACTGGTTTTGCCACAGTCACAACCGGTAAGTTTGGAGTTGGAGCCGCGGAGTTCTGCTGGTTACAACCGACCAGACAGACAAAAAAACTGAGCAAGAGGACTGTCATTAATTTCTGCGGAGGTTTTAAGTGGCGTTTCAAGGTAACAATGCCTCCAGTAAGCAGGTATACCCTGCTGGATGTCATGGTTAGTCGCGTTTAACTGCATTCTGGTGAGCGGCGCGGGGGGAGTTCATCAGACCGTAAGCCTGGCTAATAGTCTTTGCGGTAATAATTTACATGTAGTCTATGTCTGAGGTCTGAACAAGGCAACTTATCAAATTGGAATTTGAGGCAAAAACATCAAAAGTCGGATTCTTGTGAGGTTGCAAACAGAGTACCCGCAACAGATTACAGGTGACACATGTACTGGGGCTAACCTGTTTACGGTATACTCAACAGGTTTTTTCCTATAGAATCGATGCTCACAATACGCACCATTTCCGTGGCACATCCAACGCCACCAGTGGTGTCAACGTACTTTTCTATACAGGACTTCTGATAAATATCTCCAAGAGGAAATCGCTCGATGTCAACATCTAAAAAAATTACACGCCGCAATTTTATTCAGGGAGTCGCCTTCACAGGTGCTGCCGCTGTTTTCAGCCCTTCGACACATCGAGCATTCGGATATCAGTCGCCTAATGACCGTCCTGTTTTTGCGACGATCGGCTTGCGAAACCAGGGTTGGGCAATTACCTCGAAGTCATTTAAGTTTGCAGATTTTGCGGCACTGGCTGACGTTGACGCGAATGTGCTTGAAAAGAATGTCGAAAAAACGAAAAAGAAACAGGATAAGAAACCGGACGCCTATAAAGACTATCGCAAAGTCCTGGATCGAAAAGACATTGATGCAGTCATGATCGCCACGCCCGATCACTGGCATACAAAAATCGCAGTCGAAGCGATGTACGCCGGGAAAGACGTTTACTGTGAAAAGCCACTGACGCTGACGATTGACGAAGGCAAGTTAATTGAAAAAGTCGTTAAAGAAACAGGCCGCGTCTTCCAGGTGGGCACGATGCAGCGTTCAGAATCAGGACAGCGGTTCCTGCAGGCAATCGCACTGATCCGCGATGGTCGCATCGGCACAGTGAAAAAAGTGACATGTGGCATCAATGGAATGGAAGGCTCCCCGGTTATCCCTGTAGCTGCTGTTCCTGAGGGACTGGACTATGAATTCTGGCTGGGGCCGGCACCCAAAGTGGATTATCGTGCACTCCCGGAAATGCGCGAAGGGTATGGCGGAGGCGTTCCCCTATTCAGTAATTGTCACTATTCCTTCCGAAACTGGCATGAGTACTCTGGTGGAAAATTGACCGACTGGGGTGCTCATCATGTCGACATCGCCTGCTGGGCACTCGGGGCCAGTGATACAGGGCCGAGTAAAGTATCGCCGGTTGAATATAAGTTACCCGTCAAATACAAGGACGGATTCCCAACGGTCAACGATCAGTATAACGCCGCCACGGAATTCAAAATCAAGGTCGATATGCCCAACGATGTGGAAATGATTATCACCAGTGAAGGTGATAATGGTATTCTCTTCGAAGGTACAGAAGGCCGGTTCTTCGTTAACCGAGGCAAGATCGTAGGGGCACCTGTCGAAGCGTTGAAAGACAATCCGCTGCCGGAAGATGCGATCGAAAAGGTTTATGGTGGCAAGGTCAGCGCGAACCACACTGCCAACTTTATTGAAGCCATGAATTCACGCAAGCAGCCGATCTCCGATGTCTGGTCGCATAACCGCATGCTGGAAATCTGCCACCTCTCTAATATCTCCATGCGTCTGGGGCGTGACCTCAAATGGGATCCCAAAAAACGGGAAATCATCGACGACACACAGGCAAACTCGTTCCTCTCGCGTGAAAACCGCAAGGGTTACGAAATCAACATGTGATTTGCAAAATAACAGAAGACAAAATCCACTGAAACCGGAATCCCCATCGCAGGGACTCAATTCCGGTTTCAGTTGTCTTTCTCTGCTTCATCCGGCGAAATCAGGCTGTCATGGTTCTGATCGAGTCGACCAAAGGCAGTGGGGGAACCAGTGAATTCCCGGCGTGAGACATCTCCATCCTGATTGCGGTCCATCAATCGGAACCACTCGACCTCTGATGTGGAAGGCCTGGCAAGACTGTCGGGATATCCCTGGCTCACAATGAACAGTAAAACGTTGGGAACCCGATTAAGTTCTATATGATTTTCTGCAGTGCAGGCTGCGGATTCCAAAGTTTGCCAGGCACTCCTCAATTCGCGAACGGAAAGTCCGGCATCATGATTGGTATCCAGTAATTCAAACAGGCCACCTCCATGGTAAACACTGATCAGGAGCTGACCATGAATCAACTGTTGTTGAACTTCCAGCCAGCGATCAATTTCCTGCTGAGAGAGTATTCCATTTGAGTCGCGGTCGGCCAGTGGAGTCAGCCATGCGCGCGAGGAACGCCGAGTTCGCGAACCCTTTTCCGTTGATTCTGGAGGTGGTTCGGCTGCTGCATTGGCAATCTCTTCCCGCAACTGCTTAAAGAGGTCCTGTTGCGGACCTGCAACACTCCAGCTCTTACAATGCGCATTTGTTGTGACTTTCAGTGGTTGATCTGCAAGCTGGTCGGTAATATTGATTCGCCAGTCGGTTTTCTCAATCGCGTTCTCAGCGGGGCGAGTCAGTAAGTGCTTCAAAACAAGACTGTTGTCGCTCGCGGAGGAGAGATCGATTTCTAGGCCAGCCCGCAGCGCCTTGGCTGCCCAGTTTCCCGGGTAAGTGGCATTGGGGACCAGCTCACCCACTCCAATAAGTTCATCGTCATTGGTATCAAGGCGTTTCAGTGCCGTTTCCGCTTTCTGAAGTTCAACCTGCACAAGTCTGCCATCCAGGTCTGTATCGAGCGTCTGAATCAACGCCGCGGTGAGGGCCGCGGTATAGGCGAGTTTACCAGAGCCGATCTGCAACCTGCCCGCACCGTGGTTTAGATAATACGTTCGGAGTTGTTCCCGGGAACACTTCTGATTCTCTTTAGCGGCGATTTCATTGAGAGACTGAATTGATGCGACAGGTGGAGTAAAGGCACTGCCCAGTGACAGCCGCACTGCACGGGCGGAGGGGACCAGCCTGAGTTCTTCCTCGCTTAATACTCCGTCAGAATTACAGTCGGCGAATTTGAAAATGGCATCGAATGTCTTTGTCCAATACGCGTCGTAAGGCAGTTGGTCTACAGTTACCTGAATTTGAATTAAACGAGGGTGGTCAGCTTCACGGAGTTCCAGCAGCGCAGTGGGACTTTGTGCCGGTTTAACCAACTGCGCAAACGCTTCCCTCTCTGTCGCAAGAAGGGACAGCATGACAATCAGGAACATTCTCATAGTAACTCCTCAATCGCTTTGCCATCCGGGTCCGCCAGTCGAATTGGTCGCCCTACGTTGGACATGTTTTGTTTTCTGGGATCGAGTCCAATGCCGCGGAAGACGGTGGCCATCAGATCCGCGGTTCGTGTCGGCTTCGATTCGATTTTCGTGCCGTCTTCGCTCGTCTTGCCGATGACCTGTCCGCCACGAATTCCGGCACCCGCGAGCATCATGGACCAGGTCGAAGGCCAGTGATCGCGTCCCGACTGTCCGTTGATACGGGGAGTCCGGCCAAACTCTCCCTGGCAGACAATCAGGGTATCCTTAAGTAACCCGCGCTGACGCAGATCATTCAACAGAGAAGCACAGCCACGATCCAGTTGTTGCGATAGCTCCTTCACCCGTTCAAAGTTATCGGAATGGGTATCCCAGCCATTGAGTGAGACCTCCACGAAACTCACGCCTCGTTCCACCAGGCGACGTGCCATCAGGCAGCCCTGACCAAACGAACTGCTGCCGTAGGCTTCGCGGAGCGCCGCATCTTCCTGCTGCAGGTCAAACACTGACGCTGCTTTGGGGTTCATCAGTCGCAGCGCCCGGTCGCGAGAGGAATCCAGAGTATCAGTTACCAGGGAAGCAGGCATGGTGGAAAGTGATTTCAGTCCCGTTTGCAGCTGCAGTCGTTCGGCCTGCTGTTCTACAGAGATAGGAGTAAGGTCGGCAACTTTCAGATCAGAGTTGTCAGGCCCACTTCGACGACTGCGCCCGCCGACAACAAATGGCGCGAACTGTGGCCCCAGAAAACCTCCTCCACCAATCGCCGGCCGTCCGCCGATGTGCACATAGGAGGGAATATCATTTTCGACATTAAATTCATTAGCCACCAGCGAGCCGAGTGCCGGAAACTTGATGGCACCCTGGGGTGTGTAGCCGGTCATCGTGACAAAGCGGGCGCGGGAATGATCGCCTTCGCGAGTCGACATGGACCGAATGATGGAAAAATCAGACGCCTGTTTCGCCAGGGAAGGCAGATGCTCACTGATCTTCATTCCTGGCACTTGTGTTTCGATTTCCTGAAAGGGTCCCCCATTCTTATTTCCGGGTTTCAAGTCCCACAGGTCGATTGTTGCCGGGCCACCGTTCAGCCAGATCAGGATCACAGACTTGGGCTTACTGCCTGTTTCTGCAGCTGCTTCTGCCAGTGTGGGCAGCCAACTGGAAGTTGACCAGGCAGAGACTCCCAGTGCCAGATGTTGTAAGGCAGTGCGTCGTGAAAGATGTTTGCGCGACATGGTAAAACTTTGCCTCAATTAGTGGTTGGTGTTGAATTCGGAAGAATTAATGAGCACCCAGAACAGATTACCTAAATGTGATTCACGGGTTGTATTCGTATAGGAATCAAAACTCTGCTTGACTACCTTCAGTTCGGCGTCCCGCGCGTGACGGCCCAGAGCGGCAATAAAGACAGTATCGATCTGTTCGTCGGAACTCATAAAGGGAGAGCTAAGAATAGATGCCAGCATCAGGTTTCCCTGTTTCGTTGTCAGTTCATTAACAAACGAGCCATTCATTAATGTCAGTGCCTGCGAAATAGATCGCTCCGCGCTGAATGAGTTTTCGATGTAAAAGCGAGATGCGAACTCGCTCCGCTGGCTGCGTTCAGAACCGCCGCTCCCGACATCGCTGCGTTCCGAGGGCAGGCTCGCCGCCGTCAGCAGGCTGTCATATAACTGCTCACCTGTGAGTCCACGTACGGTGGCTCTGGTGATTCTGAAGGGACCAGGCGCATCTGGGTCAGGCTCTGATCCTTTATTGGTACTTTGGGGTGAGGATGACAGGCGATAAGCGTTGGAGCTGACAATCCCCTCGGTCATCATATCCAGGTCGTAACCGCTGGCGATGAATGCGGCAGACAGATCATTCAGCAGCTGGGCGCGCTCACCAGTTTGAACCTCATCGCGACTGAGATCATCAACGGGTTCAATGATGGCTTCCCCGAAGTAATGTGCCCAGAGGCGATTGACGGCGTTCTTTGCCAGCAGCTGTTCTTCATTCGCTCTCATCCAGTCAACCAGTATCAGACGCAGCGAAACGGAATCCAGTTTTTGAGGCCATTCAATTTTTGTTTTTGTCAGCAATGCGGGTTCATATTCCATTTTGGTATCGGGAATGCGAACTTTAGGAGGTTGTGACTTCTCATTTGTATGGGGTTGTGCAAAAAACGCCGCCGTCTGCCAGAACTGCTCACGAGTCCAGCGGGAAAATGGATGGTCGTGACACTGGGCACAGTCCAGATTGATTCCCAGAAATGCACGGGTAGCACTGGCCGCCAGATTCTCCGGCTTGGACAGGTTGGCATCATAAAATCCAACAGGCGTCGTGCTCGCCTGGACATTGTTGTCATGGTCCAGCGTGAGGATTTCTACCACCAGCTCGTCGTAGCGAGTCCCTTTCTGCAGGCGGTGGACCAGCCAACGTTCAAAGTCAGCGGTGATGGTATCGAACTCGGGTGTATCGGCCTGTGGGACCCACGCACGTCGCCAGAATGTCGCCATATTTCGGTAATACACTCCCGAATGCAGCAGGCGATCAATTGCCTCGATGCGTCTGGATTCTGAAGTGTAACTCAGATAATCATGCACTTCGACGATTGTAGGAATGCGGCCGGCCAGATCCAGAGTGACGCGTCGCAGGAATTCCGCATCGTCGGCAAATTGACTCTGATTGGTAGTATCGCTTCCCAGACGCTGGTCGATCAAACGGGAAATGACGAGCGGGCTGACATCCGCTGCGTGGCTGGAAGTCGCAGTGGTCACCACGAGGAATAGAAACAACCAGACAGGTAGCAATCGCATCATGGGTTGGGTTCGGGTATTTTGATCGGCCACAGATACTTCCTGGTGAATTCTCGGCATTGAATGATGAGGTTTGTCTATTTCAAAAATCGTCATGTTCGATCAGATGCCCATCGTCTCGAATTGTCAGGTAGGCGAAGGTCAGTGGATCCAGTTTCGTTCCGAAGAATCGCACACTGCCGTCACAGAACAGTACGTTGCCGCCGTCCTGGTGAAAACTGTAAATGCCGAGCCAGTTATTACAGTTCACACTGCAGTCCGTGCTGTCTCCCCGTGGTGGTCTTTCGCCTGTTTCCGGGTTGACGGCACCAAAGGAAATCGATCCCCAACCCGCCCAGGCACCGCGGGCATTCGGGCTCATGCCGAACTGTCCATCTCCTGGTTTTTTCGACTTATTTCGCCATGCTGCCGGGCGCCCCGCCTGCTCAATCAGGAGCAGGGTATTGGAGAGGCCGTCTGTGATCTTAGATATTGGCTGATCTTCGTTGTCGGTCATCGGCTGACGCTGGTTTCCGATTCGGCCTTCTCTTCCCATTGCGTTAATGCCATATCCGTTCCGAGCCATCTGCACGCCATTCGAGGTAATGAAATCGACAGCGGCAGCTTTGCAGGTAAAGACGGTCGCTTTATCCGGATTGAGCGACTTGGTCGAAGCCTGGGACTGAATTTGTACGAATCGCTCAGTAGAACTCGCTGGACAGAGAAAGACGGGCAACTGTGCTTCGACAATCGCCTTGTTTTTGGGATCAAAAAAGTCATAGCGACTGTCATATAGGTTCGCCTGATCCGCCAGCTCCAGGTAGGGCAGAATATAGCCTCCCCAGCCGCCATACGGGTTTCCATCATTGAACCCGCTTCGTCGCGGTGGCAAGCCCCGATGTACTTTTTCGTATTGGATAAAGGCAGAGCCCATTTGCCGCAGCCGATCCTGACACGACTGCTCTCGTGCGGTATCCCGCGCCACGAGCATACCCGGCAGCAGCAGGCTCGAGAGCACCAACAGACAGACAGTAAAAACGACGACTTCAAGAGGATTAAGCCAGTCTCGCATAGTTTCTCTCAGTATAAAGGACAGCAGGATAAATCCCTGTTGCGCTTTCTAAAGTTGTTTGACATTAGTTCAAGACCAGAGTCCTGTTAGACTGTGTCCAGTTTTACAATAGCGTCTCCAGGCCCATTTGGACTGAGTCTCTTAAATTGAGAGACGCGGTGCTTAAATATGATGCGCTCTAGAAATCCTGGTTGATAATTTCTCCACCGTTGATTGTAATCAACGCGAACAGAACATTGGCGTCGATGGATTCAGACAGCATGTGTACCGAACCATCAACAAACGAAGCATGCGCTCCCCCCGTATGAAAACTGTAAATCCCCTGGCTGTTATTACAGTTAATGGAACAGGTTCCCCCCGGTCCGTCTCTTGTGACTGCGTCCGAGCCAAAGACCTGTACCTGAAATACCTGGTAGGAAGGCCAGGACCCCCAGCTGGTTGCCTGGCTCAGCCCGGCATTGGAAGCCTGTTTTATGCCACGAATATAGTAGTCCGCGCGGCCTGCCTGTTCGGTGATGAGCATGGTATTGGTTGTGCCATCGGTAATATCGCGAAATCGGCGAGTTCTAGGCAGGTCATCCATGGCTGTAATCTGATTGTTCCCGCTTAACGACGCCACACCATATTCATCCGAACGAAAACTGTTCGGACCGAAATAGTCACCTGCGATGCCTTCGGATGTCACCCCACTCTGAATGACTGTGATTAATCTTGGTCCTGGAGCAGATGGGCACATGAAAACAGCAAGCGGAACCCGAATGTTTTCTTCGTTCTCAGGATCATAAAAATTCTTATTGAAGTCATAACGTCCCTGTAGATTCGCCTGATCCAGATAGGGGAGGATGGAGGGGCCCCAGCCTCGACGATTTCCCGATGACAAAATCCTTCGAGGTGGCATCACTCGAAAAGCCGATTCATAGTTATGTGCGGCCAACGCGATCTGTTTCAGATTGTTCTTGCAACTCATCCGCCGGGCCGCTTCACGCGCCTGCTGCACTGCAGGCAGAAGCAGCGCAATCAGTATGGCAATGATCGCAATCACAACGAGTAATTCGATCAACGTAAACCCCGGGTGTCGTTTTCTTGTGGACGTTCTAGCCACGACGTATTTTCTCCTGTAAAAAGCTGTATGGACTTTTCTGTTGTTACAATTTCTGTAGCAACAGCTGTGCCGAACCACGTTTCGCAAATTCAGGTGAGATATGCCGTTTCTACAGAATGCGTTCGAAGGGCGAGGTGAAAGAATCGCCACTTCGGTCGAAAATATCGACAGGAAGGATGTGCCCGACATACCCAGATACTGTGCCCGACAGTACAATCAGGTCGGAGTTGTCGCCAGAATATAGCTGATCTGCATTAAGCCTTTCGGCAAATTCAGGCAGTTTGCGAATGCCGGACGCAATTGCTTTCTGCGTCACTCACTCGATTTCGTGATGATACCCGCGACGCAACTGGTGGTTTCTGTTCGGGACGTTTCTTTGTTATATTGCCCTGATGCAAGTCAGAAAAACGTATCTGTTTTATAAGGTGTTACTTTGATGAATCTTCTGATCTCAGGTTTGGTTGGAGGATACCTTTTTTCAACTCCAGTGACCTTTGCTTAAATCACCTTTGAGACCAGTGTAATGCGGGCTAATGTAACGTGATCCAGAAGATCTGAACCAGTAAAAGAGAAACCAGGGACCCCATGAATCAATCAAAACACAAACAACATCGACACAGTGGCTCGCAAGGGAACGATCACTCTCATAACCATCCCTCTTACTTAAAACGCGCGCACCGTGACTGGCGTACTTATGTCGCCGTGATTCTGATGCTTGCCGGTATGGTTGTCTATGTGATGACCATGGATTTGTCAGAGCAACCCGCCGACACTCCCCCACTGCCGGCACCAATTGAGGCCGGAGAATAGCGGGAAGTCAATATGTTTTCAAAACCTGTCGTGAGCTCAGTTATGCGAAACTGCTTCCGTAGATCCAGGTAAGTCTTGGCGTCACGATCCTGGCATTCCGCTCTGGAACGATTGTTGTCACGCAAGCAATTGTGAAAGATACCAGTTATGGTATAACAGCTCTTGGCTGCCAGTCTGTGCGAATTCTCTCTCAACTGCACCATGAGCCCGAAACAAATTCTGGCCTTAACACAAGGAAAAATATGAGCGAACGCAGTTTTCAGACGAGTTTTCCCCCGTTCTCGCCAGAATACCGGGCTTCCGGTGTGCTACTGCATGTTACATCGCTACCTTCGCCGTACGGGATTGGTGATCTGGGTCCGCAGGCGCGGGACTGGGTTGACCGTCTTCAAAAAGCAGGGCAAACCTGGTGGCAAATCTTGCCTCTGGGGCCGACAGGCTACGGAAGTTCGCCATATCAACCCCTGTCTTCGTTCGCCGGCAACTGGCTCCTGGTCAGTCCGGACGATCTGATCGCAGAGGGACTGCTGGAGCAAAGCGATACTGCCGGATACTCCTTTTCGCAAACTGCCGTTGACTATGACGCTGTCAACTCGTTCAAACTTCGGCTACTCAAGACTGTCTGGGCACACTTTAACAATGAAGGCGGACACGTTCTCAAGCCCGCCTTTGAGCAGTTCTGTCAGGAAGAGCAGCACTGGCTGGAAGATTATGCCTTATTCCAGGCGCTGCAGAACAAGTACAAGGGGGCGAATTATCTCAACTGGCCGAATGAACTGATCCGACGGGAGCCCGCTGCTCTGGAGCAGGCGAGGCGTACTCTGTCGAATGAAATTGATCAGATTCGTCTGGCACAGTTTCTGTTTTTCCGGCAAGCGAACTGCCTGAAAAAATATGCTCAAAGCAAGGGCATACATCTGATCGGCGATCTGCCGTTTTTTGTTTCTCCCGATTCAAGCGATGTCTGGGCTCATCCGGAACTGTTTCTGCTTGACGAAAAAATGCAGCCGCGATTTATTGCCGGCGTCCCTCCTGATTACTTCAGCGAACATGGTCAACTCTGGGGTAATCCCGTCTATGACTGGGATGCGCTGCGTCAGACTGGCTACCAATGGTGTATCAACCGTGTGCGTGCTTTACTGGTCCATGTAGATTTGATTCGGCTGGACCATTTTCGTGGATTTGCCGCTGCCTGGCATATACAGGCAGGATCTGCGACGGCCTTGTCAGGCGAATGGGTGCCAGGACCTGGCAGTGATTTTTTCAAAGTGGCCCAGCAAGAGCTTGGCGGTCTGCCATTCATTGCAGAGGATCTGGGAATCATCACCCCGGATGTGGGTGCACTTCGCGATCAGTTTCAATTGCCTGGAACACGCGTGCTCCAGTTTGCCTTTGACGGTACAACTGATAATCCCTACCTTCCTCACAACTATGTTTCGAATACCGTTGTGTATACCGGTACGCATGACAATAATACCACGCTCGGGTGGTACGAGACATTGAGCGACGATGAACGAAATATTGT
>AZIC01004593.1_pt1 | contig 13635 bp, 12 predicted proteins | sample 359061 | NCBI WGS metagenome assembly AZIC01 (sample SAMN02429709, study PRJNA222657) | marine sediment metagenome | biome: Sediment sample; isolation source: sample MGS-MES from oil contaminated site at the harbour of Messina (Sicily... | place: Italy: Messine | collected 2011-04-30 | depth 1 m m
GATCGCCGGGCATCTGCTATTTTCCGAATTGGCCAAAGCGACTGGTAACCCGCAGTATCTTCAGCTGGCAAAACAGGCGGCGGACCTCGGTTTTGATGAGCAGGGAAAGATGCGCGAGTCGATGCCTCATCATGCGGAAATGAGCGACGCCGTATTTATGTCCTGTCCCATTCTGGCAGCCGTTGGCCGACTGACCGGGGAATCGAAATACTACGACATGGCGCTGAAGCACTGGCGGTTCATTCAGAACATGGACCAACGGCCGGACGGCATCTATCAGAATTCACCGCTCAGCGATGCAGCCTGGGGGCGAGGTAACGGCTTCCCGGCTTTGGGTCTGGCATTAGTCCTGTCAGAGCTCCCCTTGAATTCACCACTGCGGGAACAATTCATTGCAGGACATCGAAAACATCTGGAAGCGCTCAGTCGTCACCAGGATCCCAACGGGATGTGGCATCAGGTGATTGATCATCCCGAGAGTTATCGCGAAATGACCTCCACCTGCATGATCACATTTTCGATGATTCGTGGTGTGCGCGAAGGCTGGCTGGACGCGAAGATTTACACGCCGATTATCGAAGGCGCCTGGAATGCGATCAAAACCCGCGTCGCCTTTGATGGCACTCTCGTCGATGTCTGTACGGGAACCGGCAAACAGAAAAACCTTCGTGGCTACCTGGATCGTACGGCGATTCTCGGTACCGATGCCCGCGGCGGCGCGATGGCATTTCTCGTCTCCAATGAAATGGCCCAGTGGCTGAATGAACGCGACAACGCCGCGCAACAGAAACGGGACTAAACCATTCTGGAATATAATCGGACTGGTATAAATCCTGTCTCTGTTCTGGAAATATCACTTCCCGATCGGGTATGCTGAATGCGACGCGCTTTTCCTATTTGAATTCTTTGAGAGGTCCCGTATGCTGGCCCGCATTATTCTGACACTGATCCTGCCTGCCTGTTTTCTGTTGCAAACAGTGACTTTCAGCGAAGCACTGGCGGAGACCACAGGGCTGCGGGCAGGCGCCGCTGCTGTCGACATTACTCCTCCGCTGGGAACATCGCTGGACGGGGTCATCTCTAAAAATGGTTCTGTCACCGGGGTGCACGATCGGATCTTTTCGCGTGCACTGGTACTCGCGGACGGGCATACACGGATTGCCATTTGCGTGAATGATCTGTGCATGGTCGAACGAAGTTACTTTGATCGCGCGAAACAGATCGTCTTTGAGAAAACCGGTCTACCCGTGAATCGCATTCTGATGACCAGCACGCATACGCACGCTGCTCCGCGTGTGCCGTATGGTCGCGCGAGTGAGAAAGATGATGCCTATTACGAACAACTGATCGAACAGATGGCCGCCGCCATCATCCAGGCTGACCAGAATCTGGCGCCTGCGCAGATTGCCTGGGGCTCATTCGATGCCGGAAAGTATGCCGCCTGTCGCCGGTTTCTGGCGGAGAAAGGGAGTGTCTCTTTGAACCCGTTCGGAGTGGCGGGAGAACAAATCAAGTCGGTCGCCGGTCGCAGCAAATCGATCATTCAACCCGCGGCTCCCATTGACCCGCAGTGCTCCCTGCTCTCAGTCCAGCATCGAGATGGATCGCCTCTGGCAGTTCTGGGCAACATGAGCATTCACTATTGCGGGGGTTATCAGAAAGGTCAGATCAGTGCAGACTATTTTGGCGCTTACGCCCGACATCTCGCGAAAAAACTGGCGACGAAGAAATCACATCCCCCGTTTGTAGGCATGCTCTCCAATGGTACCAGCGGCAATGTGGGTGCGGTCATGAAACAGGATAAAAAGAAATATAAGGCATTTGAGTGGATCGAAGAATCGGGCAAACAGTTCGCGGAACAGTCGTTGAAGGTCATAGACCAGATGAATCACAAATCCGACTTGCAGATTGCCATGATCGAAACAGAACTGGAACTGGGAATTCGTCGTCCTGATGCTGCACGGCTGGCCTGGGCGCGTGAGATTCTGGAACATACCCAACAGAAAACAGCTCATCGCTGGGCGAAAATCTATGCGACGGAAGCGGTTGAACTGAGTAAATATCCTCCCACAGAGAAAATAAAAATCCAGGCAATTCGCATTGGGGATCTGGGAATCGTGAGCCTGCCTTGTGAAGTGTTTACCGAAACCGGGCTGGCAATCAAAGACCAGAGCCCATTCGAAGCGACCTTTTCCATGGAACTGGCGAATGGTTCCAGCGGTTACCTGCCGACTCCTGGGCAGCATGCACTGGGGGGTTATGAAACCTGGCCGGCCCGCAGCAGTTACCTGGAAATCGATGCGGAAACTCACATTCGTCAGACCGCTTTAAAACTGCTCAACCAACTGCATGATTGAGCACGTACAAACTGTTATCGATCCAGCCAGCTGCTGAGCGTGACAGTGACTGCTTTTGGTTTGCCATTCCGGATCAGCAGGACCTCAACTTTATCACCAGCTTCTTTTTTACCGATAAGATCAACGAGGCTGTTAAAGTTTTCTACTTTTTGGTCACCGAACTGGATAATGCGATCCCCGGGCTGAATACCGGCATTCGCGGCAGCGAGCCCCTCACTGACGTCGCTGACCAGGCAACCGATATTACCGTCTCCCCCGACCTGGGAAAAAGTGATACCCAGCATGGCATCACTGTCACGCGTCTGGAAGCGGGTTGCGGGAAGTGCTCTCATCAAATCATCCATAGCCAGTTCCGGGATCGTATTTCCTTTGATCATGTAGAGCGTATCCAGATTTCTGATCCGTTTTATAAAACGCAGCCCGCGTTCACTTCCCCCTGCTGGTTTCACTTCTTTTTCTTTTCCACCTGTTTTTTCACCTCCGCCTGCTTCAGTGACTTCTATTGTTTTTTCCGTTCCAGACCACCACTTCTCACCCAGCACAATGTAACGGACCTGACCTGGCTCCCGTGAATTGGCTCCAGGAGTCTTGGCAATGTCTTCCGCAGTCCAGAAGGTGACCTTGCCGCCCATTTTTGTAATTTCGCGCACCGCACGTTTTTCGCGAATGTCAGCGTGGCGATCAATGGCCTCTTCCGCACGAATGGCAACCGACGGATTGTTGGCATTGGCCAACTGTTCCAGCGCGTCTTCTGCCCGACCGACAGATTTCTCTTTCCCCTGAATGTAAACCTGTTCGATTACCAGAATCGCGCGCACTGCCGCTTCCAGGCTATCCCCTTTGGTTACTTTCATCAGGGGTTCAATAATCTGCTCACCATATTCAGGCAGTTTTTTCGTGGCCAGTTGCCGCGCCTGGAAATCATCGCTTTCCAGATCGAGTATGTAGTCGATGGCCTGCTGTGGCAGCGGCTGCGTTTCGTCTTTGGCATTCACCTCAGTCGTGCAGAAGAGGGGCGCCATCCACAACACAAAGCCTGTCAACAAAATCAAGCGGTTTCTCATCGGGTTTGTACCTCTCATAAAATTCTGTCGTACCAGAGCGACATCGTTCTATTTTCGGACAAACCCGGATGTAAATCAATACGAGACACCGCGGGGAACGCGGGAAACCACGCTATTTTTCCTGTTTTAATGCAGAATTTAACAGGCCAGGCCGATCGGTGGTAATGCCGGCCACACCCATTTCCGCCAGTTTTTTTGCATCAGCCACTTTATTGACCGTCCAAACATACACGGGCAGTCCTGCTTCGTTTGCCTGTTGGACAAATGCTTTGTCGACGAAACCATTATAGCCCAGATCCAGACCATCCAGGTTGGCTTCCTTGGCTTTCTGAATATAGTAACCTGGCTTGTGTTCCCACTTACGAGTCACTTTGTTCTGCTTCACTTTGAACACCCAGATGACTTCCCGTTCCGGCATTAACTGTTTGGCCTGCTGCATCGTGTCAAAATCAAATCCGATGATTGCTGTCTGGGCAGGGGCTTTTCCGGAGGCGGCTAGATCCGCTTTCAGTTGAGGCAGGACTTCGGGTCCGCATTTGATTTCAATAAACAGCCGTTTCTGATCCGGAATCGTTTCCAGAATCTGAATCAACATGGGAATGCGTTCCGCTTTATATTTTACATTTTTCCAGGCACCCACATCCAGTGTCTGCAACTCGTCGAAGGTCTGGTCTTTGACTTCCTGGTTCCGACCGCCGATGCGTTTGGTGGTTTTATCATGATAGGCGACGATCTTCCCGTCTTTGGACAGGTAGATGTCGATTTCAACCGCATCCGCATTCCGTTCCCAGGCCAGATTAATAGAAGCGAGGGTATTTTCCGGAGCGTCATAAGAGGCCCCCCGGTGCCCGATAATCTCGACGGCGGAAAGGGATGCTGTTGCTGTCATGATCAGGAGACCTGCTCCAAAAGAAAGAAACTGCGAAATTCGTCTGTCCAACATTCTATTACATCCTCGATAAAAGCGATCTGTTTTTCTGTGACGCGTCACTGCTTTCCAAGTCGATCAATCTGTCAGTTATATCGAATGATATTAAAGACTTGTAAAGAATCGATGAAATCCACCAGTCAGTATCGCAGGAAGCCAGCAGAAGCTTCTGTTCAGAATACAAACGAAGCACTCCGTTGGAAATAGTCCGGCGGCTTCCCGGCCATTGCTTGACGACTGGCAGTATCACTTCTAAACTCACTTTTTGCAAACAGAGAGATTTCTGCAGATCACCTGTGACAGCAGTTCCATCTGTATTTGTTGATATTTTCAGGGTCGATAATGCACATCTCCAAGGAGCCAGTCTGGTGAAAATTCAGGTGAACGGTGAAACCCGCGAGGTCCCGGCTGAATTCACAGTCGCCGATCTGCTGGTGGAACTGGCACTGCAGCCAAAGTATCTGGCCGTAGAACGAAATTTAATTTTAATTCCACGCGAAGAACACGCCGCCTGCGCATTGCAGGAAGGGGATCGCCTGGAAATTGTAACGCTGGTAGGCGGTGGGTAAATATTATGGCAACAATCGGCAGTACAGAATCTTCTCTCGTCCTGGGAACGCATCACCTGAATTCCCGTCTGATTGTAGGTACCGGGAAGTACTCGACTTACGAACTGATGCAGGAGAGCCTGGAAGTCAGTGGTGCCGATGTGATTACCGTGGCCGTTCGCCGCGAACGCCTGATCGATGCGGACGGACGCAATATTCTGGACTTCATTGATCTGGATAAATACACGATTCTCCCCAATACCGCGGGCTGTTTCACTGCTGAAGATGCCGTCCGCGTCGCACGTATGGGACGCGAAATTCTGCGGGGTCTGGAAAACCCGGGAGCCGACTGGGTCAAGATCGAAGTGCTCGGCGACACCAAAACACTGCTCCCCGATCCGGTCGCCACACTGGAAGCCACAAAGCAACTGGTCGACGAAGGCTTTTCCGTACTCTGTTACTCCACCGACGATCCGATTACCGCGAAGCGGCTCAAGGAAGCGGGGGCCACATCCGTAATGCCCGCGGGCAGCCCGATCGGCAGTGGCCAGGGAATTCTGAACCCGAACAACATTCGCATCTGTCTGGAATATCTGAAAGAAGACGATCCGGATTATCCGGTGATCGTCGATGCGGGCGTCGGGACTGCCAGCGATGTCACGATCGCGATGGAACTGGGCTGCGATGGAGTGCTGCTCAATACAGGCATCGCCGGTGCCCAGGACCCGGTCCGCATGGCACGGGCGATGAAACACGGTATCGAAGCGGGACGCGACGCGTATCTGGCCGGCCGCATCCCGAAAAAACTGTATGCGACCGCTTCCAGCCCGGAAACCGGTGTGATCGCCCCCAAGTGACAGTCAATCGCTTTTCAACTGTTATTCAGACTTTTCCTGTTTCTGCTTTGCTGCCGGCGGAGTCTTTGCAGAATCTGGCTGCGTCTTCCAGGCAGGCTGACGGTTCGCGATAATGATCACGCTGAGTTGATTTAATCCGGCGATGCCTCCGACTTCGCCTTGAACCGAGCTCACTTTCCACGTTGCCGTTGCATCGCGTACACCGTCATCGGCTAGCGCATTATTCAGTTTCGCGAGCGCTGCTTTAAGGGCTTCGTCATATGATCCGCTGTCGGATGTCCCTTTAAATCTACGCACACGCGGGCGGGCTTTCCGCTGTGCGTCATTGAAGAGCACTTCTTTCATTCCCTCATCCACGCCATGCACACGAATCCCCTTGACCCAGGACGGCATCCCTAGCCAGTGGTCTCTGGCTTTGACTTCCGAGATGACGGCAATCGCGGGCTGCGTGGGAGCCAGTGCCTTCAGATAATAATCCTGAATTCCATCTTGAGGCGGTTTGAGATAGCTCACACGCGTCAGTTCCACATCAGTAAACCCGCCACTGGGAACTTCCCCGCTCACTGTAACAAACAACTGAGGGGGATTCGTTGCCAGAACCTGGATTGCCACCTGCTTAATCTTTTTGACGGTCTCTGGTTCCACCGGTGGATCAGCAGCATATATGGAATTGAGACAGCAGTTTGTCAGAATCAAAATCAGTAAAGCACAGATGCTCTGTTTGAACTCATTCATGGGACACCCTTAGATAGTGTTAAGACACATGATCTCTCTGTCAGGTACCAGCGCATGCTGCCTGACTGTATTTAAGACGCTTTTGAAGCCACATTCCGTTCCGGAAAATCGACATTGATCCACAATGCCAGGCTGACAGTCCCGGATAAGCCCTCTATCTTGCCTCAATCATCTGCCACTGATCTTCGTCCGCGAAGGGATCGATCAGTTGTGCCAGGCCGGCATCAACCAGTTCCTGTCCCGAGACGAACTTCCCGGGCCGCGTCCATTGATCCAGCACACTCTGATCACAACCGAAAAGCTGTGCCTGCAACCGGTCAAAGTCCGACTCCATGATTTTGAAATGCCGTGCCCATTCGGCTGCTTCTTCAAAGCGGACATCGTCTTCACTCTGCCAGCGGATCGGATGAAACAGCAGCGTAGTATAAGTTGTCACAAAGCGATGCTTGCAGGCCGCAAAAGGCAGGATCGCAGCAGACGAGCATTCTCCCAAAGCCACGCCGGCCACATTTAATTTGCGTAAACGAATCAGGCTGGCGAGCGTCAGCCCGGCATAGACGGAACCGCCGGGAGAATCGAAGAAAATCGTGCCTCGACTGCCCCGCGGCAAATCCACGATCCGGGAGACCAGATCGGACTCTTTATCACCCAGATCACCGGACAAAGCGATTTCCCACGCCGGTTCTCTATCCCGTGATCCTTGATTCCGCAAACCAGATGATTTCCCGGGATATGATTTTAAAGGGGACAGAGTCCGCGGGCGTCGTTTCGTATTCATTGTTCTCAGATATGTCTTCAGATAAGTGCCAGGCGATCTATTTTTCTCAAGCTACTTAGGATAACAGATCAAAAGGTCGTTTCGCAAACTGAGTTCCGGTTCAGTTGCAGAAAAAATCATTGAAATTGCCCCTGCGACTTGGCGCAGCAATGCTGTTCAGCACACAATAACTGATAGTAATTCACTAACCCATTACGACCCACTGCCTTTTGAGGAATTTTCGCTGTGAAAATCGTTTTAAGTATACTCTGCCTGTTTGTTGGCCTCAGCTCCGTTGCCGACGCGAAAGATGCGCCCGTTGAAATCACAAAAAACGGTACGAAATTGAGTGTCACCATCGCTGGAAAACCATTCGCCACATATAACACAGGCGGCGATCTTCCCAAGCCGTTTTTCTCTCCCGTGCGCGCCGCTGATGGCACGATCATCACACGTTCGCTGGTTGACCCCGAAGATCACCCGCACCACAAGGGAATCTGGGTGGCCGTTGATGAAGTCAATGAAGTTGACTTCTGGGCAGAAAAAGGCAAGATCAAAAACAGCGACGTCAAAGTCATCAAAGCCGCCGGCAATCCTGCCGTTATGCAGGTGACCAATCAATGGCTCGGCGCAGACGGAAAACCAATTGTCACCGAAACAACAGTGATTTCAATCTACGCCAACCGGCTCTTAACTTACGACATCACCTTCAAAGCGGGTGACAAACCGGTTGTCTTCGAAGACACCAAAGAAGGTCTGTTTGGAATTCGTCTGCCTAATGGCATGCGGGAAAAAGAAGAAGGCAGCGTCGAAAATAACACGGGCATTAAAGGCACCAAAGACAACTGGGGCAAGCCTACCGAATGGATCGACTACTATGGTCCGCTGCACGGTAAACTGTATGGCGTGACTTTGATGGACTCTCCCCAGAACTTCAAGAAATCGCGTTACCACGTTCGCAACTACGGCCTGTTTACGATCAGCCCGTTTGGCGATCATTCTTACACCAACAAGAAATCGCCGGCCGACCCCAAACACCTGAAAGCGGGTGGTACGTTTAATCTCAAGTACGGCTTGTATATTCATCAGGGTAATACACAGCAGGGGAAAGTCGCTGACGCCTATCAGCAGTTTCTGAAAGTGACCGGCTCCAAGCCCGCTGATAAAAAACAAACCGCCAAACCAAAGCCCAAAACCAAGAAAGTTTCAGTGGCTCCCAAAAAACCAGCTGCTCCTCCTGCTAAGAAAGTCGCTGCAGCTCCTTATGAAGAAAAGAGCACTCCGGTAAAACCAATTCCTGAAACAGAAGCCGTTTCCAATCCGGACTGCTACTGCCAGCCGGCTCCTGTACAGAGACGGCGTGGGCTGTTTCGACTGCGACGCAACCGCTAGAAGTGAACCCTAGTCCACTTCTCACTCTTCCAGATTCGTCTGTGGTCTGAATAATCGGAGATTCCGTTAAAAGATCACAGTCTGTGTCTGGCTAAGCGCGTGCTGTTCATTGCGGGCAGTAGCCTGCTTGAATAAGATCAGCTTCATTGTTTTTGCCTTATGGAGCTTTCCGGCGAACCCCGGCTCCCTGAGTGCAGATCATACCCTGCAGGAATACGTCAGGATCGATGAGCAATCAGCGGCTCTCGATCCGGTCTGTTGAGTCTGACTCATGTGGACCGAATCTCTTCCTGACCGCGCGGGATCCACACAAACGTTATTTCGGTACTGCAGCTTTCTTACCAAGGACATACGACGGTGTTACGAACACATACCTGTGGCGAATTAAGAACAGATCATGTCGGGCAGACAGTCACACTGGCGGGCTGGGTGATCCGCGGTCGCGACCATGGCGGCCTGGCCTTCATCGACCTGCGCGATCGCTACGGAGTAACTCAGATCGTGTTCAACCCGGACCGTGACGCCGATATGCATGAGCTGGCCCGCTCCCTGCGTGCGGAAGACGTCATTCAGGTAGCCGGCGAAGTCGTACTGCGGGATGACCGGGAAAACGAAAAGCTGGCGACCGGAAAAATTGAGATCCGCGCTCATGAGCTCAAAGTGCTTAACAAAAGTAAGACGCCTCCATTCGAACCAGGCACGAGCGAACTGCCTAATGAAGAACTGCGTTTGACCTATCGCTTCCTCGATCTGAGGAGTGAACGCCTGCAGGAAGCTCTCATGGTCCGGCATCGTCTGACCAAACTGACCCGCGACTATTTCGATGAGCATCAGTTTCTGGAAATTGAAACGCCGATTCTGGGTCGCAGCACACCGGAAGGTGCCCGCGATTACCTGGTTCCCAGCCGCGTCCATGAAGGCAGCTTTTATGCGTTGCCGCAATCACCACAGATCTACAAACAGATTCTGATGATTGGCGGCTATGACCGCTACATGCAGATTGCCCGCTGTTTCCGTGATGAAGACCTGCGAGCCGACCGTCAACCGGAATTCACACAGATCGATATCGAAATGGCGTTTGTCGAACAGGAAGACATCCTGACCTTAATCGACGGCCTGATTGCCCGCATTCTCAAAGATCTGCAAAACATTGAAATCAACGAGCCGCTCCCCCGCTATAATTACCATGATGTGATGGAAAAATATGGTTCCGATAAACCAGACCTGCGGTTTGACCTGGAACTGATCGATGTGGGTGAGATTGCCGCCAGCTGTGACTTCGCCGTCTTCAAGAAAACGATCGAGTCCGGCGGACGCGTCAGAGGTTTAAATGCCAAAGCCGCCGCCGACCGCTACAGCCGCAAAGATATTGACGGCCTGACCGAATTCGTGGGTGAGTACGGTGCCAAAGGGTTGGCCTTCTTCAAAGTCACCGAGGAAGGGCTGCATTCCCCCATTGCGAAGTTCTTCTCTGATGAAGACAAGCAGAAGATCATGGAAGCCATGAAGGCGGAGGTCGGCGACCTGCTGTTTTTCGTTGCCGACCAGTGCTCGGTAACTTCAGCAGCCCTGGCCGCTTTGAGAAACCGCCTGGGTAAAGAGCTGGAACTGTACGGCCCCGATGATTTCGAGTGCTGCTGGGTCGTCAATTTCCCCCTGCTTTCCTACAACGAAGATGAAAAACGCTGGGACGCTGAGCATCATCCCTTCTGTCAGCCCGTCGAAGAAGACGTACAGTACTTCGAAAGTGATCCAGCCAAGGTGCGGGCACAATCGTATGACCTGGTGATGAATGGTTATGAATTAGCCAGTGGCAGTGTTCGTGTACACGATCAGAATGTGCAGCAGACGATCTTCGATTTACTGGGGATCTCGGCGGAAGAAGCGGAAGAACGTTTCGGCTTCCTGCTGCAGGCATTGCGTTACGGGGCACCCCCACACGCCGGCGCTGCACTGGGTCTGGATCGTCTGGTAATGCTGCTCTGCGGAAATGATAATATCCGTGACGTCATCGCATTCCCCAAAACTCAGAAAGCAGCCGACCTGCTGAGTGGTGCTCCTTCAGAAGTCGATCCACACCAGCTCCGCGATCTACGGATCAAAGTTGACATTCCCAAGTAAGGGATCTGCGGGCATAATAGGGTGACACCCCTTAAGGAGAACGGAATGAAATTTGTCACCCCGTTTCTGTTATTGCTTGCCGGCCTGCTACTGATGGCCTGTAGTGAAGCGATGCCGGAAACCGTCGCAGACAATGAATCCACTGAGCCAGCGAAGCCGCTGCCACCCGTGATCGTAGAAGTCTCATTCAAGGATGCTGCTTCGAAATCGGTACCCGTTCCGCAGCCGGGTTTCTGGCCACACTGGCTGGGCCCGAATTACGATGGTATCTCGAGCGAAACCGCCTGGCGGGCGGACTGGACCGACAAACCACCACAGGTCAGCTGGCGCAGGAATGTGGGAATCGGTTACAGTTCGATTTCCGCAGCCGACGGCCGCCTGTATACAATGGGCCACAACGAGGGCAACGAAAGTGTATACTGTCTGGATGCAGAGACCGGCGACATTATCTGGGAACAAAGTTATCCAGCAGAACTGGTCAATCACCTGAATGCAGGAGGCCCGGGAGCCACGCCGACCATTGATGGCAACTTTCTTTTCACGAACAGTCGCGACGGCAGGTTGATCTGCTTTGAAATTAAAACAGGCAAGATTGTCTGGGAGAAGAAATTAACCGAAGCCTACCAGATGGAAGTACCTGAGTGGGGCTTTACCTGTTCGCCGCTGATCCTGGGTGAAAAACTGCTGATCGAAGCCGGACGTCTGGTCGCGCTGGATAAACGCACGGGGAAAGAACTCTGGAAATCCGCGCCTCATATGCCAGGTTATGGAACGCCGGCTCCTTTTGAAATAGAGGGAACCCAGTACCTGGCGCTGCTCAATAATGATTGTCTCTCAATCGCCCGCGCCAGTGATGGTACCGAAGTCACAACCTTCAACTGGCCTTCCCCCTTTGATACGAATTCCACCACTCCGATCATTGACGGGAATACGATTTTTATCTCATCGGGGTACCATAAGGGTTGTGCTCTCCTCGAATTTAAAAACGAAAAGCTCACGGCTCGCTACACCAATAAAGACATGAAGAACCACTTCAACAACAGTGTGCTCTTTCAAAAGCACTTCTTTGGCATGGACGGGAATTCCAACCTGGGTCGCATCGTACGTCTGAACTGCCTTGATCAACAGACGGGTAAAATAAAATGGCGTGAAGCAGGTTTTGGCTGTGGTTCTGTGCTGATTTCAGATGGTAAGCTGATCATTCTCTCTGATGAAGGAACCCTCGTCACCGCGAAAGCGTCTCCTGAATCGTATCAGGAAATTTCCCGCTTCAAGGTACTCGATGATCAATGCTGGACGGTTCCTCTGCTTTGTGGTGGGCGCATCTACTGCCGCGACTCGGCGGGAAATATCGCCTGCGTGGATGTCCGCCAGCCTTCACCGGATCAATAATCAAGCCTGGTAGTGGCGGTTGATAAAATCGTTCTGAACCCAGAGCAATTTGTTGAACGCCGTTAATGTTTTGACCTCTGTGTCGCGATCCAGGTTCAGACCAAGGATCGTATTGATCAACGCGGTTGAGACAAATCCCATCAAGGCGTTCATCTGTACGAGAGGCACGTCCAGAGTCGGACTACCTGCTTTGGGAGTATGAATTTTTCCCACCAGATCCAGGTACTGTACCATTTTTTCGTCATACGGTCGGGTGACCAGAGCTTCCAGGTAGCGGCCCAGATGTTGCTTCCGAAACTGAATCATTTCATGATCCAGAGTCAGGGTCTCAATACTTTCAGGAGTTTCGCCCTCGTAACCATGTTGGCGTGGCACAAAATGACGTTTCGTGCAATCATATCGAAACAACTGATCATACACTGCATCAACCAGTGAAGGGACCAGGGGTGCCAGAGCGCCCGCAGCTCCATGAATCGCCTCTAAGTCATCTTCCGTAATTCCAATAAAATCCACCAGATACTGAAATCGATAGGCCAGATCGGATTCCAGTTTTTCTTCATCAATCTGCCTCATTTTTGATTTCTCCCCGAATTGAGCGACTATAATGATTTGAGATTGAATCGAAGTATAACAAACGCGATAATCGACATCGATGTCCAATTATCGTTTTTAAGGACTTTCCTATGTTTTCCCAGACTGTTGAATACGCACTCCGAGCAATTGTTCACTTGGCGGATCAGGCTCCCCACCCTTGTACGACTGAGCAAATCGCAAAAGCCACCAAAGTACCCCAGGCCTATCTTTCGAAAGTGCTCCAGAGTCTGCGGCAGTCAAACGTGGTGCATTCACAACGGGGAATCGGTGGCGGCATCTCCCTGGTCAAGACTCCTGAGGAACTGAGTCTGCTGGAAGTGGTCAATGCCGTCGATCCAATCTGCCGCATCAAAACCTGCCCGCTGGGTTTAAAAGGGCATGGCGCGAATTTATGTCCGCTGCATCGCAAACTGGACGATGCCATGGGAGAAACAGAGACCGCCTTCGCAGAAACGACACTGGCTGACATTCTGATGTCTTCCACCAGCAGCTACCCGCTGTGTAATGAACCTCACGAGCGTCTGACCCCGCTGGGCGGCCCCACTGTCGCTCCTTCAAACTGATCCGGGTCATTCACCAGCCTGATTGAAATTCCCACGTTTTAAAAATGAGTCCGTCTGCACCTTCGGTTCGCCTGCTGGTACTGCCTGTTCGAAGTAGGCCTGCTCAACCTGCTGAGGTTGCTCGCCCAGCTGATCTGGAATCGGTTCGGTTTGAGTCGCAGAGACCTGCTGCAGTTCTGACCTGGCATGTCGCGCGAGCTGCTCCTGCTTTACCTCGCGTGCTTTCCAGCGTCCGACCACATGAGCCGGGATCACCGCTCCGGCTTTCACTGCCAGATCAGCATATGGCAGAAAAGGAGTTGCAGCCCCTGCGATATAGGTCGCGTA